>Ga0206682_10000588_pt1 | contig 39266 bp, 52 predicted proteins | sample M240m12015metaG_FD_155444 | JGI IMG/M metagenome (GOLD analysis project Ga0206682, IMG submission 155444) | Ammonia-oxidizing marine archaeal communities from Monterey Bay, California, United States - M2 40m 12015 | ecosystem: Environmental > Aquatic > Marine > Intertidal zone | place: USA...
GTCTGCACGCATCGAAGAGTTGGAAGGTAACTGAAATGGGCTTATGGTTGAAGAACGAGGATGGGTTTGTTCCTGTTAGTGGTGGTGGCGGTGCTGGTGGTACTGCTGGCCCGCACGACCACGACTATCTACCATTAGAGGGCGGTGTGCTGACGGGCGACGGACACACTCTCGCTCTTAAGAATGCCACGCCATCGGGACAGCCTTACATGAGCTTCTATCACAACGGGATTAAGAAGGGGTACATAGGCAACGCAACCGCAACAACGACGGAGTTGAGCGCCGAAACGAATCAGCTATTGCTGGGCGGTGCAGGCGTTCGGGTCGACACCGACCTAGAGGTTGACGGCACGCTTAACGCCAGCGGTGGCAGTCACGTTCTGAGCGGCGGTAATGCGGTTCTTCAGATAGGCGACGAGGCGGACAGCAGGCCGTACATCTCATGGTTACATGAAGGTGAGCGGGCGGGATATATCGGTTATCCCGATAGCACCTCGTTCAATATCATGGCCGAGAACGGTCGTGGGCTTATTTTAAAGGGCACTGACGTTCGGGTTAACACGGGCGGTGTGGAGCGAGTAGCGGTCGGCGTACTTGTCAACATCAAATGCGACCTACAGGTTGACGGCATCATACACGCCAACAAAACAGGAGCGAAAGGCAACCCCTCTATCAACCTTGGCGCAAATGGGACGGGCATCTATGCCGCCTACCATGACACCAACGGCGGCAAGATCCGAACGACTGTTAACAGCAACATTGTTTTTGAAGCAGAGCACGACAAAGTTTCTGTTTACACCGACCTGGGGGTTAACGGCATCATCACCGACAAGAACGGTCCTGTGCGGTCGTTCGCTACCGCTGACGGCATCGACACGGCTGACGTGCTGGAACGTGCAGAGACAGCAACCATGCCAGCACCCGATGACGAGGGTGTTGCGACCGCCGACGCTGACGTTGAGAGCCTGACGGTCAACGAAGTGATGACGGCAATGCTGGCAAAGATTAAAGAACTGTCTGCTGAGATCGAAGAGTTGAAGGCCAAGGATCGCCCCCTCAAGAAGCAGGCAGCCCCTAGAAAGAAAGCTGCTACTAGGAAGACTACTGCTAAGAAGGAGGATAGCTGATATGGGCTTATGGATGAAAGACGAGAATGGTAACGCTATCCTGGTCACTTCGGGGCCGGATACCACCGGAGACCATGACCACGACGACTACTCAGTCCTGGAAGGAGATCCTACGGACCCTGCTATTCTTGCTGTATGGGAAGAGGGTCAACTACTGTTTGATGGTGAGCAAGGTAGTAACGGGGTAGACGGTCCCCATAATCATACGGACTATATCCGTATCACCGGGGGGACTATGGTAGGTGACCTGTCATTCTCCTCTTCGACGGGCGTCCTCAGTCCTTCCCGAATCTACTCCCTTAAAAACGACCTCAACCCTCGATCAGGTTTAGTAGTTAGGTCATCAGACGATGACAACAGCGCTCGGTTAGTTATGTATGGGGGAGGGGACCCCCTTTCCGCAGGTACAGCAATGTTGAAGATGGGAGACTACGAATCCCAGGAGTGGACCTCCGCTGGTACGACTATTGGGCGTGACCTTACAGTCGGTGGGGATGCGTCGATAGGGGGTCATATCAGTATCGTAGGTGATACCACCCTAGACGGTAACATAGATATCAGTGGAGATATTTATGGGGATGTCACTTTCGTAGAGCACCTTCCAGTTGAGGGCGTCGAGTACGTTTACTCATCGGATGTCACTGTTAAAGGTAGCGCTGAAAGGGGTTTTGCCATCGACCTCAGAGAGAACGTTAACATAGATGCGCTTGTCCGACTCTTATCCTCATACTCTTACGACGATAACAGTACCCTTAAAAACTACTTAGACGTAAGGGTGGGAGACGGTGAACCCGAATCATCCGTGGCTAGGTTCCGTGAAGACAAGATAGTGGAGATCCCTGGTCAAGTTATCGCCCCTAATATACGATTCGGTATCCCTAACGGTATTGACACCTCTGATATACTGGACCGTGCCGAGACAGCCATCCTGCCGGACCTTAATGACGAAGATGTAGTCGCTTCCGGCGATGGTCTAATCACGGTAAACGAAGTCATGGCAGCTATGCTCGCCAAGATTAAAGAACTGTCTGAACGCATCGAAGAACTGGAAGGTAACTGATATGGGACTGTGGTTAAAACAAGGAGATGATATCATACCCGTATCAGGCGGTGGAGGAGGGGGCACGTTTGAGGGAGAGCACGTTCTCACAGGCGATCCCGATGATCCCCCCACAGGTTGGGAAGAAGGTCAACTCCTATGGGACGGTAACACTACTGCTTACGATGGCGACGAGATCATTAATGACGGTGGTGGGCACAACCACGAGAATACGTACCTATCGTTAGATGGTGGTACGATCATGGGCAACCTAGGTGTTGAAGGGAATCTTACGGCAAGAGACACTTGGACTCAAGACCTAGCAGTTGACGGCACGCTTAGCGTTAGCGGTGCATCAACGACTCAAGACCTAGCAGTTGACGGCACGCTTAGCGTTAGCGGTGCAGCAACTGTGGAAGGTAAACGTGTTGTTACCGTTACAACGAGCAACGGTACTCCACCTAGCGGAGCGTCGGAAGGCGATATCCATATCCAGGTCTGAGTATGTCATCTCTTAACGACGTTTACCCTCACAAAACCAACTCATATGTTGGAGGCTGGAAGTCCTGGAAAAAGCCGTCCGCATACGTTGACGGTTCTTGGAAAGACGGTAAAGAAGCGTGGGTTTTCAAGGACGGGGCGTGGGTTCACGTCTGGAGTAGTGTAGCCGCTGGTACCTTTCCAAAAGCCCCCGTCGCTACTGTGTCTAACGAGGGGGTTGATAGTAATGTTAAGGTGGCATGGGATGCCGTCCCCCAGGCTAACTCTTACGACGTATATAACGTAGACGGGACTGCTGTTACTGGGACTGGGGGAACTACTGCTAAAGTCTTTACTGATACCAATCCCCAGGACGGTAAGGCCGGTTACAAAGTTAAAGCTAACCTACCGGGTGATTACGGTAGCACGGAATCAACCTCCAATATCTTAACATTGGCTCAAGCTCCTTCGTCGTTGACGGCAGCAGCACCGACAAACGGTGACGATGTTGCGTTGAGCTGGTCGGTTGTTGGCTGCGGGCATCACGATCAGATTCAAGTTGTGCGAGGAGGAGCTTCGCTCGCATATCTGGCGAGAGGTGTTACGTCGTACACCGACACGAATGCACGACAGGGCACTGTCGAGTCGTACAAAGTGCGGGCGGTCATCTCGGGCAATCATGGCCCTTACTCAAACACGGCCACGTCATCGATCCCGGCGAAGGTGCCGACAAGCGTGAAGGCGGTTGCGACGACAACGAAGGGTCAGCTCAAGCTGACGTGGGTGAACCCTACCGGCCACAACACGAACACCGGTTACCAAGTGCAAGCGAACGACGGAGGCTGGGTTAATACGGGCAGCGATGAGTCGCCAAGCTATTACACATTCACGGGTTCTGGATCGAAGTCAATGCGGGTCCGTGCGCTGTCGGAAGGCGGGTCTTCCTCATACGTCACCGCATCGGCTACGCCGGTCTGGTTGTATGCGCCAAACGTTCCAAAGAGCGTGTCCATTGCATCGACTACTACGCAGGGTCAATTGAAGCTGTCGTGGTCTGCTCCTACGACTGACACATCGCATGATGCGGCGGCGTCCTACGTTGTCGAAACGTCAACGGACGATAAAACGTGGACCGATCGGGGACCTCAAACGTCGCCTTACAGTTACACGTTCACAGGTAGTTCAGGCGATCGATACATGCGAGTGAAGGCAATAAACAATGCCGGGTCGTCTGCTTGGGTGAAGAAGAGTACCGCACCCTTGTGGGCGAAGCCGACACCCTCAGCGCCCTCCGTCTCACTCTTCGCCCCCGATACTGGTTACGGTAAAATGCACATAACGTTCAAGACTTCAAGTGCGAACAACCACGAGTACCGAGTAGCTCATAGGATCAACAGTGGTAGTTGGGTCTACGGGTCTTGGGTGAGTGTATCGAATAACAGCACTAAGAAGGTCAATGTCGTAAACCATAGCGATAGTACCGATAAGATTTACTGTTTTGTGGACGTACGAAACTCTACCGGCCAGTCATCCCGAAGCGTTGTAGCAGACTACACGCTACGTCGTTACAATTGGAATATGGGAGCACAGGCTTGTAGTCACTGGCAAGTACGTACTGGCATGGGTCCTAACCACGGAAGTTTCCAATGGGTCAGTAGTCTTGCTAATAACTCCGTGCAGGGGTACTTTGACTCGCAGTCTAAGAGGTACCACGGTATATGGACCTACGGGTATAACACTATTAAGAACGCCCACACTGCACGAGGGTCACACTGTGGTGCCACGGTTACTATTGAAAGTGCTTACTTCCTAGCTTCCAGACGTACCGGGGGCACTTATCAGTCTACTAACGTGTGGCTGGGAGGGCATGGTCACACTAGCATTCCCCCTAAAGATCAGGTTTGGGAAGCCCCGGTCACAGGTGCTGAGAACGTGGGACAGATATCTATAGGAGCAGGACCGGATCACCATAAATGGGTCCCTATCCCCCTTAACGTTAGGAATAAGCTAGTAGCAGGAACCTTTCACGGTCTGGGTGTTTGTAAAGACTCGGGAGGTTCTAATAATGAACGAAACTACGCAGTATATAACAGCCTTGCCGAGGACGGCGCTTCTGGCATGATTACCTTCTACTGCTGGGGCTGACCTGTATGACAGGTACCCGCCCGTGTAAAACCCCTAGAACCATGGTATACTGTACGAGAACGGAGATTACAGATTATGAAAAGTATTAAAACGCCATTCTCCGTCGAAGACGGATCAACCGCTACTACTAGAACCTTTGATACGGCTATCAAACAGAAGATTACCGATGTTTTGGTAACATCCTATAACGAGAGACCGGCAAACCCTAGTTATGGGGGCAATATCTGGGCTAATCTGTTTGATACCTTTGGCGAGCTAGAGCAGGCAGACTACAAGGTAGACCTAATCTCCTCTATCTCCAGAAGCGTATCCTCCGTATCCATCCGTGACGTACTATTTGACACATCTGAACCTGGTGTAGTGATCGTCACTATTTTATACTCTACCCCCCTTTCGGCGGTAGTCAGGCTTACATTAAACCTTCCCACCCCCTTCAACGAAGAGAGCGCCTTGACCGATGGCATTTAATTACACCTCCAGAACGTACAGCACGATCAAAAGCGATCTACTGGCTCGTGCCAGTCTCGCTCTCCCCGAGTGGACTGACCGGGACCCCTCAGACTTTATGATGCAGCTTATTGACTTGTGGGCGTACGCAGGTGACTCCATGCACTACTACATCGACCGTGGAGCGGGTGAGGCTTTCCTCCCCACAGCGCAGATGAGAGAGTCAGTCTTGGCTCACGCCAACCTGTTTGATTACCTCCCAAGCAATCGGGTGGGGGCGACCTCGACTATCACCCTATTTAACAACCTTGAAAATGACTCCACAAATGTCCCCATGTATACACGCTTTAAATTACAGCATGACGGAAAGGCTCACAACGTTTACTCGACTGGTAACTTCACGATAGCCCCCGGTGTTGCTAAGATCGTGGTCGCAGAGGGGGATATCATCCAAGAGCGTGTTCTCACTTCCTCCTCGTCAGGCAGGGACCGCCAGAGTTACACCCTCCCGAAAAAGGGTGTAGTCATCTCCTCTCTTGTTGTCCGTGTATATGAGATTGAAGATCGCCCCGTTATCTATCAGCACGTTGATCGTCTGATTAACGCAAACGCTGGGGACCGCGTGTTTAGCACCCGTACCAACTCAGACGGTTACACGGAGATCCACTTCGGTAGTTCAATTAATGGCGTGGCACCCTTTACAGGCACCGAGATTACAGCTACGTATGCTACTTGTAAGGGTAGTGCCGGTAACTTTCCTGCCAAGTCCAGTGAGTTCGTGTCCTGGTACTCATCTCCCATCATCGGAATGGAGATCCGTGGCTCCGATACGTTTACTGGGGGCCAGGACGAAGAGTCCATAGCGTCGATGAAGGCGAACATCCCGAACACCATTGCCTCTCAGAACCGTGCTGTTACTAAGCAGGACTTTGTGGCTTTGACAACCCAGGTTCCAGGAGTCAGTAAGGTAGCGGTGGAGTACATCCAACCACTGGGTGCAGACGCATCTACAGGTATTATACCGAACGGTGTGGTAAAGCTGCACCCCCATAACTTTGATAGTAATTACCTCGACACTTCGGTTGTTACCGATGAGGGCGGGAACGATATCACCCCGTCATACCATACTGTCTCACCACTCCTTGCGGATGCGATTATCGAATCGATTGCCCCCCGTGCTCTCCTTGGGGTAGACATAGAGGTAGTAGATAGGATTGATTGGACCGCCATCGACATTGAACTGATCGTACACGTTAACCCCCGCTTCGTTACTGACTGGGTTAAACGGGATGTGGAAGAAAACCTAGACCGTTTGTTTATGTTTGATAACGTGTTCTTTGGACAGAAGATGCACCTAGGCCAGGTATATCAGTTTGCACTGGGTGTGGACGGGGTTGATTACGTTACCGTACAAAGGTTCAGCGATAGGGACTTCGATGTCGAACCCAAACCTATTATTGGAGATGACGACCCACTTGATGTCTCGCAGGAGATCCAAATCAGTGACATCAAACTCCCGAAAAAGGGCAGAATCATAGTTAAAGGTACGGGTGGTATCTCATACGATCCAGATCGGAATACAGAGGATAGCTGATGGCACGCATAGCTTTCCAGCTTCGCCGGGTGATGGGGGACCAGGGTTCGTACATAAGGTATGACGGCCCCTCACCCAGTGCTTCCAGTGCCGATCCAGACGACTTCGTAGACGTTCAAGCTCAGGCTGACAGGCTTGATGTCGATAACCAATTAAAGGCAAGCGGTCTGCTGCTGCCCCCATCTGGGGGTGCTACAGACAGCTACTTTGAGGCAACCACCACTACCTACGGTTATCCTAATCCGGCATCTAATGAGCCGAACGCCACAGGTCGTGTCCATCTTAAGTGGAGCGTTCCTTTTGAGCCTATTAAGGATCTTGTTGAGGTAACTCCGCAAGCGGTAGGGTACATGCTGGTCTACTCCGACCAGGGTGCCCCCGAGACGATCTCTAACGGTGGGATACTTAGCGAGGGCTACAGGTTTGAGGAAGACACCATTGTTACTACATCCTTCACGCACGACGGACGTAGGGAAGGCAGGTGGGCTTACTACTCCTTGTTCGTCAACTACCGTAATAACCCAAACGCAACTAGGGCTGATAGTAACATTGTGGGAGACGACGCTATCGACCCTAGAGAATGGGCTGGATTCTACGAACGTGTAGCTTCTCTTGCTGTAATCGTTCCGAAGGATTACGGGTCTACTATGGGACTTTACAGCCGTATCCCTAATCATTACAGAGTGGCTGACGAAGCTCAGGGTACCTCCCCCGACACTACCGTTATCGAAGTTGGTGATGGGGACTCTCCCGATAAAGTCACCTGTCCTGAGTACGGGACGCTTCCACCTGGTGGCAAGATCGGCCCCCTCTTCAAGTTCTTATCTATCATAGGGTATGAGATGGATCGTATGCGTACGATTATCGATCACAATATGCTTGCCGTCGATCCTGATATCACAGGACCAGAGACACTGGATGCTGTTGCCGGTCACTTCGGAGCTAACCTCAGTCAGAGCGACCTCGGGACCATCCGTCAGCGACAGATGATGGACAACCTAGGGCTTTTCCGTAGGACTAAGGGTACGGAGTTTGGAACCTCCTTCTTCTTAGAAGCTGTTACCGAACGGGACGTAGGTATCGATGTTGATAATAAAACTCTGACACTCTACTCAGCTCGTGTGAACCACATTCTCAACCCACGTAATGTCGGATTCATTGATGACCGTGACCCCTACGAAATTATGACCCCCAAGTCACCTGGTGACCAACTACTTGGGGACGATGACGAAGCCACTGCCGCCGTCACCCTTAAGTCCCCCGTCAACGTAGTGGAACTGGATAAGGTGGTGTTTAGCATACATGCCGGGGGGTCTAACTTAGACAACGTATTATGGGCAAGGTGTCTGAACTTGGATGGCTCTCCTGTGACTACTCCCAACGGTGGAGCCGCCCTGTGCCTGTATCCTATTAAGGTAGACGGTACTCATTACTTTGAGATAGAGATTCCCTATGACTTTCCAGGGGGCGAGGTCTACGTTCAGTACGGGGTCAAAGACTGGGATCAGATGAGTAGCGAAAAGCTCAACTCGTACTACCTATTGGAACTCAACCATATCGGACCCTACTTTGATGGTGATGTTATTCGTGGTGGCTGGTTCAAGGATGAGAACAACACGATATCTGACTATCGCTGGGAAGGTGGACGTCACGAGTCACGCTCTCTCTACGCCGATCAGTGGGAGAGGACTAATGGGTTCCTAGATACCATCCGTGAAGAAGTCCTACCGATCACGGAGCTAGACAAGTACGATGTTCTGGATTACGACGCAGTGTTGGGCGATCTGCCCCCAAGCCCCGACTAATTGGTGCTAGGTGTTGCATCTGTAGAGATTAGGTGGTAGAGTACCTAACACTCACTACAGGAAGGATTCAACATCATGGGCACGTACGCTATCATCGGACGAGGAGCTAGTACACCGAAGGAGGTCATAGTCGCTGGTCTCAAGGACTCTCTCAAAGAAGGGGACTCTGTTAAGGTCGCATGGGGAAGTGCCTCCATGACCGAGGACGAAGGCACCCTCTGGGACTACCTGCTCGACTTTGAGATCCCTACCGTCCTTCTATACGAGGATGGTGACACAGTAGTCCCCCTCTTAAAAGGTCTTGAACACGTCGAGATCCGTAAGACACGGAATAAGCTGGCCTCCACAGTCTCCGACGTTGACCAAGTGCTCTTGATGTGGGGAGAGGATCGGGAGACTGAGGACATGCTAATGAATGCGTTTAACGAAACAGGTGATGGACCAACTGGTAGTGTCACTTATCTTGAGCTTACCAACGGTCTTGAGCCTATCATCCTGGTAGACGAGGAGGACGTAGTGGTTCCCCAGGAATCACCTTCCTCTGAGGTTGTCGTAGAGGACTCCGAACCGGACGAAGACCGCTCCTTCACTAAGCTGGAGCTTGACACTATGACTGCACACGCTGTCAAACGTTACGGTGAGCGCATCGGTGCCACAGGGACTACCAAGTCAGCGATCATTGCTGAACTTTTCCCAGATAGTGGTACGTCCATCATGGGGCCGGGTCCACGACAGGATGATGCTGTCAAGAACGCATTAGAGGCTGTAGGAATCACAGACACCCCCGCTCCCCAGGTCAATGAGAGTATCATTGATGAGGCTTTGAAACCCCTTCGGGACCTCCTCATCCTACTGGCATCGGCCTCGACTGCTACGATTGAGGTGTTACAAGATCAAGGAATGCTCGATGAAGGGACTAAGTAATGGGTGATTGGGACGATTGGCCGGATAACGATGGCGATGCCACGGACTGGGAAAACCCCCCCCCCCCCCCCGTATTCTTCCGTAGGAACATCAAAGACCTTATCGACTACTTTTCTTACCATAAATCGATGGGAGACATGACTAAGTTAGTCGATCAGGAGGACAAGAACCTTCTCGGATATACCTTCATACGTCTCACCAAGGCAGGCTACACTGACGTTTCCCTACGAACATCTGTTGATGTGTTCTTTCAGAGTATCGCCTCAGACAGCAGTAAGCCCGCAAGGGCATTCCTCTCTCGGGAGGTTATGGATGCTTGTCTGGAGGGTACAGTTGTTACTGTCAGCCCCGAAGACCACCCCATCTTCCATTGGATGCTAGGGGACATGGGCAAGTCCGAGGTTCTTAGCGAGGTGAAAGATAAGAGACGGGCCGTGCTATTAGCCTGTAACGATAGCTTCCGATATCCAGAGGTTATTGCGGAGATTCTAGCTGCCGATAAGTCCTTCATCTACACGTATGCTGTGTTGTCCGCTCTGGAAAGTGTTGTAAAGTACAACCTGGCAGGCAAGCCCTTCAACAAGTCTGATGTCGATCCTCATCTTGCGTTGATTAGGTGGTGTGATTTGCCTAAAGAACTCAAGAGTAACATCCCCTCTCCAAGAGGTATCCGACCTGAGAGAGGCACGCTTTCGCAGTATGTTACTGCTTACCTACTAAAACGTCAGGAAGTCAAGGAGTACGAGGAGATCGCAGGATGAAAACGCCCCAACAGTGGAAGAGTAAGAAGTGGTGGTCACACCTTTCCGAAGGTGATCGCATGTCTCACTTCCTTGGGAGTGTTAAAGGACGCCCCCTCCGAGAGTCAAGAGATGTATCACATGACTTAGAAGACTTCGTAGACGATTACGAGGAGGGAGCAAGTCTCATCCTCTCAGGACGTGCCGGGTCTGGCAAAACCACTAATGCGATCCGAGTAGTAGAGGACCTCATCACCAAGCATGGGAGATCGGCACGCATGATTACTGCGGATGCCTATATCGACATGATTAAGAATAGCTTTGAAGAGGATGGGGACGGTATCCTGAGCGATGAGTACAACGACCCTTACGCTCTCAAACACATCCGAGCTTCGTACGATGTACTGCTTCTCGATGATCTTGAGGGGACTCGCAGGACTGAGTTCGCCGCTCACGAGATCGGCACTCTGATACGTTCCAGGTATGACGCAATGCTCACAACCGTTATCACCACTTCCCTCTCCGTTACGGATATCAAGGCGAGGTTTGGAGATAGACTGAGCAGTCCGTTGGCCTCTTTTGAATTGGAAACCCTCTAATGGAGAAGGGCGACATCGGCGTATCGATACATAGTCGTATCGCCTGCTGGTTTGAGGGTCTAGTCGTAACCGTAGAGCAGGAGCCGGTAAAACAACAGGGTCTCCTATCCAGGCTCTTCAAGAAAGACGATGACGTTGAGGCTGACGACTGGGTTAAGCGTACGATGTCTCTATGGCGTATCAACGAGATGCCACTTCGCTCCCTGATACATCTCAGGAACCAGTTAGGAATTGCGGTTGACGTGTATACGTACTATGATGACTTCATGGTCGAGCATATTGAGAGCTACCTGGCGAGGAAAGGAGCCGATTGCCAGGTATACTCTTACGACAAGTTAGAAGACCTGTCAGACGATATGCGCTACAACCGTGAGATTCACACCCTTTTCACTCCCTACGAAGAGGACGCTAAAGCAATTGGATGGCACCGTGCCACGGTAGTTAACCCCGATGGAAAGTTTGGATACTAAATGTCAGCATCGCTAGAATCACTAATCATCAGCAAAGTAATCGATGAACAGTCCTTGGAATCAACTACCAAGTTCGGGCTACGTGCGGAGCACTTCACAACTACGTATCGCCCCGTATACGAGTGGATCTTAGCTTACAACCAGGAGCACGGCTCCGTTCCCACCGACCGGGCCTTCAGTAAGGCCCATGGCTCGATCCTTCTTGACGACGCCTCCTCAGAGTCCTGGTCTGGCCTCGTTGATGAAATGATGGTCCAGTACAAGTTCCGCACTATCGCAGACGTTCTCACACGATCTTCTGGTGAATTGGACAACGACGACGTTGAGAAGGCCATCTCCACTCTCCAATCGGGGCTTACCGAGGCTACCAAGCAGACCAGCAAACTTAGGGACTTTGACATCATCCAGGATTGGGAAGAACGTCTCGCAAAGTACAACGAGATGCGTGACAACCCGAACGCTCTACGTGGAATCCCAACCGGCTTCCACGGCCTCGATCAGATCACCCAGGGTTTTAGACCCCAGCAGTTCGTAGTGCTTGTGGGCGAACCTAAACGGGGCAAGTCTCTGTTTGAGTTGATTATGGCAAACGCTGCCCACTATTCGGGGCGCACCCCTTTGTTCGTATCATTTGAGATGTCGGTACAGGAACAGTTGTCTCGATGGGACGCACTCCGAGCCAAGGTTGACTATAACAGTATCCTTACAGGCAACCTCTCTAATCAAGAGATGGACCGTATCGAGCGTCAGATGATATTGGCAAAGAATATGCAGCCTTTCTATATGTCTGAGGATTCGACGTCCCTGACCACGGTCAGTGCTCTGGACGCCAAGGTACAGGAATACCGCCCCGATGCGTTATACGTAGACGGTGGTTATTTGATGGACGACGACCATGGAGAGCCGAAAGGCTCCCCCCAAGCGTTGACTAACATTACTCGGTCAATGAAGAGACTGGCTCAGAAATGGGATATCCCAGTCATTCTCACCACTCAGGTGCTCTCCTGGAAGCTGGGTAACAAGAAGACACGAGCCATTACAGCCGACAGTATCGGTTACACATCGTCCTTCGTACAGGACGCCGACCTCGTTCTCGGTGTAGAGCGCAACCCAGATGCCGATGACCAGAGCATCATCCGTGTTGTGGAGGCTAGAACTGCCCCCCGAGGCGAGGTTCACGTCAGTTGGGACTGGGCAACTATGGACTTTACCGAGTTGCATAACGATGAGGAAGCCAGTGAGTTTGAGTCGGAAGGGTTTGTACCGTGAGTAGAGCCGGTGATCTAGTCGAGGTCCTAGAGGACTTGGGTGTAGAGGTTAACAAGGTGACAGGGGACGAGGTTCAATGCCGCTGCCCTGTCCACCACAAGTTCAAGGGCAGGGAGTCCACCCGCTACACCTTCTATCTCAACACAGATAGTTATCTGTTCCACTGCTTTACCTGCGGTGCCAGGGGGAGCTTATATCAGCTAATCAATGAGCTTACCGATGACCCCAATCAACTGTGGCGTATCCAAAGTGGCATGATCCAGAAGGGTGTGAGCAGGCTTGAGCCTGAAGAGGATGTCTATGAGGCTCCTGTGACTCTGGACTGGCTCAAGTATGCTGAGTTCGACAGGCTCCCCCAGTCTGTTATCAACTTCCGTAAAGTAGATCCAGATGTAGCGCTACGTCACGGCGTACGTTGGGACTCAGACCTCAAGGCGGTACTCACACCCATCGTCTCCCCCCTAGGAGAGCTACGGGGCTATCAGCAGAAGAAGACAGGATGGGTCAACAACTTCCCCCAGGGAGTACATAAGAAGGACACCTTGTTCGGCATCGAAAGAGCGGTTAACCCTATCGGTATCCTGCTGGAATCTCCCCTCGATGTCGTTCGGTTCCACTCTGTGTACGGAGGCATCGAGTTCAGCGCAGTGTCTTCCTTCGGTGCTAACGTTTCCTCTGACCAAGCTCGCCTATTAGAACGTACCTTTGATACGGTAGTGTTAGCTCTTGATAACGATATCGCTGGATATAAGGAGACTAAAAGGGTATCCAAGTACATATCCCCTCGAAAAGGTCTCCGTTACTGGATCTATGACAAAGACGACCCCAAAGACTTAGGGGACATGACAGACGGACAGATTATGGACGGAATGAGGAGGATCAGCAGTGTTTATCGGCAGTTTGCGTAAGTACCAACAAGATGCTGTGGACCGTATGGTCGAGCGAGGCCAGATGATGCTCGCTATGACTATGGGTGCGGGTAAAACTCCCACCACTCTCGGGGCTATCGAGCAGATGTACGAGGAGGGGGATATCGACCGTGCTCTGATCGTCGTCCCCGCATCTCTCAAGCTACAGTGGCGGGACGAGATCAAGAAGTTCACTAACGGACGTACCATGGTTATTGACGGTACTAAGAAGAAGCGTGAACGACAGTGGAGGACATCGGGCGATGCTCGCTATGTCATTGTCAATCCCGAGACCCTTCTCAACGACTACAAGTTGATAGGACAGATTCAAGCTATCGTCATTGATGAGTCCACTATCATCAAGAACAGGTCGGCCAAGAGGTCTAAATTGATGAAGCGCCTAGGAAAGACCGTCCCCTTTAGGTTCGCTCTTACCGGACAGCCTATTGAGAATCGCCCCGAAGAATTGTTCAGTATCATGGAGTTCGTAGACAAGGACGTACTAGGTAGCTTTGAGCAGTTCGACCGTACGTTCATCGTCCGTGACCATTGGGGAAAGCCCGCCCGGTACCGAAACCTCGACAAGATGCACAAGACCATGAAAGAGTGTATGGTCAGGAAGACACGCGAGGACATAGCGGACCAACTGCCCAATATCATCCATCAGGTGATACCAGTACCCTTTGATACCAAAGGTGCAGGGGTGTATCGACGTATTCAGTCCGATCTCGTTGATACGCTCTCTAAAGCTCTTCGTAAAGGCGGTAGCGGTTTCTCCCTGTGGGACCACTACAACAACGACGGGGACGGCGGGAAGGAGCAGGGCGAAGTGATGACCCGGCTTACTACCCTGCGTATGCTTTGCGATAACCCTGCGCTAGTTCGATGGTCTTCTGGAGAGTACGCTAACCCTGATACAAAGCACGGGAGCGAGTACGCTAACACTATCGTAAACGCCGGTATCATGGACGGTGTTAACGCCGCCCCCAAACTAGACGCCGTGGTGGATTACATAACAGAGGTACTAGCGGAGTCTCCTGATAACAAGGTCGTTCTCTTCTCGTTCTTTAAGGAGAACCTGCGGCTCATACAGGAGGCCACCAGTAAGATTACAAACAGCGTCCTGTTCATGGGCGGTATGACGGCAGACGAGAAGCAGGATAATAAGAACAAGTTTCAAACCGATCCTCGCACCCGGCTGTTCCTGTCGAGCGATGCGGGAGGGTACGGTGTCGATCTCCCCCAGGCTAACTATCTGATATCATATGACCTTCCTTGGTCCTCGGGTAAGCTAGAGCAGCGGGAGGCACGCATTATTCGACTGTCGTCCCAGTGGCCCCACGTCACCATTGCTACGTTTGTGATGGCTGGCAGTATTGAGGAGCGACAGTACCAAATGCTCCAGGAGAAGCTGAAGACTAACGAGGCGTTTATCGACGGTAAGCACCACGATATGGAACAGAGCTTCTCTCTCACGATGGACAATTTAAGTACATTTATGAGGGAATCCATGGTGTGACGTTGTGTCACCGCCTCTCAGGGTGTAAGATATACTCTCACTATTAAGGAACTAAGAAATGCACCCACTAGACCGTCCCCTACACCCCTTGGATAAGACCCCCCACCCGTTCTCTCGACCACTAGAACCTGTAGGAGGGTACCCTCGTAAGTACCTCGCCCCGTTCTGGTTGCGTTGGAAGATGAGGCGTTGGAACCGAATCATCGATAACCAGTGGCGTGTCCATAACATTATGATATGGGACACCCCTCGTGCTATCAATCGGTACCGTAAAACCATTCCCGCAGACGCACGGTTCTCTCGTGATGATCTGCCTGATAACGTTCTATATCGGAATGTGCCGATTGTAAGCATAAGAAAGGCTAAACATGGATGACTCACTGAAGAAGCTGGCTGAGGACTACGTTCAGCACAAGCACCACATTAAGGTGCTTGAGAAGATGGCTGCTGAAGAGAAGAAGGAACTCATGCTCTACGTGCAGAGAGAGGGCACGCCAGACGACGTGGGCCACACCTGGGCGCAAGTTGGTCCATGGTCACTACAGGTGCAGCGTAGGCAGGGGGAACCCCGGCTTGACAAGGATGCTGCTATCGAGTGGGCCAAAGAAGAAGGTTTCTGGGACAAAGTGTCCTCCACTATCGAGGTGCTTGACGAGGATAAACTCATGTCATATGCCTTTGATAACAGGGAGGACAATGAGTTTGAGGCGAAACTCAAGGAATTGTACGTCGCCCCAAAACCTACGTTTGCATTCCAAACGCCGGTAGAGGACAAGTACAACGACTACTAAGTTGCAAACGTTACCATCACATGGTATACTGAGAATCTATTGGAGCAGGTTGAGGAGCCGAAGTGAACACATCCGACGAGACACATGAACCAGAAGACCGTTACACGGTAATGCAAGACGGTTTTATGAAATGGGTAGCGGTAGTTCCCTGCCTTAACAGTTTCTTTGAGTTCACGGCTCGTACACGCCGGGGCGCAGTAAAACAGGCTGACTTCTTTGTCAACAATGTGCCTGTGCCGAGGCCAGAGCTATGAGCGATCCTGCTCTCGATAGATTCTACAAGCTCGCTGCAAGCGAACCTGGGTTTGTAATGCCAGACGGGGAGTCACCTAAACAAGATCCCACACCGGCACCTACCTACCCAGGTAATACCCCCCCAAGGAATAGTCAGGAGACGCTTGACAAAGAAGCGTCTTCTGTGTTAGGCTCTTTACCCTACAAGAAGATGGTAGTGGGCAAGGAACGAGAGACCAAGAAGATGTACACCATTGGTGCGCTGTCTGAGGCTCTTGGTAACAAGCCCGTTACTATCCGATCGTGGGAGTCAAAGGGGTGGCTGCCAAAGGCCACCTACCGTACGCCAAAGCCCAAGGGTGAACAAGTGCCCGGTAAAACAACACAGGGCAAGCGGCTTTATAGCCAGGATCAGGTTCTGTTCCTGGTTAAGGCGTACGACTCATACATCCTGACCCCCTCAAAGGCCAACTGGCCGGGATTCAGGACATACATAAAACGCTATTATCCCAAGCGTTAATTAAACATCAGCGACAACGACAACGAAAGAAGGTAGTAAGATGGGTCGTTTTGACGACGTAGTAGTAGTGGACACCGCAGGAGGCACGAACAGTGCTGACGATGGGTCTACTTCATCAGAAGATATTGCAGCAAAGCAGAGTGCCCGCAAGGTATTCCGTGGAGGCTGGGGCAGTGTTGACACTGTTAAGCAGCAGGATAGTCCATACGCACAGCGTGTTAAGGTTACGGGAGATCCCGTCCTTGTCCGCTTCTTGCAGGACGATCCTTATGCCCATTACCGTCAACACTGGATCAATGAGCGTCAGGGGCAGAAGTCCTTTACCTGCATTGATGGAGTCCATGAGCAGGGTTGCCCGCTTTGTGCAGCAGGCCACCGTCCGAGCGCACGGTTTGCGTTCAACGTAGCTCTGATGACTGAGGAAGGTCCGTTGCTTCGTAGTTATGAGGTTGGTCCTCGTGACATCGATTCACTCAAGAACTTCCACAATCACCCGACTCAGGGTCCCCTCAGTAAGCACTACTGGGCAATCTCCCGTACGGGGTCAGGTCCAACTTCCCAGCGAGCACACCAGATGGTGCGTGAGCGTGATCTTGCGGAAGAGTGGCCTCTGATTGAGGCTCTCAACGACACATCACTTGAGGAACTTCGCCTCAAGATGTACGACGAGAGCATCATTCCCATCCCCTCCCGAAAGACCCTGGCGACTATCGCCAGCGAGGATTTGGGAGCCTGATGGGGGCTGTGACCCCTAGTCTTGACGGGTCACAGCAGGCAAGGGGGGTACGGGCGAGTGGTGGTCTCGTCCGTGCCCCCTACGTCTCTACTGTCGAGGAACTAGAAGAACTTGTTGAGTACATAAAAGGCGTAGGAGAGTTCTCCTTCGACGTTGAGACTCGTGGGAACATCCACAAGAACAGCGAAGTCCTTGCTCAGGTAGAGCAAGATTGGGAGGAGAAGCAAGCCTCCCTCAAGTCCACTCACCCCAGCGTTATCGCCCGTAGCCGTCAGGCTATCGAGGATCGTTGGACGGGTAACATGGCTCTCGATCCTTTGCGTAACGACGTATTCTGGATCGGTCTGGCTACCGAGGGTATGTCGTGGGCAGTCCCCATGGGGCACCCTAACGGTGAGATCCTCGTTGAGGAGGTCAGGGGAGATGGTAGCACCGTCCCGCCCTCTGGTTACAGAGACCTCCTCTCATCAGGTAAGGAATCATTACGGAAGTCGAAGTACCATATCCCAGCGGTATTCACACCGCCCCCGACTCAACTAGACCAGGAGACAGTGTTCAAAGCTCTTGAGCCTCTGTTCTTTGACGATAACATTGTCAAAGTTAACCAGAACATCAAGTTCGACTGCAAGAGCATCGCCAAGTATTACGGCGGTCAACTACCTACTGGTAGATATATCGATACCCTTATCCTTATGCACATTCTTGACGAGAACCTGATGAGGTACGACCTCGGCAGCATCATCAAAGAGAACTTCGCAGGGCACGACCCTTACGCAGCAGACGGTAAGATCGGTGCAACCATCACGTCAGAGGCGTTCAGTAAGGCTACAGCGTACGTACATAGAGACGCACGCTGGGCATGGCTCCTGTACCGCAAGATGTATAACAAGATTTGCAAAGTAGAGGGTCTTCATAAGGCTCTCATGCTCGACATTGATTGTATCCGTCCTGTCGCACAGATGGAGATGAACGGTATCCACGTCAATACCCGCATGATGACCAACGTGGGTAAGGATTTGGATATGGATATCAATAACTGCTTGCGAGAGATTAGCTTCCACTCGTTCCCTGGTTTCAATCCTGACTCCAACAACGATTTGGCTACTCTACTCTTCAACAAGACTAGGATAGGTAAGGGATATCCGTCCGACTATATCAAGGGGCTGGGTCTTAAGCCTGCCAAGCTGACAGCCGGGGGCAAGCCCTCAACAGATAGAGACACACTGGGTAAGCTCAAGGGTAAGCACGAGGTGATTCAGCATCTCCTTGACTACTCTGAGCTTAAGAAGCTCAAGTCAACTTACGTTGAGGGTCTGACACCCATGCTCCACAGGAGCCGCCTACACCCCCAGTTCCACTTCCATCGCACGGCCACAGGTCGATTCGCATCTAGCGGGCCGAACCTACAGAATATCCCTCGTGATACGAAGATTCGCTCCCTGTTTACCGCAGGAGAGGGAGAGACCCTTATCGTGGCTGACTACTCGCAGATCGAAATGCGTATCATGGGTATGTTCAGCCAGGACCAGGAGCTTCTACGTATCTTTGCCGACCCTGATATCGACCTTCACGAGGAGACAGCCAAGCTGATCCTTGGTAAGGACGAGGTATCAGGAGAGGAGCGACAGATCTTCGGAAAGACTCCAAACTTCCTTATGGGGTATGGAGGCTTTGCAAAGAAGTTGGTGGAGTCCACGAAAGGCCACCTCACAGAGGAGCAGGCACAGGAAGTCATCAATAAGTACAACTCGGCATACGCCGGGATGACTGATTGGAAACGTGACGTACTGGACACTGCTCGATCTAAGGGGTACGTAGAGACCTTATATGGACGACGACGTAGGGTTCCAGACATCCTTACAGAAGGTAATGACTCCGACTCCTGGCGTAAGCGTTCAAGGGCAGAACGTCAGGCTATCAACGCTGTAGTACAAGGTACTGCTGCTGAGATTATGAAGGAGGCAATTGTCAATATCGATGGTATACTACCCTTTCCTACTCATCGTATGCTTGTGCAAGTCCACGACGAGGTGGTAGTATCTGTACCGAGTGATGAGGTTTTCGATTGGAAGCCTCGTATCGAGACAGCTATGGGTAACGGGCGCACTCTCATGGGTGTTCCTTTGGAAGTCGAAGCCGGTCATGCCCTATCCTGGGCCGAAGCTAAATGAGGAGACATTATGTCCAAAGATGATTATAAGTACGATGGTGAAGCCGCTGAACTGGCTATCCGGCAACGTAGGTTTTATATGAACCTTAACCCCGCTGGACGTGGTGCAGAGATTGCTGAGGCTATGGGATACCTAAGCCCCGGCGACGATGGGGTAGCACACGAAGTACGGGACTCCGTACAGCACTGGCTCAAGGTGTCGAGGTCAGGTGGTATCGGTGATATCATGGACCTATCGTGGTGGATGGCACGTCTCATGGACCCCACTCACCGTTTCTCCAAGGAAGCTCTTGATGAACGGCACAGTGAGCTTATCTCCTTTGTGGGTGCTGTACTTTACGAGCTTATCGACTCTGGCGTAGTCGAGTGGGTCGAGGACCCTGACATCCCTGATATTGTCATGGATATTGGCGACCTAAGTAAGGATGAACGTCACATTCTTGATAAACTGGAACAGACCATTACAAAGGAAGGAAAGAACGATGGCGAATGATTGGTGGGCCAAGAAGTTAGGCAGTGATAAGCCGCCGCCCCAGTTTGGTATTACGGTACGGGAGCAGCCACCTCAGAGTGTTCCTGAGCCTGTACAGCCTCAACCTCAGCAGGTTCAACCCGAGCCTGCTCCTCAACAAGCCCCTGCCCCACAGCCTCCTGGTCGTCAGAAGGTTCTTGATCCTAACAGGCATGGTCAGGAGCAGGTCAACATGGGTGAGGCGCTGCGTCTTTGGGAAGGCGGCGAAGCCCAGAGGAAAGAGGGTGGCCTTAGCTGCCCTGAGTGTGGGAGTCTTACGGGGTACACTAACTACTCCGGTGGGAGTTCCCGTGTAGCTGGTCACACCCCCCGTTCTCATTGCTTTGAGTGCGGATATAACGGGCATTTCCAGCAGGGTGACCAAGCAAACTGGTCGTGACCCTCAACACACTGCCAACAGGTGGTGTGTACATAATAATGACAACGAAGGAAGCACAAGATGAGCGATAACTTTAAGACGATTGATGAACTAGCAGCAGAAGTGAACAAGAAACTGGGGGCCGGAGTCCTTATGAGGGGCAGTACAGCCCGTCAGGACGTGCCACACCTCAGCACTGGTATCCTTGACTACGACCTGGCTATGGGTGGCGGGTTCGCCGCTAACCAGTGGAACGAGATCGTAGGTAACGAGTCGTCGGGCAAGACGGCTATCGCATATCAGACTATTGCCCATAACATGCGAGAAGATCCCGAGTTCCTCGCCCTCTGGGTAGCAGCCGAGGAGTACGTCCCTGACTATGCGGCATCGTTTGGTATCGATATCGATAGGCTATGGGTGGTTGAGACTAACGAGATGGAGACGGCCCTGGAGCTGGTGCTCAAGGCCGTAGAGAACCACGCAGTTGATATGGTCGTCATCGACTCGATCCCTGCCCTCGTACCCAGTGATGAGGTTGAGAAGTCCATGGACCAGGCTGGTATGGCCGTAGGTGCCCGTCTCCTGGGTAAGTTCTTCCGCAAGTGTGCTGCTGCACAGCGCCGCTCCGAGGGAGAGCGTGAGTGTACTCTGATCGCCATTAACCAATGGCGAGACAGCATCGGCGTTATGTTTGGCGACCCCCGCACCACCCCAGGCGGCAAGGCTAAGAACTACTTTTACTTTATTCGTGTAGAGGTGCGTCGAGACGAGTGGCTCAAAGACGCATCGTCTATCGAGTCTCGTGTCGGCCAGACCATCAAGATGAGGTGCTTTAAGAATAAGACGTACCGCCCCCAGCAGACAGCAGAGGTGGACTTCTACTTTGCAGACAGTAAGTCAGGGTTCGGCTTAGGTCAGTTCGACCTGGCTAAGGACGTTGTTACTGTCGCCCTTGCTCTGGAACTCTTTGAGGGGCGCTACAAGTTTGAAGGTGAGCGTATCGGTAAGTCCAAAGATGATCTCTACGTCGCAGTAGCTGAGGATGAGGCACTATGCTCTCGTATCAAGGAAGCTGCTATGAAGGTCCTGTCTAAGAACGTTGATACGTTTCGCAACTTTGAGTTGTCAGAAGAATCCGATCAAACCGTAGAAGAGGTTGACGTTGAGCTATCCGTTTGATAAGATGTCCCCACCACTCACAGAAGGAGTCTACCGTGGATAAGACAGTCATCGAACGAACAGAACAGGGGCAGAGGGGTTTTGACCTTCGTGTTCCCCCGTACATACGGGGACCCAAGGAAGGCAGCCACATCCGTACCCAAACTGGTATTGACTTTGACATCGTAGATCCCGACACCTGGGTGTTCAACATGACTGACATCTCCTTCTCTCTGTCCAACTTGTGCCGGTTTGCTGGTCACCTTAACGGTTTCTACTCAGTAGCAGAGCACTCTGTACGGGTATCTGAGACACTGAAGGAATGGGGCGCACCCCCAGACGTGCAGTTGCTTGGCCTTATCCACGATGCTACGGAGGCGTATATGCTAGATATCCCCCGCCCCTGGAAGCACCTCGTTAGGCTTGGTGATACCCCCTATGAGGACTTAGAAACTGATATGATGCGGGCTATTGTAGAATGGCACGTCTCCGAGCGTGTTGATCTGCGTCACGCTTGGACCAATCGTTGGGACCTCGTACGTCGTGCTGACATGCACGTCTACGATATCGAGGAGAAGAGCCGCCGCACCGTTGCCGGTGTGGGCAAGCTGACGCCCGCTGAAGCCAAGGATGAGTTTAGCTCCCTGTGGCTTACACTCCGCAGTGAGGTGCGTACAGGAGGCGAAGATGCCCAGTCCTGAGCAGATTAAGAGCCAGAAGCAGGAGAAGCGTTTAGCAAAGACCATGAATGGTTCTGTAAACGCCATGTCCGGTGCAGGCTGGGTCCGTAAAGCTGACGTACGCACTGACGAGTACATGGTCGAGGCCAAAACTAAGATGAAAGACGACGCTAAGACCTGCACTATACGTCATTCTGACCTGCGTGATCTCTCCAGGAGAGCTTACAAAGAGGGGCGTTTGCCGCTGTATATATTTGAGTTCGGCCCCCACAGCTATGTGACAATGCCAGAAGCTGACTTCCTAGACATGATAGACCTCGATGAGGAGGATGCAGAATGAGTAACGAGGACCTAAAGGACTGGCACAAGGTCGAAAGCTATAAGAAGCGGTTTTCAGCTAAGGGCAATCAGAGGATTATCCCTGTCATTGAGAACGTTATGCTGGATGAGATGGAGAGCCGCAACGCCAGCCGTGATACGGCACACCTCCACCCAAGCGACCTGGCTAAGACTGATTGGTGCCCCCGTAGTACCTACTTCAAGATCACAGATGTTACGGAGTCTAACCCTTCGTCGGTTTCTCTGAAACGTATGAATATCTTTCGTACGGGGCACGATATCCATGACAAGTGGCAAGAGTGGATGCGTCGTGCAGGGATTCTTTGGGGAGACTGGAAGTGTGAGTCCTGTGGGCATAAGTTCACGGCTCAATCACCAACGACCTGCCCCGAGTGCGGTGTAGCTGACAAGTTCAAGTACCTTGAGGTCAGTATCTACAACCGCAAACATCACATCATTGGCAACACCGATGGTTGGATTAAGGACGATCAGGGTGATGCCTTAGTAGAGATTAAGTCCATCGGCCTAGGTACTATTCGGTGGGATGCTCCTGGCTTGTACGCAGGTTACGAGTCCGGTGAGATGAAGTTGGATGACTTATGGAAAGCTATCAAGCGTCCGTTTGCTCCCCACTTACGTCAACTCTACTTGTATATGTACTGCTTAGGTTTGGAAAAGGGTATCGTTATCTACGAGTTCAAGGCGAGTCAGGACGTTAAGGAGTTTCACGTTACCTTAGATAAAGACGTTGTTCAGCCGATGCTTGACGGGGCTACATCCGTCCTCGACTCGCTTGAGGATAAGGTTGCACCCCCGATACCTGAAGGCTTTATGAAGTCTAAGCAATGCCGGTTCTGTACATACAAAGACTACTGCTGGAATGGAGAAGCAGCCAATGCGTAAAGTTGTAAAGAGAGAGCTTACCCAAGAAGAAGAACAGAAGGCGTACGACGTTACTTGGCAGAAGCGTTTTAAAAAGGCCATGGCTCTTAAGGATGATATAAAGCTATCAAAGGAAGAGCGATATCAACTAGCTCGATGGTTGCCAGGTGTGCCCGAGGAGTATGACGGGTCCTGGAAGGACCTCTCCTCTCAGGAACTCCATGATTTAATCGTAATGATGGAGGGTTTCCTTTATCTTACCTATATACTATCAACTCGCTAATATCTATTATACATAAGGACCTTTGAAATGGAATCGATTAGTTTTACTACTTCCCCCGAAGTGACCCTATTCAACTCTATGGGAGACGACGAGGCAATCGTTAATGCTGCCAAGGTCTCTGTTAGAGGTGATCTTATTGGTGAGATCGACCCTGAGTCAGCATCTTCCTTTATTGACTTCCTCATGCGGAACCGCCACGGTTCACCCTTTGAGCACACGTCGATGACATTCCGCATAAAGGCACCGATCTTTGTGTGGCGTGAGTTCATGCGCCACCGTGTAGGGTTCTCTTATAACGAAGAGTCCGCACGATACAGGGAGCTGAATCCCGAGTTCTACATCCCCTCCCGAGCTAGGTATCAGGAGGGTAAGCCGGGACATTACGATATCACTCATGCGAAAGAGGGCGACCCTGTTAGCGAAGAGATGAAAGCTATCATGGAGGTTGCCAGCGCTCAGGCTTACAATCACTACCAAGGGCTACTGTCGGAAGGTGTGGCGAGGGAAGTAGCTCGCATGGTGCTCCCCCTAAACATCATGTCCTCAGCTTACGTCACTTGTAACGCTAGATCCCTGATGAACTTCCTGAGCCTGAGAGTTCACGATGAAACAGCCGTATACCCATCGTATCCCCAGTATGAGATTGAGCAGGTAGCCAACGTGATGGAGAGCTACCTGTCAGAGGCGTTCCCTCTTACCTATGACTCTTACGTACGGAGAGGGCGAGTGGCCCCATGACCAACAAGCCTAAGCAGACTGGTACTGACGCCGAGAACCGTGTAAGAGACTACCTACGGGCCAACGGGTGGCCCCACGCAGATCGTCTCACCCTGTCCGGCGTTAATGACCGAGGGGACGTACGGCTCCAGGACGGCACTAACTTCACAGTCGAGGTCAAAGGCGGGCAGGGAGCTATCTCTAACGTCCACAGCCACGTCAAGGAATTGAGAGAAGAGATGGTAAACAACGGCCATGACTACGGTGCTGTTGTCGCAAAGAAGGCAGGCTCCCGTAACGTCGGGGAAGATTGGGTCGCCATTATGCCAGTCGAAGTTCTAAACAGCATGATCCTGGTTATGCGTGAAAACGGACTCCTGGACACGTAGTCTGGTATACTTGGTCTAAGTACACAACTCGCATATCAGAAGGATTAGAAATGACTAAGAAGAATATGAATGTAGACGACGTTATCCGAGTGCGGGGCGACAGCAATGCTGGCGCTATCGCATCAGTTATTGCACGAGCAGTAGTAGGAGGGGGCAAGCCGAAGGTCCGAGCAATTGGAGCGGCTGCCGTCAACCAGGCTACCAAGGCTTGCGCTATCGCTCGTGGTTTCGTGGCCCCCCGAGGTATCGACCTCAGTTATATCATTGGATTTGATGATATCGAAGGTGACTCTGGTAAGCCCATTTCAGCGATTACATGGACTCCTGACTACAGTATCTGATATACTTACTGCATGTTCTCTCCCGAGGCCGACCGTGCCCGTAAAACACTTCAAGGTATGAGGAGCATGGCTGATCGCCAAGCTACCAGTCAGCCGGTAATCGAGGACGAACAAGATGGACCACGCCCCGTATCCCACCTAGGAGGGGGTCGTGGAAGTAGCTTCCAAGCCTTCGCCATGGCTGCGGGATTCTCTAATGGGGGTCAAAGAGTATGAGTACATCCTTTTCGCAGTGGCAGGGAGGCGAAGCCCTCCCCAATGATGGTGCTATCGGCCCCACTCCTAACTTCCGTGACGCTAAAGACCGGCGCTTGGCAGCTTTCGGGGCAACACCTGATGCCCAGTACCCAGATGGTTATATCGGTATCCACGGTTCCACGACACGCCGTCAGGACAAGCTCCTCGATGGCGTCATGCGCCAGAACAAGCGTACATACAGCCGAGGAGTTCACAAGGGTGAGCGTATCAACCAGGGTGATTACCTATGGCCTGATGAGTTTAACCTTATGACAGGTTTAGAACGTCAGGTGTCAGGTGTCAAGTGGGCACCCCCAGGTGCTGAGCCTGTTCGACTTACTAACGACGGTAAAGTCGGCCCCCGTGGTATCCCGAGTGGCCTGCCTCGTGTAGAGGATATGGGCCATATCGATCCTCAGCGTCGTACTGCCCTCCAGAGCCTAGCGCCGGGGTGGAAGTAATGAATCTACGTGACCAAGCCCCTCGACAACAATCGAAAGCACCCTTTCAGAGCAGGGAAGAGTTCCTGGTTGATGAGTCGTTGCAGATTGCATACGCTCCCGCTGAGGCTATTAGACAGATTCGCCCCGTAGCCCCTGTTATCCTACACGCTGAACGACGTGGGTTCACAACCTCTCAGGCAGGTATTCACGACGTACTTAGTGCAGACCGCCTTGCGCCCTCTAACCGTTCATGGGTGAGTGGGGTCGTCGTACAGCCGAGTATCATATCAGACTACTCTGATACCAAATGGGGCGGTTCTGCCCGCAACGCTATGAGCGAAGGAGTCTACTGATGGCTGAGAAGTTTAACCCGTACCGAGCAGGCCAGCCCCTATCAGGAAATGGTAACCCCAACACTGGTGTATGGCAACGTACCTGGGAAGATGGTGGCCCAGGCAGGGACTCTTTCGGGGGTCCTCAAACGCCTGGCGGCGTGGCCGACTGGAGCGGAGATCCATGGAAACCTGAAGCCCCAGGTATGAGTAGGGGTCTCGCTAAGGCTATCAACAACCCCGAAGCCATCCGCAACGCTCTTGTATATGGCGCTGTATACGGTGTCGGCAATAAGGGCGAGGAGGGGGAGCCAGATGGCCCCGGTCTCCCGCCGCCTAACACTCAAAAGTCATCCAAAAAGCCTCTTGCATTAGGTCCTGGGACTCCTGCGATAGAAGCTACTAAGGCGACTCCTGAATTAGAAGCTGCTAAGACGCCCCTTGCACTCAATAAGGCTCCGAATACGGGTTCTAACGGGACCGCTACCTTCAAGAAGGTAGGAAACGACCACGAAAACATCATCCCTCAAAGAAGGCCGAACCGATCTACTACCATAAAGAAGGCAGGAGCCAACACCCCCGCTAGGCAAAATAGCGGTGCCATAGACGCAACCTCTACTGACGTTACTACTGATCCACAAGGTCAGCTAGGTGGTCTACAACACCGTCAGCTCCCTGCTGGCAATGTTGGGGAAGGGCTTACCGGCGTCCAAATGGCCTACCAGCAAACAGTCAACCGAGGTCGTGAACAGGCCCAACGTTCTGACCAGTTGCCTACCAACGACGTTCCTTCCCACGAAAGTATCCAGCAAGGTGTTAAGGATTATCGGGGATGGCACGAAGCGGCTGCTCAGGGTGCGAAGAGCACGAGTTCCCCACAGAGTGGTAAGAGAAGTCGGGCGGGTGCCAACCTTGCAGCCTTTCACAACATAAACAAAGAATGGAAATAACAATGTCCAGTAATCCTAACTACAACCCACAGTCGAATAAGTTGCAAGGCTTCACTTACGGCGCAGGTCTGAAGCAGCCCCAGTATCGTCAGCGTCCTGATCGGCCCGACCCCGTTTCAGGTAAGCCGGGTGGAGCAGGTGCTAACTACTGGAGCGAACTAGATAACACTTCCAAGAACCCTAAAGAGGTTGGGGAAGATGCTAAAGAGCAGGTGACAAGCATGTTGGGGAAGGAGCCGCCACAGTATCAATCTGACCCTTGGGATGAGCGACAGTTCCGTAAGCAAGAGTTACGCAAGCAACGCAATCAGGAAGCTGAAGGGGCTGAGGACACATCTGACAACGGTAAGACCTTCCCCGAGCCGCCAGAACGTCCAAGCTCAAAGAACAACGCTCAAGACGCACAGGATATTACAAACGCAAGAGGGACTTTCAACCGTAAGCAATAAGCCCCCGAACCCCTTAACCATTATGATAGGATATAGATATGGCTGTTAACGAATCTCGTAGTATGAACTCTGATCTCCAGGAAGGGATCACCGATGGTTACGTGAAGAAGGTCGCCCCTGATCGTGGTGGCACCCCGAACGATGACCTCGCCGCTTACCTCGCAAAGGAAGCTCGTCACGACGTTCTCTATGATGACACGGTTTCTCAGCGGACGAAGGCTATCGCAGGAAAGCGTATTACTACGATCAAAGGCTAATCATATATAAACATGGTCTGTTAGGTTACCCATACCTAACACTTTCGGCCCTCTACTGGTGTGTTTCTCTCTCTTTCTCTTGGCACCAGTAGGGGGCCACTTTCTTTATACAGGTATTGCTTTTACCCCCCAATGCAGGTATAATTACACTCCGACTAGCAGTAGGAGTAGTAATGTCAGAAGTACGCATCGTAGACCCCAACACCGGAGGAGAGAAGGGGCAAAAGGATGCTCGCTTTGATCTGATTCCACAAGAAGCCATCTGGATGCTCGCAGAAGCATATGGCCGGGGAGCAGAGAAGTATGATGACCGTAACTGGGAGCGTGGCTACAACTGGTCCCTCTCGTTCGGCGCTCTCCAACGCCACCTTTGGCAGTTCTGGAACGGTGAGGATATCGATGAGGAAACTGGTACCCCCCATATCGTGAGCGTACTCTGGCACGCCTCTGCCCTCGCCACCTTCCAGGCTCGTGATAAGGGTAACGACGACCGCCCCGAGTATCTAGGACCCATGGATCGATTCACTGCCTGATAAGTGATAGACTGTAGTCAACACGTTCACAATCCGTAACAATAACAGGAGAAAACAATGGCCCGATTGCTTATTTGCAACACCTGCAAAACCGTAGACAAGCTCAAGGATTATGCGACAGAGAATGATCCCCAAGCTCTACACGATCACGAGTTGATCGACGCTTGTGAGACTCACAAGCAGAAGTACCCCAGGGCGGGTGATGCTCACGCCGCCCAGCTACTTGTCATCTCAGACGAAGAGCTTGAGCTTATCGATGAGGGTGCTCTTAAGCAGGCTGTCCACGATAATAAGCTAGAGGAGTTTATCCGCAACGAGCGTGAGAACTACAAAGAAGACGCCATGGGTTGTTACAACCTACACAACCGTCCTACCTACGGGTTCGGGTATGGAGTCGGCTGCACGGATTACCGTGATAAGAAGAAAGCCATTGGACGCACTACCGGTATTCCCAAGGAAGAGTGGAGCTACGTTTGCGACTTCTGCCCATACCATAGCTATGTCGAACATTACAGTAACAGCAAGGTCACTTGGAAGTGAGGCAAACTGTCAGTACCCAGGAAGCTATGAACGCTGTTCTGGTAGTGGGGTGCATCTACGAGGTCCTTGCTATTACCACGAAGAAGGCTCCCACAATTACCCGAGTTCTCAAGAGGTGGGGGAGTCGAGGACACTTAGGAAGACTCACACTATGGCTATGGTGTGGTTACATCTCGTGGCACTTCCTTGAACCTATGGAGGAGTCAGAATGATTGTCGTTAACTTTGATGTCATTGCCCAGCCAGCTAACGAACTCGTACAACGTGTCCCACGTACCGGGGGCATGGCCCTATGGAGGATCTTGCATGAGGCTCTAAACGGTCGTCTGGCCGTTGTTATTGATGAGTGCGAGGACACATTTGTACTTGAAACCTGGATGAAGGTCAACGGGGTCAAAGCGGCGGTCTATGACGTACTCTACGCCACCTCTCCCGAGATCAAAGCAGAGAAGGTGTTTTCACTGGCTACAGCCGCAGGGTCATCAATGACCAACTGGTACGTTGACGTTGACCCGTCCACAGTCGAGCAGTGCATGAAGCTGGGTATGACCGCTCTATTGCTCGCAGACCCCTACACCGTTCGTCCTGAATGGAAGAACCTATCTGCCTCCCCCCGATCGTGGGAGACGTTAGTTGCGGAAGTACAGAAACAGAAGCTAGAACGAGCAGAGCGAGACTGGAGTAAAGAATGAAAGTAGTCCTAGCAGGTGCCGAGAAGGGTACCTATAGAAACGTTCTCAAGGATAACAACGTGCAGTCGGTAGCTATGAACCTCACACACTTCGCAGTGCCGAAGCGTAAGGAGCTAGAGATCCAGGAGCACTTCGGTACCGAGGATGTGTACCTGTATACCAGCGACGATGACTCTGATATCGACGGTTTCGATAACTTCATCCGTCAACATGGGGCCAACATCACCTCTGTTATCGGTCGCCCCGACTACAACGGTGAGTGGTTAGGGGATAAGTACATCCCTATCTGGAACGATCCAGAAGACACTGAAAGACTAGCTCACCTTTGTGAGCGATACGGGCGGGTGGCGATATCCGATAGGGCTATCACATCATCCACGACCAAACGTATCAAGCAACTGAAGCAGAGGTGGAACGCCTTTATGATTGTCATTACCGGTAAGGTAGACATCATCGAGTCAATCGACTGGGATGTGGCTATCGTAACGTCGTGGAAGAGTGTTGTAAGGTATGGCGAAACCCAGATATGGGATGGTCATGGCCTACGGCGGTACCCAGCGGCTAAGAAGCAGCAGGTACGCCAGAAGCACCGTAACGATATCAACCGTCTTGGGGTGGACTTCGATGCCGTCATGGAAGACGACGTTAAAGAGGTGGCGAAGATGGCTGTACTGTCGTGGTTGGAGTGGGAGAAGAGGACCTTCGATACACCTAGTTCAGCGGCCTATGACCCCTCAGCAGGTGAACTCGATGAGGGGTCTGAACACCTCTCAGAGGGTGGTATAGTAACTACACCCCCCGATTCTGCGAAACCCACTAACACGGTTTCTAACAGTAATACTATTGCTACCTACGCACCTGAGAGTAGGCACGAGAGTGACCGGGAATTGCTACCAGTATTTGGTATAGATAAGGTACTTTCTACCGAGGCCAAAAAGGGCGCAAACGGTGATGAAACCTACGATTTACGCCCACATGAAGAGGACGTAGTAGCCCTCAGTAGTAAGAGTGTGAGGCAATGTGATAGTTGCTACTTAGCTCCCCGTTGTCCTCGTTTTGAGGAACATATGGATTGTGCATATGACCTACCTATGGAGCTTAAAAGCAAGTCCCAACTTCAGTCCCTACTCACCGCCATGGTGGAGATGCAAGCGAGTCGAGTTATGTTCGCTAAGTTCGCAGAGGACGTAGAGGGTCAAGGTATCGATGCCGAGCTTTCGGCTGAGATGGACCGCCTCTTCAGGCTCGTGAAGGACTTTAAGGACATCCAAGACACTCGTGATGTGTTCCGTATGGAGGTCGAGGCAAAGGGTAGCGGGGGCGTGCTCAGTAAGATATTCGGATCAGATATCGCAGATAAGGCTAACCAGCTTCCCACTCCTATGACCGCCAACGAGTTAGACCAAGCCATCATCGAGGCTGACATTCTCGATGACCCCCCTATTGACAAGTAACCAAAATAGACCAGCTATAAGGAGCATAATATGATGGATGATGAGGACTACGGAGAGCCAGAGGACTTCGATGTTGATCCAGACGACTTCAATGACGGCGACGATGACGCATTTGAGGAGTGGTTGAAGGACGTACAGAACATGCAATGGGACAAGATCAAAGGAATCTTAGATAACGACCTTCCCACCCTGGGGGCTGACCATATCATGTTCAGTATCGATAGATCAGCGGGAGACGACAGAGACCCCCAAGTCGATATCCCCGAGGACGAGGATATGATTGATATCTTCCGCAAGCTCATCGTCACTGCGTACGGACAGGAGTTCAGCGATGATATGGAAGACCATCAGATTATGGGTCTGCTGGAAAAGATATCCCATATCACCGGCATTGATAAAGAGGACATTATCATAGCGATCCAGGAAGGGTCTGCTGGTATCGATCAAGTGTTTGGCGGGGACAAAGGTGTACACCCCTCCCTCGACCTCCGTGACTCTGAGAGGCGTAACAGGGACGATGATGACTTCATTAAGTCTGTGCAGGACGACCACAAGTCTTCTAGGTCTCCCGGTAGCCCGATCCTTCGTTTGGTCGTGGATGACGTAGTAGACGACGTAGTAGACGACGTGCTAGACGATGAGGTATCAAACGATACACGTATCGAGCAGTTGGACGTATTGGATAACATGCTGAGGGCCGAGCACGATCCTCGACAGGTTGCTCGTATCGCATACCTTAGACAGCTTATGCTGAGGGAGGACTGATATGGCTGACCGACTGGATGACAGCAAAGCTCTGTGCAAAGACGTTCATGTGGATCTGTTCTTTCCTCCGATATTCAGCGAGGAGAGAAGCGCCCCCGAGTCTAAATACTATGACATAGGACGTCTGGTGTGTGGTAACTGTACGCAGAGAGCGGCGTGTGACGCTTTAGGAGCCAACGAAGAGCATGGTATGTGGGGAGGTCGAACCCCGAAAGAGCGTAGAGAGCTTATGCCGTTCAATCCGAGTAAAAGGCTAGATCCAGAGAAGCTCAACCTGCTTCCTCCCCCAGGTGATATGTCATTACCAGAGCCAGAGAGACGGCTCAATATCCCTGATATCCGTTCCAGTATCCGTAAATACATAACAAAGGCGTAGTATGAAAACTTTAGGCATAGCTAGTGGAGACTTTAGAAGCTGTCAAGACGACCCTGTGGGTACCACCCCTAGTTGGGGTGGATCTGGCTGGGCGAGGGTTGGTCAGTACATTCCCTACCTTAAAGAGGAGTACAACGTTGTATACGGAACCCTGTACTCAAATAAGGGATTCTTAGGAGTCGAGTGCGATATCACCAAGGAGCTGCACACCCCCGATATCCTTATCACTCAGCGTCTTATGAACGACGGTATCGCTAACGATTGTAGGCACTCCGTCAACTCCGGTATGATTGTTATCCAGGACATCGATGACTGGTACTGGGCGCTCGACCACCGTAACGCTGCATGGAAAGGTTCACACCCGAAGCATAACAAAGCTAGGAACATTGACCACTACGCCCGATCAATAGAGGCGTCGTCAATGATTGTGGCATCTACGCCCTGGATCGCTGACAGGAGTGCTTCTATGTTCTCGCTGCCCACCGAGGTCATACCTAACTACGTCGATATCGATAGGTTTACCCGAGTCGAGCAGGACGTGGCTACCCCCAAGCTGGGATGGGTGGGGTCTACTGCTCATCGTAGTGGAGACCTTGAGCTAATGAAAGGTATCCTCCGTCAGTTTACGGATGACTACCAGATGTATCATGGTGGAGACAATCCACGGAATCCCCAGGCAGATACTTTCGCTCACAGAGTGGGCTTGCCTGAAGATGCGGTTGAGAAAGCAGAGCTGTGCTTGCCGGAGGAATACCCCGGCCTATTGGACATGCAGCTAGGGATCATCCCCTTACGAGATGTCCCCTTCAATCACGCTAAGAGCGACATTAAGGGGCTTGAGTACGCAGCCTGCGGGATACCGTTTGTAAGCTCCTACAGCCCCTCCTACGAGGCTCTCAGGACATCCTGGGGTGGCTCTTTCGACATTGCGTACAAGCCCAAGGATTGGGTCAGAGCGATCAAGAAGTACACCGACCTGTCGTACCGTCAGGAGAAGTCTGACGAGGTATTCGATAGGGTTAAGAGCCGTGATATCAGACGAGGTGCTGATCGATGGCTAGAGCTTCTTAGCTCCCTGTAAACGACAAAACCCCTCCTGGCCGAAGCCAGGAGGGGTTGTGCCGAACACACGCATATGTTTATCTACCCAAGATGTCCTTGAAAGGTTTGCCGTATGTGTTGATACCCATGTTACGTCGCTGTGCGTCGTTGAAGTGATCGTACAGATAACCGGCATAGGTGACGGCTATCTTCCTGTCCCGATTGGGGAGGCTGGCTAACCAACCGGTCCACCACAGGTTCGTACCCTCATCGATGTATGGCGTCCACTCAATGATGCGCCCCGCTTCAAAGTACGAATTGTACGAGTTAGCTAGGTATTGGGCGTATTTGTTGAGCGTGGGCCGAAGAGGGAGACTAAAAGCTTCCCTGGTAAGAGAAACCCCTCCGATGATGATCGTTGCAACCATGGCAATCGAGCCGACTACCATAAAGATTAGGAATGCGTACCACATAGCGTGTGTGCCTTTCTGTTAGTTACGAGGGGAGTTATTGTACTTCATTGGAGGCGATCTTGACAACCTTGTCAAGCATGAACATTACAACGGCGAGGGGCTGACCTTCTTCTTGGAGGAGGACTTGCGCCCAGCCTTCTGAAGTGTTGACTACCAGCCGACCGATGTAATTGTGAATGTCGTTATCGATGGTATTGATAACGATATTCAGAACCGGGAGATTCTGCATAACGTCCTCTTGTGTAACTGCCTGGGTAGGCGGGGCTTGGTTAGGCGGGGGGAGTGTTTCGTAATCCTGCATTTTGTGATCCTTTCAAGATCGGTCAATTGGAGCGGTCGCTCCGATGAATCTCTCAGCCTCAATCAAGGCCCACCAACCACGGAAGCCTTTGTCGGTCCTTTCGGTCCCGCTCTCGGCTGAGAGACTCATCGCAGCGCCCAGTCGAAGCTGGGAACCGGCGAGGGCAGTTTTGACGACATACCCAGGTCGCAACCTTTCAGCTAACGGGCCAGTCGTACTCAAGGTTGTTGGGTACGTTAGGCCACAGGGGTTTGTAATGGCCCTCGTCCTTACGGATGAGGTTGGACTGATGCGTACGGGCAATCTCCTTGATACGAGCGTCGTCGGTGAACCACTCAGGGAACGTCACGTCTAACGTATCGAGCACTGCTTGGAAGCGGGGGGTCATGGTGTCTTTGTAGCCACGACGTGTCCACTCGTTGCAGTTGAGGAGACCGTACATGGCGAGGCCACCGGGATGACCTCGCCACATCTTGGTAGCTGGGTGACTGACCCAGCCCTTGTGGTCTTTCGGATTGCCTTCGTTGTCTACTCCCCGCAGAACGTTGAGGATCTGCCAGGTCTCTACACGTTGCTTGCCTAAGCGACGGTAGTCGAGAATGTCGAACCCTGATCGGATGTCGTTGGCTTCGGGGAGGAATGTTTGCATAACGGTCACCTACTTTCTAGTTGAGTGCTCAGTGTACAGGGGTTTACGAAGATCAGCAACACGAATCTACGTGGCCGTCGAAGAGCGTGTACCCGCAGGTCGAGCAGAGCCATGCGTCGAAGTCTTTAGAATCGATGTACGGCTCCTCGTCGCAGTGGTTCCAATCCATCAAGCGGTCGTGGAGGTCGTCGTAGGGCAGCGAGGTGTCGGCACCCTTTGTGGCCTCGATGGTGGTGCCTGCTACCACCAGGGCGTGCATGACGACCCGGTAGTCTGCCTCAGTCAGAGCGAGGAGAAAGTCTCCCGATTCAAACTGGTCTTTCTCTTTCAGAGCTTGAGTTTCCATCACTTGTTCCTTTGCTTGGGTTTGGATGATATGAGTAGGGCTACCACGGCTATGAACGCTATCGTGATACCTCCTACGAAGTCGAATAATGCTACGCCTTGTACGGTCATGTTACTTTTCTTCTTTCTTCTTGTATGTCTCGCCCCGCCAGAGCATATCTGGTCGAGACGAATCGTTGACGGTAACTACGGGATAATTACCTGTGTCCTCGTCGGTTGGGAACAATTCACTGCCTTCCCTCCGAAGGGTGTGCATCACTGCGAACCAGAATGATCTGATCGTAGCGACGGCCCATACCAATAGGAATCCCATAGCAAACACTGCGTATATCATCGCAGCTTCTTAAGGGCAGCGGTGCAAGGTACGCCGTTTACACATACCCGACATGCTGTCTGTGTGCGGGGAGCGCCCATGGTATGTCCTGCCTCGCACTTGTAGAAGTGCTTTTGGCGTTTCTTACGCATCTGCTCCATCTTCTCGGAGTATGTCTCGGCAGAGGTCATATCCATCTCAGTACCTGCTTTCTACGAACATGCCGTCGATAAGATCGGTGAGACCGTCAACTAGATCCATCTCCACGTCCGGTTCTTCCGATGACATATCCCACTCGTAATCATCGATATCATCGATATCATCGAAGTCGATATCATCGATTCTGAGGTCTTCAGCATCTTGGTCGAGTATTTCCTGTAGCTCAATGTCGCTAGTCATCTCATGTTGTCCTTGTCGTTGTCGGTTTCGTTGTCGGTTTCGTAGTCCCACTCATCTTTCGAGGGACCGATGTCTTTACGCCCTGGGCGAGCGGAGGCTCGGAGCCAATCGCCATCAGAGAATCTCTGACGATCAGACTGGCTCCAAGCCTGTCGAACCGTGTACTTAGCCACGGTTCTTACGATCTCGCAGAGCCTCCATCAGCTCTGCAAGATCGACTTCGGGAGCGCCAGGACGATGGAATGGAACGATGACCTCGTTCTTGGCGTTGGTTCGGATCTCTGACATAGTGACCTCCTCGGTCGGTTGTTGTTATGTGGTTACACCTTACCAAACGGTTACGGGTGACGCAACCCTAAGAGTAATCATCGGCGCAGTCGGGGCAAAGAGTGAAGCCCCTTATCGATAGGTATCGAGTAGGGAGTCTTGAGCTGCTGCCAAGAGGAACTCACCGTCGCCATCGATGGCTGAGGTTGTGTTGAAGTTCTTGGCCTCCAGGATGTTCCAGAGTCGCTCATCGATGGTCCAGATGTTGTCGATGGCGCACAAGGCGATCTCGACATGCACGTCCTTGGTCTGGCCGATACGGTGCAGACGATCTTCGGCCTGCTTGAGGTCCGCAGGAGTCCAGGGAAGCTGGACGATGACGACTCGGTGGTTACGACCGTCACCATGAAGTGTGAGGCCGACACCTGCCGCTGTGATCTGACCAACGAGCACTCGGCTTGCTCCTGAGTTAAAGGCATCGACCGCCTCGGCCTTAGCCGTATCGCTCATGCCGCCCCGAACCGTTGTGGCGTTGTACTTCGACAGACCAGCGAGCAGTCCGTCCATCACGTCACCATGCTCGGCAACAACGAACACACCTCCTGGTTCGCTGTCTAACAGCTCTTTGATGTGAGCGACTGCCGACTCCACCTTGGCCTCTCCTGCGGCCTTACGGAGCGATGTGAGGCGAATGAGAGCCTCGGCACGCTGCTGTCCAGCGGTCACCTTGCCGTCGTTGCTATCAGCGAGGAACGAGATGATGTCCTCGTGCATTCTCCGATACTTGGAGACGGCCTTGCCCTTGCCCTCCAAGGCGAGAGAGGTGCGGCCCTTGTTAGGCATCTCGATAACGTCGTCACGAAGCCTACGGAAGAACCATGAGTTAGTCATACGCTTGTGCAGACCCTCGCTGTCGTTGTTACCACGACCGCCCCACGAGTCTGTCTGGGGGGCGTAGTTCTGCCAGAAGCCTCCGATACCACCGATATCAGACCATGCCCCGGTACCTAGCACGTCTATCTGCTTGGCAAGCTCGGCGTGGCGACCGTTAGGCATCGGCGTGCCAGACATAAGCACTCGTGGCCCTGTAATGCTCTTTGATAGGGTATCAAGAGCCTTAGAGCGCTTTGACTCTCGGTTCTTGAACCGGTGAGCCTCATCGACTACAAGCGCCCCCACCTGACCGATGAGTGACTCATGCCAGGCCATGACACTGCTGTCGCCCATCACGAGCACGTCGGCGTCAGCCGGGATGTCGTGAGGCTTGGTGCCCTTCAAGACGTAACCCTTGAGGCCGGGGGCGAACTTCTTGATCTCACGAACCCAGTTGATACGGAGGCTCGGAGGCACGATGATGAGCGTGGGCGTGATACCGGCGTCCTTGCAACCTACGGCGATGCTGATGCCGCAGGGAGTCTTTCCCAGGCCCATCTCCAAGCCGATGTAGCCGTACTGGTCGGTATTCGACCGTAGAGCGTGCTCCACAGCCTCACGCTGGAAGTCATACAACGGGAGGGCAGTGTCGCCAGGACGCACGGCGGAGGTCGAGGTCGAGGTGCCTGTCGTCGGTGAAACACCGATATCGGAGAGCATATCGTTCAAGTTCATATCAGATCCTAATCGTTCGGGGTGGTGGAAGTGTCATAGTAGTTCACGGGGAGCAGGCTGTCAAGCCCGCCCCCCGCTACAGGTCATATCTTTGTGATACACACGGGTCCAATGCCTCGCTCGACACTCGACTGCTCGGTCAGCTCTCGGGAGCAGATCAGGCAGTTGCCGGTGCGATGACCGAACGCCGCTGCCTGCTCGACTGTGATCCTGTCGCTGTCTGTCAGCGAGAAGGAAGCGGCACGGTCGAACTCCCAGCCCGACGCAACCTTACGGTGCGCCCAGAGCTTGCCGACCTTGGTTGCCTTGACCTTCCAGATGTCGTCGCCCTTGACGAAGAAGCCTTCGCCGCTAGGACCACCGGACTGCTCACCAGTCGCCGTCATAGCTTTGGGCAAGCCTTTGAGGATATCAATCGCCCCCGATGCAGCAGCCTTGTTCATCTGCTTTGTCCCGATGAGCATCTCAAACGTCTCGCACGTTGCGTTGGTGCGTTCGTCGGTACGGTCGCACGACCCAATCATCTTCTCGATGAAGCTGATCTGCTTGTCGCTGGCACGGTTGGCGCACCAGCCTGAGTCGTCGCCGTCGATCGGGCAGTCGAGGAGCTTGTCGATCAGGGCCGACTTGTCCTTGGGCGTCATTGCGTCGAGGGGCAGTGTCGCCATGGCTTCACTAAGGTCATTCATGCCCAGTGCTGTGAGGCGCTCGCCCACGAGCTTGATGATGAAGGTGTCTTGCTTTGCAGTCATAACTACTCCTAGTAGGTATCGGGTGGAGAACTAATGGTATCAGGTGGATATCAGAAAGCACAACGTGAAGGCACTACGATTCGCAATGCCCTCACGTCATGCCGGGGAGCGCCCACCACAAACGCTCCCCGACCGACTGCCTCAGTCTACTAAGGCGTGCAATGCAGACTCGATGACCGGACCCATCTGCGCTGCGTTGCTGATGGTCACCGTCGAGTCGGCGTAGCTGTGACCAGCAGGAGGGGTGCTGTTACCGATACATACCAGTAGGTACTTGGTATTGTCACGGCGTTCGGTACTAAGTATGGAGTACCGCTCCTCGCTGCCCCAGGAGCCGTCTGTAACGATCACAACAAGGTGATTACTGACTGAATCATCGCAGTGATTCAGGCTGTCTCTGATGGCATCCTCAGCCCAGGTGCCGCCCCCGGTGGTGTAGTAGACCGGCTCAGGGCCGTTAGTGGCTACTTGATACACCTTGCGGTGACTGTTCCAGAGCAGGAAGTCAGTGGGAAGGCCAATCTCATCGGCTGCACTGTGCAGCGTGTAGATCGCTTGGCTGGCTTCGTCCATCAAGTGACCGGACATCGAGCCACTGTTATCGACCAGCACCGAAAGGTGCATATCGAGCTTGTCGCTGACCTCGCCTTCCATGTTTCGCCGGTAGTCACGAGCGCCGACCTCCCTGGTGCGATATGCCAGGGGGTCGAGGTAACCCTCCTCTTGCCCGCCCGTCATGTGGGGCGTCAGGGCTGCCAGGAAGCTATTGAAGCCATCAGCGATGGCCCTTGCGTTGCCCTCGCAGGACTCGACAGTCACTTCGTCAAACTCACGCTTGGAGCCGGTGTAGACCGGATACTGTGAACCGCCGCCGTCACTGTGGGCCGCAGAGACA
>Ga0206682_10000589_pt1 | contig 39208 bp, 30 predicted proteins | sample M240m12015metaG_FD_155444 | JGI IMG/M metagenome (GOLD analysis project Ga0206682, IMG submission 155444) | Ammonia-oxidizing marine archaeal communities from Monterey Bay, California, United States - M2 40m 12015 | ecosystem: Environmental > Aquatic > Marine > Intertidal zone | place: USA...
CGCCCCCCCCCCGTCCTCGCGCGGCCCCCCCCCCCCGCTCGCCGCGCCGCGCTCGCGCGCGCGCTCCCGCCTCACCAGCGCTTCGCACATCTCCACCAACGCCGCCTTGTTCGTTCGACGCACGATCGCGGCGTCGTGCGCGCCGGACGCGATCAATCGCTCGCGCAATTCGCGCACCAAGAGCCGCCGGCAGTGCGTCGCGTCGTCGTCCGGCGTCGCCGCGCGTCTCGCGACGCGCGCGCGCGGTCGCGCGGTCGCGAGACGCGCGCGGGGCGTCGCGAGGCGCGAGGTCGGCGCCGCGCGCGCGCGCGCCATCGCGCGAGCGACCGTCGGCGCGCGTCGGGGTGCGGGGCGTCGGGCCGTCGGGACGGACGACGCATCGTCACTGTTTACCCATACGTACATGTATACTCTTGAGTCCTGACCCGTGATCACGCAGGGTCAGGCATGTGTATTACGTATTACGTACATGCGAATGTCGTTTTGTTTTCTACGTATTCAGTGAAATGTAGACCCATGAGATAAAAACCATCGCGCGCGTTTTGTCCAGCCCGCGCGCTCGCGCGCGGCCGACGCCGACGACGCCGGCGCCGGCGACCGTGGCCTAGGGTTGAGACGACGCGCGAACGACGGCGCGACGCGCGCGGCGTCGCGCCACTCGGCGACGCGTCGCGAGCGGCGCGATCGACGCGAACGCGCGACCGATTCGATTCGATTCGATTCGATTCGATTCGACACGCGACCGTTGGTATCGCGAGTTCGACGCGACGGCGCGCGCGCGCGACATGGAACGCGCGACGACGACGCGACGGCGCGACGACGCGCGGACGATCGCGAAAGGCGAACCGACGAAAGCGACGGTCGGGGAGGCGCTGCGCGCGCTGGACGCGCGCGCGCGAAGGATGGAGGCGGAGGCGAGGCGCGAGCGGGACGCGCGCGCGCGGGACCGGGACGCGCTGGCGCGGGTCACGGAGTCCGTGGACGCGCTCGCGGCGACGTTTCGAGAGGCGATGGAGGCGATTTCGTGCGATCACGACGCGTGGACGCGAGAGCGGCGGGAGATTAAGGCGGCGGTGGAGGTGGCGGCGAGGGCGGCGACGACGGCGGCGACGCGCGCCGAGGCGAGAGAACGAGACGCGGAGCGGGCGAGAGCGGAGGCGTTGGCGATCGATGCGAGAGTGAGCGAGGGGTTGAGATACGTGAAGGATGTGCGGGATGAGTTCGTGGCGGTGGAACGGGTGATTCAGGAGGCGAAGGAGAGGACGAGGGAGTTGGAGGCGCGAGACGTCGCGCGCGCGCGCGCGGTGGAGGAGTTTGAACGCCGCGCGCGCGCGGCCGATGCGCTGTTGCGGGATGAGATCGAGACCGTGCGCGCGTGCTCGCTGCGCGCAGAGACGGCGGCGAGCAAGGCGGAAGAGATCGGCGGACTCGCGTCGGACGTGCGAGAGTTGGCCAAGTGGTCGAAGGAGACGGCGGCGCACCAAAACCGTCGACTCGCCGCGCTCGAGCGCGAGACTTCTCGCGAAGGTGGCGACAAAGAAAACGGCGCTGCTCGGCGCAAGGGAGAGTTAGCGACATCCGTGAAAGCCACCGAGCTGGCGTTGAAGGCGCAGCAAACGCGTCTCATTGCGCTCGAGGAAAAATCCGCGTTGCGCGCCAGACGCGACGCCGCCGTCAAGGCGGACGTCGACGTCGTCAAGCGCGCTCTCGGCGAGCATCACGACCTCCTAGCCAAGATCAGAGACACCCTCGACACCGAACTCGGTCCGGAGGCGACGCTCGGCCCCGCCTCGTCCGCGTTCGCGCGCTTTCGATAGCGGATAGAAATATCTACAGTACCCGCGCCGTGAATACATTGCAACTACGAGACTACGCGCCGCGCGCCCGACGTCCGTCCTCAGAGCTTCGACGTCGTTCCCACGGGTAAAAACTTCGTGTGTTTCCCCGTCGCCACCACTTCTCCATCGCTCGCCCGCGTCATCCTGCACTCCATCCACGCCAGCGTCTTGCCCGTCTTCACCACCTCGCACTCCACGCGCACCGTCTCCTCCAGCGTCGCCGGCGCGCAGTACGCGCACGACAGCTCCACGCTCACCCCACCGCGAGTCGTCATCGTCAGCAGCGCCGCCGTCGTGAGCACGTCCACGATCGTCGCGATCGCGCCGCCGTGCAGCGTGCCGAAGCGATTCGTGAGCTCGCGCGTCACCGTCAGGTCGCACGCGAACCTCCCGCGCGTCGCGCTCGCCGCGTTCGAGCACCGGCGCAGCGGCGCGGCGTCGTACGTCCCGGCGCTCGCGGCGTCGCGCAGGAACCGCGCCGCGGCGTCGCTCGCGGGCGTCGCCATCGCGATGTGACGCGACGCGCGTCCCGGTCGGCGCCGCAGACGCGCGCGCGCGATGTCGTCGAGCGCGACGCGCGCGCGGAGGCTCGCGTCGACGGCGGCGCGGGCGACGTCGTCGAGCGCGCGCGCGTCGACGGCGGTCGAGGGCGCGAATCGAGCGCGCGACGCGCGGCGACGCGGGACGAATCGAGGCGGGAGGCGCGACGACGACGACGACGACGAGAAAGACGCGCGGAAGCGAGCGACGGACGCGACGACGCGCGAGGCGTACGTCGCCGCGCTGGGGGACACGGTGCGCAAGGTGAAGGCGCTGTCGCTGGCGTCGCTGGCGGTGACGGTGGTGGGGTGCCCGACGTTCGTGGAGCTGTCGCAGCCGGAGCTGGCGTTCGAGGCCAAGGCGGCGGTGAACGCGACGGTGATCGGGTTCGGAGGGTTCACGACGGCGCTGTTGCAGTGGTTCATATCGCCGTACGTGAGGAGCATGCGATTGGACGCGAGCAAAGGGACGGTGACGGCGAGGAAATTGAAGTGGAACGCGAGCGAATACGAGACGACGTTCGCGGCGAGCGCGATGAAGGAGAGCGAAAGCTCGAGACCTTTGGTGTCGTGGGAGGCGGATGGGAAGCATTATTACGTGGAGATGGGGATGGTGCCAAAATATATGTACGATGAGTTGGATCTGGCGCGGTTCGACGATCAGGCCAAGGCGGAGGCGGCGGCGAGAGAGATGGACGAGGAGGAGGAGTGAGGCGCAAAGGTCGCGTCGGCGTCGGGATTCTCTTCGGCTGCGTTCCTAGTCATTGATTTCAATTCTAAGCCTCGTACTACTTCGTACTAATCACTCATTCACTTGCGCGTTCGCGTGCGTTTTGCCGGGCTCGTTTCCAAGGGTTCGTCGTCAGCCTTGGTCTTGACGCCTCGCGCGCTTCGCCTCGCGCCCGCGTCTTCGGTTTTCACCGTCGCCGTCGCCTTGGCTTTGCCTTTCGCCGCAACGCGTTTCTTCGGCACGGCGCGCGCGAGGACGATCGAACCTTTCTTGGCGCCACCGACGGCGCGATCGAGCACGATAGCACCGCGATAGTGCCACTCCTGCTCGGCCTCGTTCCAGAAGGTTTCAAACTCTTCCCCAGAGAGCGCGCACGTCGGTTGGGATTCGTCCACGGGGACGCTCACGTTCTCATCCACCGCGGCTGCCGCTTCGACTTCGGCGGCGCTGTCCTTGTCTTCACCGCCGAAGAAGTTCAACGCGTCCTCGGCCATCGTCTTCAACCCCTTGAGCCAGGCGTTGACATCGACGAACCATTTGCGGCTCACCTTGCCGTCTCGGCGGCGGCGGCGACGAGCGTGCAGCCAATCCATGTGCGCGTCGAGCTCGGCCCGTTGTCGGAAACGACGACCGGTTTGGACGCATTGAAATGGAAGTTCAAAGTAAAGCGAGCGAATGACGCTCTCTCGCCGTTTGCTAAGCTCACCTAAATCTTTCTTCGGGTCGAAATCCGCCGTCAACGCCGGGAGTTCACCCGGTCGCGTCGTAGCCATTGGCTGAGCGGTGGCGATCGGCACGGCCAATGGAGGCGCCTTTTTCGCCTCCAAAGAAGCGATAAGCGCGGAAAGGTCGCCACCGCTCCCACTCTGGAGCATGTTTGCGAGCATGTGACCTCCCGCTGCTCCCGCCAACGTGGGCGGCGGCGGTGGCACGTGACCATAGTTTGCATAAGGTTGCTGCACCGCTGGGGCGCCGTAACCCGTCCATTGCTGTGCAGTTGGTGCCCACTGTTGCTGCTGCGGCGCTTGCCACTGCGTCGGCGCCGGTGCGATCGCTCGAGGCGCTTGCGTCGGCGCCGCGGCGCGCGGCGCGATGTGCGGTTCAATTTCATCTAAAACGCTAGCTGGGAAGACGGGCCTCCACGTGTTAAACAGGCGCGCCATGCTTTTTTTCTGTGTGACGTCGACTTTAGCGTACGCGGGTAGGAATAAATCGCTCAAACCGGTCGCAAAACAACGGACGAAAGGTCCTCTAAGATTCTTCACCACGCTGTCTAATAGATAAAATCCGCAAAGTTTCGTCTTCGCCGGCGCCGTTCTGATGTGGCCACGAATCAATTCAGCGATCGCCTCCGCTCGCGCTTCATCGTTCCCCGCAATCTCTCCAGCTAAAATCGTGAGCGATGTGATGATCGGTTTGCTATTGATCACGAGTTCGCTCAACGCCGAGGCGTACTCTTCAAACTCTTCTCCAGACATCTTCGCGAGTGCTACGATTGAACAACAACACGACGCGAACGCGTGCGCAAAAGCCAAAAGTCAAACGTCAGCACGCACGCCGGGAGCGAGCGAGCGAGGAATCGAGTCAATCGACGAAAACCGCGCTCGAGATCTCTCGCGCGTCTGCTACGACAACTGCTGTATGTGTATTCACCGATATGCTCGAGCACGTGCTATGCCACTCGGCGGCGCTACCGATTCAAACGAAAGAACACAAACCTTTTCACGCTTTGCGCGCGCGTCTCGCTCGCGAGTTCGCTTTGAACGCGCGCGCGAGCCGTTTGTGTCGCGATCTCGCTTTCTTGAAATTCACGCGAATTCGCGTTGAATCTCGCGTCGATCGCGTCACCACGCGCGCGCGTGGGGCTTAACAGTCGCGCAAGCCGTCGTCTGTCACCTTTGGGGCGAACGGGACGTCGGCGACGACCTCGACGTGCGACGCGCGCCGAGAAGTGCGGTTCGCGCGCGCGCGCGAACCCTCGCCCTCGCGTCGCGCGGCAAACGGCGCGAAAACCCGACGAAGACGACGCTCCGCGAGCTCGAGACGCGAGCGGTCGCGCGAATGTTCGATGCGTTAAAAATGATGCGCTAAAGAGTCGCTAAGATTCTACGCCGACACTCGCGGCTCTCCTTTGTACGATTTCTCGCCGACGGCGCTCCTTTTCGATTTCTCGCCGCCGACTCTACTTTTTACGATTTCTCGCGGCTCTACTTTTTACGATTTTTCCGAGCCTTGACGCGCGCCTCGACGTCCTCCGCGGCGCTCGCGCCCGGGCCCCGCCGCACGGGCGCGGTCGATTCCCCGAGCACCACCGCCTCGCCGAACTCTGGGTGATCCCCCGGCAGCGGCTCGTCGAGCAAATCCACCCTTCGCAGCGTTCGCGATTCCATGCGATCCGTGTACAGCACCCCGTCCAGGTGATCGACCTCGTGCTGCAAAATCCTCGCCTCCCACCCCACGGCTTCGAAATCCACCGGCTTCCCGTCGCCGCCGTACCCTCGACACCGCACCCTGAGGTGTCGCCGCACCACCGCGCGATATCCCGCCACCGACAGGCATCCCTCGAAGAACGCCGCGCTCGCGTCCCCGATCGGCGTCAGCGTCGGATTCACGATCACCTTCGCCCTGAACGCCTCGCGTCGCTTCATCGCCAGCGCCTCGCTCGTCTCGTCCGACATGCCCTCCGTCGTGTCCTCCAGCACCACGACGCGTCGCCGCGCCCCCAGCTGCGGCGCCGCCAGCCCCACCCCGCGCGCTCTGCACACGCGCAGCATCTCCGCGATCAACTCCTGGATCTCCGTCGAGTCGATCTCGTCGACGTCGACCGCGCGCGCGACGTCTCGCAGCGCCGGCGCGCCCGCCTGGACGACGTCGCGCGCGCCTCGCGCGGCGTCGATCAATCGCCCGAACGCGTTTCCGGGCCCCTCGACGAAGGTCCCGTCGCGCGTCGACGTCCCGTACGCGCGTCGCGCGACGCGGCGTCGCCGCGGCGCCGCGCGCGGCGTCGGCGCGGCGCGAACGCGCGTCGCCATGCGTCGAGGTGTGGCGATCGACATCAAATCGCGACGCGCGCGCGACATGCGCGATCGTTCGCCGCCGCGCGCGCGGCCGACGAGCGGCGAAGGCGCGCCGGACGCGTCGACCGCGCCGGCGGTGCCGCCGGGGATGCGGCGCGACGCCGCGGGCGCGCCGACGCGACCGGTGGCGCGCGGGTCGGCGAACGGGAATTGGGGTCGCGCGGCGCCGCGCGCGCCGGGCGCGACGCCGAATCGCGATCAATCGACGCAGGAACATCTCGCGCGCGCGATGCGGACGGAACCGGGACGCGGCGCGGCGCCGGCGCCGCGAAGGCCGAGCATGTTTGACTACGCGAGGGGACGAGACGACGATCGCGCGCGCGCGGCGACGGCGACGGGAGGACCGCCGCCGGGGATGACGCCCGCGGTGCCGACGATGGGACGGGTGAACGCGGCGCCGCGACCGGGGTTCGACGCGGCGCCGCCGCCGGGAATGGGGGCGGCGCGACCGAGTTTGCTGGCGAGCGTGCGGGAAAGGCCGAGCCTGTTGAGTCAGCGGCGACCGCCGGCGGTGCGCGTGGAGGCGGCGAGGAGCGGGACGGGGGCGTCGAGCGGAATGGAGAGCGGGGAGATCGGGATCGGGAGCGCGCGGGCGACGCCGACGCCGACGCCGACGAGCGATGCGACGCCGAAAAAGCGGAAAATCGGGGGTTGGGGACAGGCGTTGGCGAGGGCGAAGACGCCGACCACGGCGGGAGGGACGGACGCGCCGAGTTCGCTGCGAGGAGAGGAGGTCGCGGACGAGGGTGAAGTGCGAGGGGCGCCGGGCTTGGGTCGAGGGGAGGAGTCCATGGGATCGTTTGGAGATTTGCGCGCCAAAGCGGGGTCGCCGGCGTCCGCGACGGCGACGCCGCAATTCAAAGACGCTTCGACGCCGACGAGCGATCGCGGTGGATGGGGGGCGGCGACCGCGCGCGCGCAGACGACACCGGCGACGGCGGAAATGAAGGCGACGCCGAAGGCTGCCTCCGTTGATCCGGAGACGGTGAAGAAGGCCAAGGCGGCGGAGCAACGCTTAAAGGTGACCAAGGAAGCGCTTCTGGGGCAGATGGAACGCGTCGACGGCGAAGTCGCGAGCTTGGAAAAAGAATTGCAAGCTTTGAAGAACTCGTCCGAGGAAGAGAAGCTCGGCGCGGCGGCTGGGTCAAAGGATGAGATTTCTAGACACAAGAAGGAGACGGAGGCGCTTCGTCAGCGTCTGAGCAACGCCGAGCGTTCGGCGCAGCGAGCGCAGGATTTTGCGGCGCAGAAGATGCGCGAGGCGTCGGTGCTCGCGCGCGACGCGAGTATGAAACGGGCACAACAGCGAGGTTCGGATGACGTAAAGCGTTTGAACAAAGACGCCGCGGTGTTCGCCGCGAGCGCGATTCAAAAAATGCTCGAACGTCAGGAGGCGCGACGCGATCGCATCGAGCGCGATATGGAGCACAACAAGGAACTCGCGGCGAAATCCATCGTTCGCGTGAAGAACGAATACGGGCTACCGTTGCCGGAAGACATCGCTCGAGTCGATTTCGACGCCGTCGTCGCTCACGTGGTCGAGGGCGCAAAGACTCCGTACATGCAGGAAGTCGCTCGCAAGGTGACGGAGGTTTTGCAAAAGCGCAAGGACGCCGTCGCCGATAAAAATTACACCAACGCACTGGCTTACCTCAAGCAGCGCGAGATCTGGCGAGTAAAGATAATTCAAGAGGCGAACGACAGGCTCGCCAAGGAGTTTGTCGGCGGCAAGAAAACTTTCACTCCGGGCTCGAGAGCGAGCGGCAGAAATCGTTCGACGAACGATCTCAGCGGTGTCGCGCGCTCGGAGTACGAAGAGATGCAAATGATCAAGGCATTGCAGCGCACGGAAGAGTTGCGTCACATGACGACGATTCCGAACATGATTCTCGACCCCGAGGAACGACGCTGCGCCATATTCGACAGCAGAAACGGCCTCGTCGAAGACCCGGTGGCGGAGCGAGATCGCATCAACCTCATCCGGCCTTGGACCAAGGCAGAGAAGGCAATCTTTCACGAAAGGTTTGCGTCTTACGGCAAGAATTTCCGTCGCATCGCCGAGCACTTGGAGGGACGCGACACGGGCGACTGCGTCATGTACTACTACAAATTCCAAAAGACGGACGATGGTTTCCGCGGTCGTCGTCGTGCCGCGATGAAGAAACGCCGCGCGTTCGCCGATGCGCAGCGCATGCGAGCGATTGACCCGGCCACCATCGAGGCTCAGCGCGAAGAGCGCGCGGCGCCCACCGCCGAGGCGCGTCTGGAACGCGCCGCGCTCGCCGCCGCCGCCAAAGCCGCCAAGGCCAAAGCGCGCGCCGAGAAGGCCAAAATCAAAGCCGCCAAGGAAGCTGAAGAGGCGAAACAAAACGCATCCAAGACACCAAGCAAAGGTCCGGAGTGGACCGACATGGAGAAGACTAAATTCGTCTCCGGTCTGCTCCAATACGGCAAGGATTTTGTCGCCATTAGCTCCACCATTCGCACTCGCTCCCTCGACGCCGTCAAGCAGTTTTACGAGGACAACCGTGAGCTCATGGACTTTGACTCCCTCGTGGGCGGTAATTGATTTGATGATGTTTCTTAGTTTAGCGTATCGTTGAAATCTAATCCCATGACGTGTTTGAGCGTCCCGGAATCGACTTCCTGAGCCTCGTCGAGCGCCCCAACACCCTGCCCGTGGGCTGTGATCATCACGGCACACGCGCGCGCGCACGGCCGGACGTCCGGCACTCGCGCGCGATGCGAGAAACATCTGTCGCCACCGTCGTCACGGACATTCCGTCGAGCGCGCCGACTTCCTCGTTGCTTCACGGCGGCGACGCGCGCGCGAACTCGAAGTCGTTCGTCAACACCGTCCTCGACTTCAACCTTCGTCGCGCGCTCGTCGCGTCTTGCGTCGGTTTGAGCGCGCTCGCCGGATGTGCGATGCACGCACGAGCGTCGTCATCCTCTACGGCGGCGCTCGGGGACGCGAAAGGGGTGGATTTACTCATCGGTCAAACGAAGTTTCCTCGCACGGTCAAGCTGCTGCCGCGAGACGCGCCAGAGCGCGCTTTTGAAACGACGAAATCAAACTGGAATTTGTATCACGTCGACGGCGACAAGGACGTTGAACGCGGAGTGATGCACGATTTCGCAGATTGGCCCACGGATGAGCTTCGTGAGGCGTCGATCAACCTCAAGGTGAAGGATTCGGCGGCGTACGAGGCGTTTGACGCCATTCACAGCGAGTTTGAGCGGTTGAACGCGGATAGAATCAACGCTAGGGCAGATGTCGGACCGGCGTTTAGCGCGCTGTTGGCGTGGGAAAAAGCGAAAGAGGAAGGATTGTCCTCGCTCATCATCGCGACGCCGGATGCATACATTAACTCTCACTGCGGACCTCCGCTCGAGTTTGATTCCTTCATCCTGAGCTTTTTGCTCCGCGGGCCGAAGAAGTGGGACGTTTTGTTCCTCGATCGCGGCGAACGTGGGGTGAACGAAGATAATTTGCGTCATCCCGAGGCATTGTTTAGTAACAAGGCGTGGGAAAAGCCTTACGTGCTCTACAAGAACACAGCGACGATCGTCGGCGAGGCGTTGCCGTCGAACTTTTACATGGTGTCCAAATCATTTATGGACGGCATCTCCGCGCACTTGAAGGCTACACCGCTCACAAACGTCGATTGGTGGATCAATCGTTTGTGTGAAAACGGAGATTTAGAGTGCTTCTCGTACAACGCTGAGAATTGGTACGATGGGTTGACGTCGGAGCGCAAGGCAAAGATGGGCGAGCCGCACGCTCGTGCGCCCATCGTGGACACGACGCCGAAGGTCGACGCGACTCCAGCCGTCGTAGAGAGTGCTGAAAACGTCACCGCCAGCGTCGCCGACGCGAGCGCAGAGTCGGTAAAGGAGAGCCAACTCGGTGTCGCGCAACGACCGGAATCTGTGGTCCGATCGACGCGCGTCGTCGCCGCGTCTGAAGCTGGCAAGTTCATCTAGCGCTAGACGTGGATCAACGAATGTAACCATTAGTTCTTCTATTTCAAATCAAATATCCTCGTCCGTCTCGTCGTCCCACTCGATCGGAACCTCCCCGCGCGCTTTACCCATGATGGTGGACACGACTATCGGCACGTTTTGTTTGAATTCGCTCCCACCCCAAAACGACCCCTCCATTCGAGGATCCCAACTCGCGCTCAAAACACCGTAACTGATCCCGACCACCGCCGCCCCGAACGTCGCCGTGGAAGACACGAAGAATACCCAGCTCGGCACCTCGAGTTTGGCGATGACTTTGGCGTAATAAAACGCCGGTCCCGTCATGAACCCGAGGACCAACGGCGTCCCGCAAAAGATCCCGACTCGCTTCAACATCCTATCCGTGACGACTTGCGGCAAGCCCTCTCGCTGGCGCGCTTTGTACTTGGTGTCGAACGCCGCGCGCTTCGTCGACTCCTCGCGTTGACGGATATCCGCTTGCGCTGCGCGCGAAACGATCATCTTCGTCAGTCGGTGGCGCACGCACACGAAACGCGCTCGTACCTTTCATTTTCGCCAACTTTTTGGCGTCGTACGCGCTCGAACGCGATGAACGCGCGGTAGATTCCAATCTTTCAATGGCTAAGGCATCTTCGCTCTCGTCCTCCGTGCCGGCGCGCTTCTTGTTGTATTCGCCGCCTCGCGCGCGACTGTTGCGTCCCTTGGCGTTAGAGATCACGCGCGCGCGCGCGCGGGCGGATTCGGGGTGCGCCAAAGGCAGGCGGAACGCCATGGCGTCGCGGAGTGCGGCGTCGCGCGCGGATTTCGACGACGACTTTACAATTCTATGGTGCTACGCTACAAAGTCGTTCACGAGCGCGCCGATGCCTTCTATTTCAATCTCCACGACGTCGCCAGGGCGCAGGAATCGCTTGGGATTGAAACCGGCGCCGACGCCGCTCGGCGTTCCCGTTAATATCGCGTCGCCGGCACGCAAGGTTTGATATTTGGACACGCATCTGATCAGTTCCGCGGTGCTGAAAATCATCTTGTCGACGGTGGAGTTTTGTCGGATCTCACCGTTAACTTTTGTGACCAATGATGCGGCGGATGGGAGAGCGTCGTGCCCGGCCACGATCCACGGCCCCAGAGGACAAAATCCGTCACAGCTCTTGCCCAGATACCACTGCTGGTGACTCTTTTGCAGCACTCTCGCCGTCACGTCGTTGGCGATCGTCCAACCGGCGACGTAGGTGCTGATGACATCCACATCGCTCGCGTCGTCCGAGATGTCCTTGCACTCGCGCTTTATGATGGCTGTCAGCTCGCCCTCGTAATCGACGTCCTCGCGTTCGCGCAACTCCACCGACGTCCCCGACCCACACAACGACGTCGACGCCTTGGGAAAAATAATCGGCAGCTCCGGTATCGCGGTTTTACTTATTCCCGGCATCTGCGTGTCCACCTCACCGACGTGCTCGACGTAATTCTTCCCCACGCAGCACACCTTTGCGTCGTCGTCCGCGCACGCGAGCAGCGTCACGTTTCCGAGCGTCCATCCATCGTCCGCGTCCAGCGTCATCTCGTACGCATCGAGGGCGTAGAACATCGTCAATAACTCGCGCATCGTTCGCGAGACGACCGCTTGCGCGCCGTCGCGGCGTTTATCGCGGAATTTCGCGGCGTACACTGTTTGGTGATGTCCCGAACTGGGTGATGCCTTGGAGTGTTTGTCCTCGGCGAGCAACACGCCCACGCGCGCGGTCGAGGACGCGCCGTGGGTGAACCGCACGAAACGGTGCGAAGGACACGGCGCGGGCGCGTCGAGGCGAGGGGCGATCGACATCGGAAAGGGGAGGCGGCGAGTGACGCGACGCGAGCGGGCGAGCGCGAAGTCTTCGTCTTCGTTTATCGATCGGTGTTACAGTAACGGTGTGGCATCGGTCATCAATTAGCGCTTACGTTTAGACGCGCGAGACGCGCTGGTTGTGGTGCTAGTGGGTGTCGATTTCTTGACCGCGGGTTTCTTGTTCGCCGCCGCCGCCGCGCGCGACTTTGCCTTGCTCTCGCTGCCTTGAATCGCCGCGATGGCGTCGAGTTCGCTCGCGCTGCGCTGGAGATACTGGCGCACGAATTCATCGCCTTGCGCGGGATCGGTGTTGAATTCGCTCATCAGCCGAGAGAGATCGCTCGAGTACTGTCGAGACATTTGTCTCGATTTCGTCGCGCTCAATCCGGGGTGAATGTTTGGTTTCGGAATTTGCTCAAAGAGTTTTTGAATCTCCATCGGAACGCCGATCATGGAGCTCGCCGCGTCGCCGGTTTCGCTCATCGCCGCCGATTGCACGATGGAGGGCGTGCGCGCTCGAGGCGGTGGCGGTGGCATGGCGGCGGAGTTGGTCGTCTTGGCGCGCACCACGGCTTCCAAAGACGGCGCGGGCTCCGGGGGCATGTGCGTCGAAGGCGGGACCTTCAGAGGCGTGCCGCGCACGAATCCTTTGGACGTCTTTCTCGGTTGACCCTCGTACACCAGCGCGACATCCTTGGCCGTCAGTCCGAGTCTGGCCAAGACGTCCTCGTCGAGCACCCACTCCGCCGCCTGTCGCTCCTCCTTCTTTGTGAATAAATACTTCACGTCGTCGTTCGCTATGTTCATCTTCCCTTCCGTGGCGATGAAGAGAATCATACGAAAAAACGGCTCGATTTCGGCGTTCTTGTACCAGTATCCACCCTCCGCGAACGTGTCCCCGTACGTCTCCAAAAGAAATCTATCGAAAGCTCTGCGATAGCCCACGCCCTCGCGACTTATGAAACTCTGATGCCCCGCGGCGCGAATGATCGCGGTCGTAAATCGCGCGATAGCGCGTCGACGATCGGCACGTTTAGGAATGTACGTCCATCCGTGATGATCGCCCGCATCGTTCGCCCCGTGTTGCGCGTTCACCTTACCGAACGCCGCGGACTTGAATCCGGCGTTCGGCGCCGCGCTCTTCGCGCTTCCCGACGCCTTCTTCCCCGCCGTCGTCCTCGTTCCAGACTTCCCCGCGTTCCTCGCGCTCTTCCGCACGCTCTTCACCATCGTCACCGTCGCCGTCGTCGCGCGTTTGACGTCTTCGGTCACCGTCTCGCGCCCATCCGTCGTCGTCGTCGTCGCCTCGCCGAACCCGTCGCCTCCCCGCAGACTGTCCCCCCTCTCGAACCTACTCACCTCGCTCAGCGGAAACGGATCCACCGGCAGCCCTCGCGCGCTCTGCCCGCTCCCCCGTCGTCGCATTCCCACGCGCGCGCCCGTGAACGGGCTTCCAGGTTCGCTCGCGTTCGCCCACGCGTCGTCGTCGCCGTCGACGCGCGTCTTCGTCAGCGTCCCCACCCTCCCGTCGTCCACGTCCGCCTCCTGCGCCACGTCGTGCGCCGATTCCGACCGCAGCAGCGCGCCCAAGAACTCCGCCGTGCCCTGCCGCCGCAGCGTCGGCGTTCCGGGCGCCATCGCGCGCGTCGACGCTCGATCGAGATTCGCCGCTCGAATCCTTCGCGCCGATTCGCGATCGAACGCGTCCTCGCGCGCCGCGCTCGATCGCCCGCGCGCGTCGTCGCGCGTCGTCGCGCGTCAAAGAATGCGCGCGCCGCGCTTTCGCGTCGTCGATCGCGCGATCGCCGCGATCGGCGCGTCGCGGTGTCGCGATTCGCGCGTTCCGATGCGATCGCTCGGGACGCCTTCGCGTCGCGCGGCGTCCGCACGTCGCCGCGCGCGGGGCGATTCGAGCGCGGCGCGACGAGCGCGCGCGCGCGACGACGCCGGACGCTCGCGACGCGCGACGCGTCGGTGCGCGCGTCGGGAAACGCGACGCGCGACGCGTGTCGATCGCGCGCGCGCGATGGGCTCGCGCGACGGCGCGCGGTTCGCGTACGGACGCGCGCGCGGCGAGGGACCGCGCGAGAAGAGCGGTGGGAACTTCGCGTCGACGATGCGCAGGCTGGGGCGACACTCGTGCAGCGTGCTGATCGGATTCGTGATCTGCGCGTCGCTGTGGGCGAGGTCGAGCGCGCGCGGGACGTCGTACGGCGAGGAGGTGCTCAAGGCGGGACCGCTGAGCGCGTTCAGCATCACGGCGAGGAAGATGACGACGCGAGCGCTCGTGAAATCGTGCGCGAGCGCGTCGGGAGAGGTGTATCTGGTGACGGGCGCGGCGGGGTTCGTGGGATCGAACGTGGCGACGGCGCTGAAGCGACGAGGCGCGGGCGTCGTGGGACTGGATAACGTGAACGATTATTACCCGCGCGGATTGAAGCGGAGTCGAATGGGGAAGTTGAGCGAGATCGGTGTGCACGTGGTGGAGGCGGATCTGAACGATGCGGTGACGGTGCGGAAGATTTTGGAGACGTGCGAGGTGACGACGGTGGTGCACCTGGCGGCGCAGGCGGGGGTGAGATACGCGGTGAAAAATCCGGGGGCGTACGTGCACTCCAACGTCGCCGGGTTCGTGACGCTGATGGAAGAGATCGTTCACATGAAACGCATGCCAAAAGTCATCTTCGCCTCGTCGTCGAGCGTGTACGGGTTGAATACCAAGGTGCCGTTTAGCGAAACCGACGTCACGGATTCCCCGGCGTCCTTGTACGCGGCGACGAAGAAAGCGGACGAACTGCTCGCGCACACGTACAACCACATTCACGGCGTGGCGTTGACGGCGTTGAGATTTTTCACGGTTTACGGGCCGTACGGGCGCCCGGACATGGCGTACTTCTCCTTCGCGAACAACATCATGCAAGACAAGCCGATCAAAATTTTCAAAGGCCCGGATGGGGGCGAGCTCGCTCGCGATTTCACCTACATCGACGACGTCGTTCGAGGGACGATCGCGGCGTGCGACACGAGCGAGAAGAGCGGGAAAAACTCCGACGGTTCCAAGCCGCCGTTCCGGGTATACAACCTAGGAAACACCAAACCGGTGACGGTGAGCGACTTCGTGTCGTCGCTCGAAAAGGCGCTCGGTAAGACCGCCAAGCGAAACTACGTCCCGATGCCGAAAACCGGCGACGTCCCGTTCACGCACGCCGACATTTCGGCGGCCAAGCGAGACTTGGGATACAATCCCACCGTCGGCCTGGACGAGGGCTTGCAAAACTTTGTGCGCTGGTACACGAAGTACTACGAAAACGGCGCGCACAGGGAGGACACGCATTACGTTCCGATGTGAACGCCGCGACATTCACGCGGGTTCATCAGTAGCATCACACCATTAATATAAAAAAAAGAGAAAGAGGGGGCATCGCGGAATCGAACCGCGGACCACTCCCACGTCAGTGAAGCCGATCGAGCGCTCGGCGCGAGCCGAGCTCGAGTCTCGAGTGTGACGCGTCGTCGCGCGCACCCTAAGAGAGTATCATACCACTAGACCAATGCCCCTTGTGATTGATGATAGGACGAAATCGTCTACACTACGACACAACACGAATAAATCGCCCGACGACACCCGCGACCTCCACCGCGTTCGTGTTACGGGTTGATGCGCGCGCGCGTCGTCGCGCGCGTCGCGTTCGCCGCGCGTCATGGCGCGCCGCGCGTCGTCGCCGCGCGCGCGCGTCCCGCGCGGCGTCGCGCGCGCGCCCGCGCGTCGCGCGATCGTCGCGCGCGCCCGCGCGCCCGCGCGTCGCGCGATCGTCGCGTCGTCCCGCGCGCCACCGCCTCGGACGTGCGCGGACGCCGCGCGGGACGCGCGCGCGACGTTTCGCGCGCTCCGCGACGCCGACGCCGCGCCTCGACGCGCGCGCGTCGAGCTCCCGCTGCCGTCGATCGACGTCGGGACGGACGACGTCGTCTACCTCGGCCTGCACGGACAAGCCGCGGATTGGTCGGGCGGGATGGCGCAGCGGTTTCGCGCGACGCGGGCGCTGCTCGAGCGGGACGCGTTCGACGGGTACGCGAGCGAGTATCACGGGCGGCTCGACCGCGACGCCGAGGGCGTGGGACTGTGGAGCCTGCGCGCGAACGACGCGAGCGACGAAGCGTTCGCGGTGGTGGTGACGCACGTGAGCGACGTGACGTTCGGGTACTTTTTGAAACTGTTGGCGGGAGAGCACGGCGAGGTGGAGTCGAAAATCGTCGTCGCGGTGAACGCGTTTTGGACGGGGCGAGGCGAGGAGGTGGGACAGCCGTGGGAGTTTGGGTTGAAGAAGGCGGCGAGAGCGTGTTTGACGACGGACGCGTGGGAGAAGGTGTACGCGTGTCGTCGAACGAGATCCGCGGCTGGCGCGGAGGGAACGCTCGTGCGAAGGTGGCCGGGGAGATGGTATTTGTGGAACGACGACGGATCCGAGGTCGTGAAAGAGTGGGTCGACGAACCGAGCAATCGCGAGATGGCCGAGGCGTTGAACGCGCACGCGGGGGTGATGGATGCGGTGGGATTTAATCGAAACGCCGCCGACACGAGTCGCGACGACGACGTCATCACGTGATTTGTGCATTGTGTATAGCTATTAAGTCTTTCGCTACGGCTACTCGGTCTATTCCTACGCCTCTCGCCTCTTAAAAACCCCCACGGTTTCGATCCATCGCGGCGACGTCGGCGCGTGGTCGAAACACGCGAGCGATGTCAGTTCGAACCCTCTCGCCGCGAATCCCACGCGCTCGTCGTCGATGTCTCGCTTGAGTGATTCGCAGTCACACGCGACGTAAATGACGTCGTCGAATTCGCGCGTGACGACGTCGAGCGTGCGCGCGTCCAACCCACCGCGCGGTGGATCGACGAGCAGGACGACGTCGCGGTCGTTCGTGGGACTTTCGCGAGACGCGATCCAATCCTCGGCGCGTTCGCACACGATTTCCGCTCGAACGCCGTTGCGCGCAAAGTTTTCTCGCGCCGCTTCCACCAAAACCGGATCAATCTCCACCGCGAACGCGCCGCCGGGAAACTGCGGCGCCACGCAACACGTGTGATTTCCGCAACCGGCGTACAGCTCGATGAATTTCGTCTTCGGGCCGGCGATATCCGCGCAAATCCGAACGAGATGATTCGCCGTGAGTTCGGCGACGCCACCGTTCGGATTTGAAAAGCTCCCCTCGACGTGTTTAAAAACCACCGAACGACCGTCGACCAAGCGCGTGGTCTCCGTCACGTAATCGCGCCCGACGACGAGCTTCGGCGTCTTCTTACGCTTTCGAACGCACCCGACGACGGCGTCGTCGAGCGCTCGCATCGCCTCCGCGAACTCCATCCACGTCGCGTCGTCGCCATCGCCGCTCTCCGCCGACAGCGTGCACGCGATCACGATCTCATCCGACGTTCGATTCGTTAAAAAATTCGCCGCCGTCACGCGCGCTCGCGTCGTCGTCCACGCGTCGTCGTTCGCGACCCTCAGGAAGATTTCCCTCGCCCGCTCGACGCCCGCCGCGTCGTCGCGCGACGTCGCGTCCGACGTCACCAGCGCACCCGTCGCGGCGCGCACGCTCACCAGCCGCAGCGCGCCGTCGCGCGTCTTCTCGACGCCGTGACTCGCGCGCTCGCGAAACCCCGCGGATTTCGGCGACGCGTGCGCGTCGATGGAGTCCACGCCGAACAGCCCGCGCGCGCGCGCCAACTTATCCTCGAACGACGCGTTGGACGCGCGCGCGACGACCGCGCGCGGACGCGCGGACGCGCGCATGCGCGCCGTCGAGTGTCGCGGGACGCTTTTTGCAGTTTGTCCCGCTCGCGCCATTCGTCGGCGTCGCACCGCGACGCGCGCGCGAGAACCGCGCGGTGCGATCGACGACCGACGCGAATCGACGGGATGCTCGCGGCGCGCGCGAGCGCGCGACCGACGCGCGCTTCGATCGCGCGCGACGCGCGGAAAAGTCCGCGCGAATGTCGAATTTCGATGGCGCGAGCGACGCGGAAACCGTCGGTGCGCGCGCGGGCGTCGCTCGCGGGCGTCGCGGGCGTCGCGACGCGACGCGTGGAAAAATCCGCGCGCGTCGGGGCGCGCGTCGCGGCACGCGCGACGACGGACGGGGCGGAGAGCGAGCAGGGGACGTTCATGAAGGGCGTCGACGTGCACGCGGCGCTCGACGCGGGCTTCGGCTCGATCGCGCTCCTCGGAGCCACCGCGGTGTCGCTGGCGCTGGCGAACAGCGCGATGTCTGGGGCGTATCTGTCGTTCTGGCACGCAAAAGTCGGGCCGGCGGCGCTGGCGCTGCACATGAGCCTGCATCACTGGGTCAACGAGGGGTTGATGGCGATTTTCTTCTTCGCCGTCGGGCTGGAGATCAAGCGCGAGTTCGTGCACGGCTCGCTGCGAAGCCTGCAACAGGCGGCGTTGCCGTGCATCGGCGCGCTGGGCGGGATGCTGGTGCCCATGGGGGTGTATTTGGCGTGTAATAATCCGGGCGCGACGGCGGCGGCGGTGACGGCGGGTTGGGCGATTCCGATGGCGACGGACATCGCGTTCGCCATGGGAGTGTACAACTTTTTTAAAAATAAAATGCCGGGCGGCGTGGCGGCGTTTTTGCTCACCCTCGCCACCGTGGACGACCTGGGCGCGATCGCCGTGATCGCCGTGTGCTTCGCGAAATCGTTGACGATGTCGTACATAGCGGGCGCGGCGGCGGCCACGGCGGCGCTCTTCGTCGCGTGCAAAAAGGAAGTCACCAACATGGCTGTTTACGCCGCCCTCGGCGTGGCCCTGTGGTACTGTCTGTTGCAAGGCGGCATCAACGCCGATGTCGCGGGCGTCATCGCCGCGTTCGCGGTGCCCGCGCACGCGATGGCGCCCGCCGGGAGCGACGCGACGCCCGAACACGAAGGCGGCGAACCGACGCTCTTGGATCACTTGGTGCACAAGTTCGCCCCGCTCTCCGCGCTCGTCATCATGCCTCTCTTCGCGTTGGCGAACACGGGCGTGCCTTTAGACGCAAGCATGGTGAGCAAGGTGTTCACCGAACCCGTCGGTCAAGGCATCATGCTCGGCTTGCTCTTGGGTAAGCCCGTCGGCATCGCCGGTTTGTCCTGGCTCGCCGTCAAGTCCAAAATCGGCAAGCTTCCGAGCGGAATGAACAACTCCCACCTCATCATCGTCGGTTTGCTCGGCGGTATCGGTTTCACGATGTGCTTGTTCCTCGTCGAGATGGCGCTCGCGGGTCAGCCCTCGGCGGCCAACGTCGCGAAACTCGCCGTGTTGGCGTCGTCCACGGTCGCCGCCACCGCCGGCGCGGCGTTGATGGCCAAACTCCCGGATTCTTCGATCGAAGCCGAGAAACTCAAGACGGCGTAGACCGCCATCGTACTTTTCATTACATCACCGAACTTACCATGATTTAATCGCGCCCGTCTTCCTCGCACGACATTGAACGCACGACGCGGCGCACGCTCTTCGCAAAACGAGTCGCCTGCGCGAACGCGCCATCGCTCGGGTACACGGCGTAGGGATCGTACGCGTCCACTACCCCGCGGTGGTCCTCCGGGAACATCCCCCAAAATAACGCGCCGCGAACGAATTTCCCGTCGTCGCTCGCGATGCTTCGGTACACCTGTGATAGAAGTGCGCGGTAGTAATCTTCGACGTCGCGCTCCTCTAGAAACGACGCCGTTCGGCTCACGCCGCGGCTGACGCGAGACAGCGCGCGAACCCCGCCGGGCGCCGCGCCGAATTCCTCGATTAAGAGCGGCTTCCGGAGCTTCGTGCGACAATCGCGCTCGTGCGTTGCGATCCAATTTCGAGTGAATCTCTGCGCGTTGAATCGCACGTTCGGCGAATACACCGCCCAATTGTCTCGCCACACGTGAATCGTCGCGAAGTCGATGTGCTTCGACGCGTGGTTGCGAATGAAATCTTGCCCAGTCGTCGCGGCCCACGCCGCGGGATTGGCGGCGGCGCCTCCCTCTGAACTCGAGTCGTGCGCGTAGAATCCTTCCTCACCCACGGTCAGCATGTGATTGGAATCGAACGCCTTGACGTACGCAGCCATGTCGTCGATCCAGTCCTGAAGCGCGTCGTCGCATCCTCGACACCGCGGCTCGTTCATCAAATTCCACCCGAAGACGTTCGGCGTCGTCGAATACGTCACGCCCGTGAACGTGTTGTTCCGCGTCAAAATCGTGCGCACGTGCCATTTAAACAATTCCCTACAGCTTTCACGCGAGAAAAATGCGCGATCGGCGTCCTCAGTCTCCGCGTCCTCCGGCGCGCACTCTCGCACGATTTCCGCCGTCGTGTGCCAGTAGTCGCCGAACGCCAAGAGCAAATCCAATCCGTGCTTCGCCGCCTCCGCGAGCGCCCAATCCAATCCTCGAAGCACGTCCTCGCGATGCCTCTCACCCACGCGCACCCACGTCGGCACCGCGGGGTTCACCGAAAACGCCCACGCGCGAATCGTCGTCATCCCGCTCTCGCGCGCGAGCTTGAAAACGTCCCTCGCCGCGGCGCGTCCGCGTCCGTCTCCGTGGTCGAACCCGAAGCTCGCGCGCGCGAATTCCCCCGCGAACTCGACGAGCGGGTAAAAATTCATCCCGGCGACGTTTCGGGATTCGCACCCGACCGCGAACGTGCCGTTCGACGTCGCGCGCACGAACGGGACGCTCTCGCGCGCTCTCCCGCTCGCGAGCGTTCGTCCCGCTCGCGAGCGTTCGACGCTCGCGCGCACGAACGCGGAAGATTCGCTTCGCGAAAAATATGAATCGACATCGACCGCGCGCGCGCCGATCGTCGCCGCGATCGTCGCGATCGCGCCCGTCGCGAGCGCGCGCGAGCGCGTGGCTTCGCGCGCGCGCGCGCGCGCGCGCGGCGGCGTCGGCCGCATCGCCTCTGCGGCGACCTCGACGCGTCGAAATCGTCACTTCGCCGCGAACCGTCGCGCGGATGTCGGCGCGCGTCGCGTCCGCGCCGCGCGCGTCGGCGCGCGCGTCGACGTCCGCGCGGACGTCGCGCGCGTCGTCGTCGCCCGCGCGCGCGCGCGACGCGCGCGGCGGCGCGCGCGCGACGCGCCGCCGTCGCGTGACGTCGTCGCGAACGCGCGCGGTCGCGGACGCGCGCGACGCGCGCGACGGCGCGCGAGACGTCGACGACGAGGTCGAGCGACTCGTCGACGGCGCGCGGACGCGCGATCGCGCGGCGAGGCGCGCGCGCGAGGAGGAGGGGGCGCGAGGCGCGTCGACGGCGCTCGAGCGCGGCGCGGCGACGTGGTTGATACAAGAGCTGAAGCGCGTCGGACGCGAGCGAGGCGCGAAAGGCGCGCGAGACGTGGCGAGCGGAATATTCGACGCGATGACGGCGGATGACTCTGAGGTGTGGCCGAACGCGCACGTGTGCACGACGATGATGTCGTTGGCGACGCGCGCGCGAGACGCGGATAAGGCGTTGGCGACGCTGGAGTGGATGAAAAGACGGAGCGCGGACGCGCGAGAGGTGGCGCCGACGACGCACACGTATACGACGTGCGTGCAAGCGCTGGACGGCGCTGGACGGTGGGAGGAGGCGCTGGGGATGCTGGGGGAGATGAAGCGCGCGGGGACGGCGAGAAACGCGCACACGTACAGCGCGTTGGTCAGAGCCGGGGCGAACGGCGGGCGCGCGGGGGCGCGCGCGGTGGTGAAGTTGATTCCAGAGATGAAACGCGATGGCGTGGAACCGGACTTGGCGATCGCGTCGGCGCTCATCAGCGCTTTCGGGGTTTTGGGGAGCGAAGACAACGCGAGGGCGATGTTGCGAGCCATCGAGTCGAGCGGGCGGGCGACGGATAGCAAGCTGTACGTGGATTACATGACGGCGATGTGTCGATGTGGGAACTACGAAGAGGCGATAGAAACCTTCACGCGCGTGCCTCGCACGACTTTCACGTGCACGGCGGTCATGAAGGCGTACGCTGAGGCGATGGATTGGAAGCTCGCCGAGGCTTTGTTCGAGGACATGCGTCGCGACGGACCGGCGCCGAACGACCACACGCATAGCGCCATGTTGCACGCGTACGAAAAGAGTTTGCAGTGGGAGCGCGCGGTGCGCTTGCTCAATCAGCTCACGAGCGAAGGAAAGGCTAAGGAGATACATCACAACATTGTCCTCAGCGTTTTGGGCAAGTGCACGCAGTGGCAGCGCGCGGAGGTTTTATTTAGAGACATGCGAGAGTTGTACAACATTCAGCCCTCTCGCGTGACGTATAGCACGCTGATTTCGGCGTACGGACGAAGTGGGAAAACTGATCTAGCGCGCAAGGTGTTCGAGCAAATGCTCGCGCGGCGTATTCCGCCAGACGACTACACCTTTGTCGGCTTGATGCTCGGTCCCGCGAGCGAGGGCAACTTTCGAGAGTGCTCAAAAATCGCGACCGAGATGAAGGAGTTGTACGACGTCGAGCACACCGTGCACACGTACAACACGCTCATCCAAGCCGCGGACATCGCCGGTAATTACGACAAGGCGGTGGAGGTGTACGACGAACTCTTGCAGCGCGGCATCGAGCCGAACAACACGACGAGAGAACTCGTCGTCGCCGTGAGTAAGCGCGGGGCGAACTTTTACGATCGCCAACAAAAGACCGCCGCCGTCGCATCCTACGCCGCAGGTCTCGTCGGCGTCATGGGCATGGCGCTCGGTCGCTGGTAGAACAAAAAAACCCTCGATATTTCAATGAAAAATTCTTTAGGCTGGCTAATCGTCTCCTCGCTCGCGTCGCGCGTCCATCCATCGGCGCGTCCATCCTCTCACTTCGACCCCAACCCGATCGACTCCTGCACCGACTGCACGCCATCCTTATCGAAAAACTGCGTGAACGTCTTCGTCACGAACCCAAAATTACGAGCCAACGAAAACCGCACCGCCGGCGGCAGCGGCGAGAGCAGCAGCGCCGGCGCCCTCGCCAGCCCCCCCAGCGCGGCCCCGACCTTTCGTTCGAAGTCCGGCGGGTAGTCCAACCACGGGTGCGACCTCCGTCGCCGTCCCGTCGTCGCGCCCGCGCCGAGCGGCGCCGCTCTGGCGCTCGCGCCGCTCCCCGTCGTCGCGAGCTCGTCGCCCTCCCTGTACCCCGCGAAGGTTTTCTGCGGCGGTCGCCGCCGTCCGCCCGGCGCGCCGCCCATCGACAGCTGCTGGCTCGCCACGCGGTCGCGCGAGTTTCCTCCCGCCGCGCTCATGGCGTCGCCGTCGCTTCGAGCGGTCGCGCGCGCGCGTTTGAAGCGCGCGAAGGTTTATCCACTGCGTCGGGACAAAAAGCGCATTGGGCATCGGTCACATTGCGTCGCGTTAGCGCCGCGCGGACGTCCGCGCGCGTCCGCGCGATGACGCGAGCGGTGGGAAACATATCGTCGCGCGTCACCGCGGCGCGGTGCGGCGCGACGACGCGCCGCGCGCGCGGGAGACGCGCGAATGCGCGCGCATTCAGGCGAGTGGGCACGCCGAGGCGCGCGGTCGGCGACGCCGCGCGCGACGCGCGCGCGCGGTTCGACGACGAAGGCGACGCGAGGACGCGTCGCGGTCGCGAGCTCGAACTGGCGTTCGAATCGGCGACGACGGGCGCGGCGGAGGCGTGGGAACGAGGACGCGACGCGGGCGACGACGAGGACGCGCGCGAGCGGGACGCGCGCGACGCGGAGGACGAGTACGAGCGCATCGCGGCGAGGATGGAGGCGAGGATGGCGATGGCGTTCGAAGCGCTTGAGGCGCGCGCGAGGCGCGCGCGAGAGCGCGAGACTGGGTCGTCGTCGTCGGACGGCGAGCGGGCGCGGGCGAACGCGTCGGAGGCGACGCGGAGGTTGGAAGAATTAGAGGATAGGTTACGCTCGGCGACGACGACGCTGCGCGCGACGCACGAGGAGCTCGAGCGCGAGCGTAAGAGATGCGCCGAGCTCGACGCGGCGCTGGCGCGCGCGCGAGATTCGACGACGGCGGCGTTCGGGGAAAAGATTCAGACGACGCGCGAGCTCGCGGAGGCCGTCGCGGCGCTCGAGGGGGAAAAGGCGGACGCGATGCACGAGAGGGCGAGACTTTTAGAGCGCATGGACGCGCTGGAGCGAGATGGCGTCGTGGACGGCGCGGTCATGAACGAAAATCTCAGGATCGAGCTCGCAAACGAACGAGCGAAGCGCGGCGCTTTGGAGGAAGCTCTGACGGATCTCAAGCTCGCGAGCGACGCGTCGATGGAACTCTCGGTGGCGCTTCGACAAGAAGTCGAGGCGCTCAGAAGTTCGGGCGCGCAACCCAGCGTCTCGCTCACCAACATCGAGCCGACGGACGAGATCCCTCCGCGCGCCGCGAGCGCCATCGAGGCGCATTTAATCTGGCGTCGCCGCGACGCCCGAAACGAGCCCGGCGACGCCTCGAGCGATTGGGTCAAAGCCGAATCCATCGTCACCGACCGTCTCGCTCGCGCCGACGGCGCGCGTGTCGTGTACTGGGCGTACTTGAACGCCCTCGCCGAGCTTCTCCGCGTCGGCGACGTCGCCGCCTTCGACCAAACCTCCTGGCGCGCGCTCGGCGATTTCGTCGCTCGCGTCCTCGCGGCGTCCCGCGCGTCGTCGTCGTGACCCACCGCGCGCGCGCGCTCGAGCGCGCCGCGCGCCGAGGAACTCGCCGGCGAGGAATCCGCCGCCTTCACTCGATGAGCACATCGAACTCGTCCAATACTATTCGTAATTAACCCTCTTCGCCGATCGCGCGAATCGGTCTCGTCGGCGACGATTGGTATGCACATCACAACCAGTCTCATCAGTCGAACCGTCTCACCAGTCTCACCGCCCAGGACGGGTCGCGCGGTCGGAAAAAACGACCCGGCCGACGACGCGCGTCGACGGACGACGCGAGCGACGTCGACGTAGCGAAATTGTAACGTTTGAATCTTTGGCCTCACCGCACACCCGGTCGCGCGTCCCATGCGCGCGCTCGTCCCGCTTCGCCGCGCGTTCGCGTCCGCCGCGGGCGCCGATAAGCTCGGCGCCATCAAACGCCTTCGCGAGCGCACGGGCGCGCCGATCGTGGACGTCAAAAACGCGCTCGCCGCGCACGATTACGACGCCGAAGCCGCGCTCGATCATCTTCGCGCGAGCGGACTCGCGGCGGCGGCGAAAAAAGCGCACCGCGCGTCCGCGGACGGCGTCGTGTGCGCGACGACGGCGCGCGCGAACGGCGCGTGGACGTGCGCGATCGCGGAGGTGAACTCGGAGACGGATTTCGTGGCGAGGAACGAGACGTTTCGGGCGTTGGCGCGAGCGGCGGCGACGGCGACGGCGACGCGGCTGGACGAGGACGCGGCGTTCGCGAGCGAATGCGGGACGATCGTCGATGGACGGGTGACGGAGTTGAGCGAGGAACGGTTGGGAGCGATGCGAACGACGAGCGGGAAGACGCTGGGGGAGATGGCGAGGGAGACGGCGGTGAGCGTGCGGGAGAACGTGCGGGTGCGGAGGGCGGCGGCGTACGCGGCGACGGCGGGATCTGAGGAGGTGATCGGGACGTACGTGCACGGTGCGCTGGCGCCGGGCGTCGGACGACAGGCGGCGTGCGTCGTCGCGAAGGGCGTGAGCGTGGATTTCGCGAATAAGCTCGCGATGCACGTCGTCGCGAGCGCGCCGGCGTATTTGCGCGGCGATTGCGTGCCGAACGACGTGTACGAGCGCGAGATGGCGGTGTATCGCTCGCAGACCGAAGGCAGCGGAAAGCCCGCGAATATCGTGGAAAAAATTCTCGCCGGTCGCATGAATAAGTTTTACGAAGAAGTGTGCCTGGAGAATCAAAAGTTTGTCCTGGACGACTCCGTCACCGTGGGCAAAGCGGTCAAGGCTGAGGGCGGCGAACTCATCGCCTTCACTCGGATGAAAGTCGGCGAAGGCATCGACGTGGAGGAGAAAGATTTCGCGTCCGAGGTCGCCGAAGCCGTGCGTAGCACAACATAGCTGATTTTTTATCAAACATTCTACTATTACGATACACGGCGCGTCGTCCTCTCATCCGCTCGGGACGAAGACGCGAAACGACTCGGCCATGGCGAAAAACGTTTCCTTCATCTTAGGCCATCGCTCTTCGGGAATCTGCGCCACGAACGTGTACAACTGATCCCCGCGAACCGCGAACACGCCGATGTTGTGTCTGAACCACCCATCCGGCGCCGCGCCGTCGCCCTTTCGAATCGTGTACTCAAACGTATAGTACACCGTTCCGTTCGATCCTTTTCGCTGACTCGCAGATAACAATTCTCCCGTCTTCCCGCTCCCCGGTTTCGCCAGCACGTTCGCCAGCAACCACTCCGCCTGTCGATTCGCGTCGCCGAACACGCTCAAATCGAATCCTCTCGGCACGGATGATCGAATCACGGACACGTTCTCCTCGCCCGACGTCCCTCGCGGTCCGTACGCCGCGTCCGGTTCGCTCACCTCCCTCGCCCGTCCCTTGCGCAACTCCGGCGGGTCCAGCGACTCGACCCCTCGCCGCGCGTTTCGCAGCGTCACCGTCTGGTCCACCAACCAGTCCATCGGGACCACGAATTCGTACCCCGCGCGCGGCGCGTAGCACCGCGCGAAGCCGTCGACGGGAAACAGCGCGTCCAGCCGCTTCGCTCGCGCGAACTCCGGCGCGAACGCCGTGAGCGTCCTCGAGGTCACGCCTAAGAAATTCGCGCCGAGCGCCAGCGCCGCGCTCGCGCCGACGCCGATCGCGACGCGGCGCGTCGACGGCGCGGTCCTTCGTCCCGACGCGACGACGCGCACGGGCGCTCGCGCGCCGACCGCGCGCGTCATGGCGGCGCGCGCGCGTCACTGCGCGGCGCGCGATGGCGCGGTGCGGGACGCGTCTGCCCGACTTCATCGCGCCTTCTCTCGCCGCCGCGCGACGCGCGCGCGCTCGAAAACGAATCATGCCCACCGCCGAGGCGTCGATCTCGTCGTACCTACCGCCGGACACGTATAACTCGCTTCCCAAGGATGGCGACGTGACGTTTTTGCACGCCATGGTTCGAGCGAGCGATTTGGAGCGAACGATGCGGTTTTTCCGCGCGATCGGGCTTCGAGAGACGCGAAGAAAGTCTTCGGAGAACGGTCGGTTCACGTTGGTGTTCATGGCGTCCGCGCCGGGGGCGCCGGAGATCGAGATCACGCATAATTGGGACCCCGAGGAGTTCGCGCCGCCTTCGCGTTCGATGGGGCATTTGGCCTACGCGGTGGACGATATTTTCGCGAAGGCGACGGAGCTTCGAGACGCCGGGATTGAGATTTTACGGCCGCCGCGCGACGGGAAGATGATGTTCGTGAAATCGCCGGACGGGATCTCGGTGGAGATTTTGCAAAAAGGCGAGCCGCTCGAGGCGCGCGAACCGTGGGCGTCGATGCCGAACGTCGGCTCGTGGTGAACAAACTACACTGTTATACAACGCTTTTATGACTGCGCGTGCCCGTCGCTATCGCCGCATCGCGGGTGGGAGAAACGCGTCGTCCGGCGGCGGCGACGCGTGCGCCACGGCTTCGACGACCGCCCTCGCGATGGCGTCGCGAAAGCCGTCGTACGCCTCGGGTCGCAAATGCGTGCCGTCTTCTCGAAACGACGACGCGTCCGCGAACGTTTCCGTCACGTCCGCGTACACCGCCCCCGGCGTTTTCGCACACCACGCCTCGCACAACGCGTTCGTCTCGCGCACCACGTGACTCAACGCAAACGCCCTCTTCTGCGGCGAGTCGATCATTCCGACGAAGACGACGCCCAGTCTCGCCGATCGTTCGCGTCTCGCCGACTCCGCGAATCGCTTAAAATTTTCAAACACCTCCCGCGCCGACCTCCCGACGCTCACGTCGTTCGAGCCACAGTAATACACGATCGCCCTCACGTCCGCGCGCCCCCTCGGCAGGACGTCGTCGAAAAACGTCAACAAATCCGTCGTCTCCGCGCCGCCGAAGGCTCTGTTGACCGCGCGCCGCGCGTCGCCCATCCGCCCTCGCCAATCCTCCTCGAAATCTCGCACCTCGCGCCACTCGCGGAAGATGCTCGATCCGACGAACACCACCGCGGGTTCGCTCGCCTCCGACGCGCGCGTCTCGGCGTCCAGGCGTCGAAACCTTCGAATCTCTGGGCTCGCCCAGTGCGCGCGCGTCGACGTCGCCGAGTCTCTCATCGCCGCGCGCGGCGCGCCTCCCGCGCGCGCCGCGCGCCGCGCGATCGTCGTCGCTCGCGGGCTCGGTCGACGCGCGCGTCGCGCGACGCCGCGCGCGCGCGCGAGCGAGACGACGCGCGGCGGCATCTGGCGCGCGTCGGCACACGTCGACGCGCGACGCGCGCGATGGCGGCGAGCGACGCGAACGCGCCGCGCGACGGCGCGAACGACGACGCGAACGCGCCGCGCGCGAGCGACGGCGAACGCGCGAGCGAGGACGCGAAGAAGGAGGTGCTGGCGAATCTGTTTGGATCGGACGACGAAGACGATGACGACGCGAACGACGCGGGGAAGGCGCGCGGACGCGTCGCGGACGACGAGGACGACGACGACGAGGACGACGCGGCGCTGCGACGGTTGAAGGCGAAGAAACAGCGAGGGCGGAAAGAGAAGGAACGAGGAAAGGGGGGACGCGAGGGTAAGAGCCGGGGACGGGACGACGGCGGCGTCGATTTCGACGCCATACAGAACGAGGAGTACGTCGCGCCGCGAACGGCGGAGGACGACGCGTTCATCGATGACGATGGAGTGGCGGATAAGGATAAATGGGCGAATATGTCGGACGATGAGGATGGGAAGGTTGGGTACGCGAGCGAGGCGGAGGAGAGCGACGACGAATTGGAAAAGTTGTTCGCGCCGGGCGGGAAGGGGAAGCGCAGAAAGAAGAGCGATGAGACGGCGAGAATGGAGGTGTTAGACTTTTTGTCCAAGATGGAGATCGCGGTGGAGGAAGACGCGCGGGCGTACGCCGCGGGGAAGCCGGCGGTGAAGAAGTTGAAGCTCTTGCCGGAGGTGGAACGCAAGTTGAAAATGGTGGAATTGCACGAAGCATTTTTGCGCCACGGGCTCTTGAGCGTCCTTCGAGCGTGGTTAGACTTGTTGCCCGATGGAAACTTGCCCAACTTGACCATACGTACGAGCTTAATCAAGCTCATCGAGCAGTTACCCGTGTCGACGGATTCGCACGAACGCAAGGATGAGCTCAAGCGATCGGGACTGGGTAGAAACATCCTATTCCTGTCCACGCTCGAGGAAGAGACGCCAAAAAACAGAACTGTGTGCAAGAAGCTCGTGGAGAAGTGGTCGCGTCCGGTGTACGAACTTTCGTCGCACTACGGCGATATTCACGTCGGCCGGGAAACCGTCGATACGGACGAACGTCGCCCGAAAAAGAGCAAGACGAGCGCTGTCGACCATTCCGCCGACGTCGGTACGAACGCGGACGCGGCGAGCGACGAACCAAAGTATGGTGAGCGCGGTTACCGCCACCACGCCATGGTTCCCGAGCGTTCGTCGACGCAGTACGTCAAGCAGCCGCGTCTCGAAATCGACCCGAGCGAAATCAAAGCTCGCACGCAAACCGCCGACCAGCGTCGCGTTCGTCAGCTCGTGGGCAAAGTCGCCAAAAACAAAAGTAAGGGTGGTCAAGCGTACACGCCCTCGGTCGAGGGTCGAGGTTTGGTCGGGTTCCAAGGCTAAAATTACCGTCGTCGTAAGTCGCGACTTTAATAACCAACAACGAAAGCTCGAGCGCTGCAGTCGTCGTCGTCGTCGTCTCGCGCGCGCGTCATGAACCTCCCGACGCTGATAGCGGCCGCCGACGGCGTACACGCGGTCGACATCGCCACCCTCGCGCGCATCGACGCATCCACGGCGCGTCCACGGCCGCTCAACGACGGCCAAAAAGCGTTCGACCGGGACAGCTTTTTCCAAACGCACGACGCCTACGACATCGCCGAGGCGTCGACGTCGAGCCCGGCGGCCGACGCAGACGTCGTGCACGTATTCACGCTGACGAACGACGCGCGCGAGGCGTTGGTGCGTGATCTGGTGCCGCTCGGGCTGCGCAAGTTTCGTCGCGGACGCGAGGACGCCGCGCGGTCGCTCGGCGACCCGGTGCCGGGCCCGGGGAGCGACGTGTCCGTCGTGCGCTCGAACCGTGGGGGCTATCAGAGCTACGCGGATTTATTAGATTCATCAGATTCAGATTCAGAGAACGACGACGCGGCTGGCGGCGGTGGCGGCGACGACGCCGGCGCTTCCCGTTCCGCCGCCGGCGCGAGCGATACCGCCGCCGGCGCGCCGACGCGCGCGCGTCTGCGACCCACCACGTGGACGAGCGTTACTGCCATCGCGCTCGAAGCGTACGCACGCGTGCGCACGAGCGCGCAACGCGAGGACGTGTGTTCGCGAGACGTGTACGGTTGGCTCAACGTCAACGCGCCGGGCGACTTCAACAAACTCCACGCGCACGACAGCGCCGATCGTTGGAGCGGCGTGCTTTACCTCGCCGTGCCCGATCTATCCAACACCACCGATGTCCCCATCGACGCGGGATGTCTCGGCGTCCGCGCGTCGGCGTCGTCTTCGTCGCCGTCTCCGTCGCGATACTTTGCGCACTCGCCGCGCGTCGGCGACCTCGTTCTATTTTCCGGCGCCGCGCTTCACGCCGTGAGCGCGTTTCCTCGCCCCGACGGCGCGAGGAAACCGTCGAACGACGCGGACGAGCACCCGTCGGACGCCGTCCTGCGCGTCTCCGTCGCGTTTAACGTCGATTGCTAGCGTCGAATGGATCCATATGTGTAAACAGTGTGAAAGTGTGAAACACTCGCAGCCGCCGCCGCACATCCAGACGCGATGGCCGGCGCCCGACGCGCGCGTCGCGTCGTCGTCGACGTCGAGCTCGCGGACGCGAGAAAACGCGCCGATGGCGACGCGGACGCGAGCGCGAACGTCCCCGCGCAGGAAGTCTTCCGCAGCGGCGTCGACCATCGCGGCATCGCGAAGACGGTCAAACACGGGAAAAGAAAACGCGAAAGCGACGACGCCGCGACGAACGAGGGCGGCGAGGACGAAGAGATGGTCGACGGAGAACTGTATCGAAACTACAAGGCGCCGAAAGCGACGTACGACTCGATCGCTGGACGGAAATCGGGACGAATGTGGAAACAACCGGCGAAGCGAGCGTCGGCGCTTGGCGCGGCGCCGTCGACGAAAACCTGGGACGACCGCATGCGAGAGAAGGAGGAGAAAAAGCGGTTCCAGGAGGCGAAATCGAACGCGAAGGCGGCGCGAGGGGCGAAGATTCGCGCCGAACGCGAGCGACGGGAGGCGAAGAAATTATTAAAGGAGGAGAATACGCGACGCACGGGCGTCGGCATCGTGAGCGAGATAACCAACCCGAAGACGATCGCCAAGAAGTCAGCCAAGGAGCGAGCGAAGCTGAAGAAGTTGCGCATGCTATAAATCACGCGCTTCGAGCGTCTGGCGCGTGTAGAGATGATTTAGTTGTACAAAATTGACTTCGACTTTGTCGCGAGCGCCGCGTCCGCCGGCCACCCGCCGAGCCAGCCTCACATCTCGACGCGCACACGATGGCACACACGGTCTATCACGGCATCGGTACGTCTCGAAACGATCACCGCGACATCGCATCGTCGTCTGACGCCCGCGAGACGCGTCGCGGCGGCGTACGCGCGTCGTGAACCTCGCGCGACCGTCGATCAAACCTAAACGATCCAAACACAGAGACTGACGAACGCGATCGACCTTTCCTCATCCCAGCGCAACGCATTTACTTCAACAAGGAAGTCGCGATCGGGATGACGCTCGGATTAATCGCGGGGGCGGGCTGGAAGTGGAATCACTGGCAGCATCGAAGCGCGCAGCAGGAGTACTACGCCGCGCTGGCGAAGAAGAACAAGAAGTAAGGGGGCGTCGGGCAGTCGCGACGACGATGTGTATAGTAGAGTCGATCCTCTCGCGTAGCGAAGCGACGCAGAAGAGAGGAACGATGAATAGCGTGTTTTAATGGCGAGAAGAACTTTGGTTTCAATGTGAGCGTGTGGTTTGCGGTTGGATTTCACGTTTATCCGCGCGCGCGGTTGAGTCGTTTTCGTCTTCGACGTCGCTCGGTTTCGTTTTTACATCTAGTGCTAAGGCGCGACGACGTGCGTGCGATATTAATTGCCCACGTAAATGCGGCGAATGTCGTCGACGCCGTTGAAGGCGCGATGACACGACACAGGGCAGTCGCCGTATCTATCGACGTGCGCGTAGAGACAGGCGTAGCAGAACACGTATCCAGAAGACGTCAATACCGCCGGATTACGAATGACTTTCCGACACAGCGGACACAAATCGGTGTTTTCGGGCAGTGCAATGCCGTTCGGGTGCGGTGGCGGTCGCGGCGGCGGCGGCGGCACCGGAAGCGTTGTCGCGTTGACTACGCGCTCCTCCGCCGCGCCGTACCACCATTCGGTGAGTTTAAACCCGATCACGGCTGCGATGAGCGCTGATTGTGCGTAGTCCATGACGAAGTTCTTCGTCTTGAGCGCGCCGACGCTCAACGCGCGCGTCGCGGCGTTCTTCGACGCGTGCGCGCCGGCGAGTTGTCGCTGTCGACTCCCCTCGAGTTCTCGCGCGTTGGCCTCCAGCTCCGAGGGCAACGCCCGTACGACGTAACAATCGACGAGCATCAACGTTGGATCGTTTATGTTCCATCGTCCGAGTAAGTACCCCGTCCAGGTCACGAACGTCGCCGCCTCCACCAACGCGTTCGCCACCGGATACGCCGCGACGAACGCCCGCTTCGCGACGCCCCGCGCGCCTCCCTCCGCGTTTCTCGCCGCCACCACCGCGGCCGCGTTCGCCTCCGCGCCCTCACGCACCCCCATATCGTCCGCATTCGAGTCAAACACTCGCGGCGCGCGTCGTCGCGCGTCCAAGTAACACTCGGGCGCGAGCGTTTCGTGCAGCGCCGCCGCCTTGCTCCGCGCGTACGGCCCGAGCGCCAGCAACGCCGCGCTCATGATTCGCTGCCACGCATCGATCCTATACCTTCCATCGCGTCTCACCCTCGCATCCGTCAGCGTTCTCGGCACGCGCTGCAGTCCGTACACGCTCTCCGCGAGCGACCCGTCGCCGCTCGCGAACGACTTGAGCTCGGCCAAAAACGTCAACGCCGCGAACACCTCATCGCCGCGGTCGAGCGCGTAGTGCGCGAACCCGGGCGCGCCGGCGTTCGCCAGCGTGCCCAACGCGTACGCCAGCGCGCCCTTGAGGCTCGGAGCGAGCCGTTCGGCGGCGATGAGCTCAAAAAACGTCGGTCGAATCGCCGCATCCAACCGCCTCGAGCGTCTCTCGCGACGATTCCGCGCGATCGAGCGCTCGAGCGCGCCGTCGTCGTCGACCGACGACGCCGAGGCCGCGTCGGACTCGAGCGAACGCGCGACGCGCGCGTGACGCGCGACGAGCGGGAGCATGCCGCCGAGGCGCGCTCTGACGCCGCGCGGACCCGCGCCGCCGCGGCCCGCTCGACGCCGCGCGCCGCGCGCGCGCGCCGCACGTCTCAAAACCTCTAAAATAATTTACAAAATCCACGGAACGCGCGATTTCGTCGCGTCGATCGTCGCGCGCGTCCTCGAATCTCCGGCGTCGGCGCGCGATCTCAAACTCAAACGTCTTCGCGCGTCTCGCGGCTTGCGGCTTCGCGCGTCGTCCGTTCGCGCGCCGAATCGCGCGCGCCATCACTCCGCGTTCACGCTCGCGCGTCCCTTGCGCGCGCCCTTCAACCCTTTGAGCGCTAATCCGAGCTGCGCGTCGACGCTCGCGAGGGACGCGCGTCCCGGTCAGTGTCTTCGTCGAGCGCGCGCCGAGAACCTTTCGCGTCGCGTCGCGTCGCGTCGTCGTCGTCGCGCGCGGTCGCGGACGATCGCGTCGACGCACCTCGCCCTCGATCGCGCTGACGTCCTGATCGATCTCGCCGCTGCGCAGCTGCAGGACGAAGGTTTCGTTGCGCGGGCCCTTGCTGCGGCTGAGCGGCGCGGCGCTGCCGTCGTCGTTCCAGCGCGCGACGTTGCGACGGAGGAAGCCGGGATAGATGAGCGCGTCGTACTCGGCGGCGGACATGGCGGACATGGCGACTCGGACGAGACCGAGGCGCGGAGTGCGGACGCGAGGCGGGACGGGGACGGGGCGCGCGAGGGACGCGGAGGGACGCGCTCGAGAAGCGAAGGAGCGAAGGAGCGAAGGAGCGAAGGAGCGAAGGAGCGATGCGATCGACAATTGCGCGCGATTAATGGTGGTGCTTGATGAATCGGAAGATCTCGCGGTCGAACGCGGCGGTGCCCGCGGGGCGAAGGCGCTCGGCGGAGGCGAAACCGCCGTCGCGGCCGAGGAGGTGCGCCTCGAACGCGTCGGGGCGGAACTCGATCGCGGCTAAGTTCGCCTTGCACTCGTCCGGAAGCACCGGAACGCCGTTGATCTTTTTGCGCAGCGTGGATTTGTACGATTTCCACGGTTGCGGTTCGATGATGAGGGAACCGCCGGGGACGAGGGCGTCGCGACACTTGCGAAGGACGGTTTTCACGCCGTCGTCGCCGAAATTCAAGTGAATCCACTTCGTGACGCTGAGCAAGAGAATGACGTCGAACTTTTCGTTTCCGAAATCAAACTCCACGGCGTTCGCTCGTCGGAATTCGACCCCACCGAACGCTTGACCCGCGTCCGCCAACGCGCCTTCGCCTTCGCCGCGCTCCGCCGCGCCCGCCTGCGCCGCGCTGTGTCTCCGCAACGCCTCCAGTTTTCGCTGCGCCGCTCGCACGAGATCACCATCTATGTCTAAGCACACGCACGACGCCGGGGCGAACGCGCCGACGAGGGACAGGGAGAACAATCCATCGTTGCATCCGACGTCGCACGCGCGCTTCCCTCGAAACCACTCGTCCCGGAGCGCCTCCAGCCTGTGATCCTCCATCGTCTCCCCGACGCGGTAGCCGTAGTATCGATCGTAGTTGCCGTATCTATACGACTTTTCTCGCCCATCCGTCGCTCGCCGGCCCTTGCGGCGCTTACGGCGCGCGTGCGGCGTCGGTTTCTCTTCCGAATTGGGACGCTTTTGCTTTGCACTTTTTGTCGTGGTAAACGCGTCGTTTACGTCGCGCGCGATCGGTTCCGGAGCGCTCGGCGCGTCGTGTATCGACGTCGATGGTTTGTCCGAGTCGGAGACGTCGTCCTGGGGGCGTTCGTCGGGGTCGGTCCACGCCGGTCGCGGCGGCATGCCGAACGGCGGTTGAGCGCGAGGCGGCGACTGCGGCGGCGACGTCGCGGCAACGCGTTAAAATTACAAATTTAGTCCATCAAGCGTTTAAACCGATTAGATCTTTGCGAGTGATGACGCCGCGCACGGCGTAGTCGTCGTCGACGACGATGAGGTGGCGCAACGCGAGTGAGAGAAAGACGCCGTGCGCGCGCGCGGCGGGGAAATCCAAAGGCACGGCGAGCGGCGACGGGTTCATGTACGTCTTGATGTCGATCTGCGGCGATGCGAATGCGCTCGCGATGTCGTTGGAATCGTTTTCGGGGTCTGTCAGCGCGCCGCGGCGCGGCGTGGCGTTGGTGCGCATTAAGCGCTCGACTTCGATGGCGTCGACGGTTTCGTCGAGAAGTCCAGCGGCGACGCCGGGCGTCGCGCCCTTGGTGACGCGCTGAATATGCGCAGTGCGCATTTTAAGGTCCAATTTTGCCTGCTTGGTAGCGTCAGCACCGGGCGCGGCTTCCTCGGGCGGCGCCGCGAGAAGAACGTCGAGCTGCGAACGCAAGATGAGACCGGCGAGTTTCCCGCGGTCGTCGACGACTGGGAATCCGTTGTGAGTCGTGTGCTCGAGCAACGACTTGACGTCGTCTCTAAAAGCAACTTCGGGTAAAAACGCGGGTGGAACCGCCATGATATCGCGCGCAGTCTTCCCCTCGAGCGTTCTCGAAGGATCTCGAGGTAGGTAGGCCACAGTTTTACTTCGCGACAACTCGGCGTGGTAAATGCCGTGCGCGAAGTAATTTCCTACCACGTTACTCACGATGACGGCGACGATGATGGCGAACACGAAAGCCTGTCCGTTGGTGCTCTCGACCATGATAACGACCAGAGACACGGAGGAACGGAAAACGCCACCGAGCGCGGAGGTGGCACCGATGAGCGCGTAGAGCCCTGGTTGGATGTCCCACGCTTCGGGCAACGACGCCTTGAGCATTAACCCCGCGCATCCTCCCGTGCACGCGCCCATGAACAACGACGGCATAAATAAGCCACCAGGAACGGCGATGCCGAACGCTAGCGCCATCATAACGAGATAACACACCGCGGATATGGCTAAACCTTGCGCCGTGAACCCGTACGCCTCGCCCCACACGTGCTCAGCCATGCCGAACATCCAGCCGATTGAACGGCCTGGATAAATGAAAAATACAGTAGCGATGTCGTTAATTTCTCCCTCGGCGCAGTTGAATCGTACACCGAAATCGTCTTTCACCCAGGTATCGGGAGGCACCATGCAGTGTCCCGCGAACTCCGCCGCCGCGAACCGAAGCGCCACCGTGGCGAGAACGACGACGGCGCACTCAAACATTCGTGCGACTTTATTCTTCGCAGACGGACGAAACCTCGACGTCCACGCCTGAATTTGGTTGAACAACACCCCCATGAGTCCCGCTATGGCAGCTACTAAAACAAAGAATGGTAGTTGGTGGAAGTAGTCCCTCGGCGTAGTCGGTCGAAGCGAGTCACCGGTGATGAACACCATGCCTGGGTTGCCTCGCAAATCGAGCAACGCGAGCACGAAGGACGCGATGGCAGCGCACATCAAGCACCGCCACATCGTGCGTTGACTCCAAAACGTGCTCGCTTCTTCAAAAGAAAACAAAACTCCTCCGATGGGTGCACCGAAAGCCGCGGCTAATCCGGCGGCGGCGCCAGCGGAGACGAATTCTCTATGCGTCGACGGCGACGCCAACTCGAGCAGCACGGCGTCTAATTTCGCCGACTCGCCGAACCGCACGAACGCACGACGACGTCGCCGCCTTCGCCGCCGTAACGTCGACTGCAATTCACTACCGTCTGAATCTTCGCCATCCGTAGAATATCGCTCGGAATCCTCGTCTTCGGAATCCTCGTCCTCGCTCGCCGCCGACGCGTCCGCCTCGCCCTCTCTCGCCCCCAAGAATCCATCTCCACACAAGAACTTCCTGGGCCAATACAACGCGCACACACTGGCGATCCCAGCGCCGATGTGCACCATCGGCCCTTCGGGTCCGACCGCCAACGCGCTCCCCACGCCGCCGCACGTGCCCACGATTTTCGCCGCGAGCGTCCGCCCGCTCAATAATCCCGGCACGTTTGCGCCGTTTAAACTCGCCATCACCTGCGTCACGCCCCCTCCGCTCGCTAACGGCGCGTAATACGTCGCGACCCATCCCCCGAGCGTCCCCAACACCGCCGCCGTGATCATAAACAGCGACATCGTCGTCCGCGGCGCGTCGCCGTAGTATCGACTCACGAGCGCCGCCTGCATCGAGATGATTTCCCCCGTCGTTCCCTCGATCGCCCACGCCGTCACCCCGACCGCGGCGCCGATGACGAGCGTCAACGCGTACTTCGAGAACACCACGTGCGCGTAGGGATTATCGCGCGCGCGGCGCGACGGTGGCTGATTTTGTGTCCCGGTGGTTGGATTGTCGCGCGCATTCTGATTCCGAATCCTCCGCGTTTCGACCGCGTTCGCGGGGAGTTCGTAGTCTATGCTCTCGTAATAGTGTGCGGGCGTTCGACGGGACATCGTCGACCGCGCGCGCGCGGGATCGGGCCCGACGCGCGCGCGCGGTGTGGACGTTCCGCCGAGGCGAGGTGTGACGCGCGGGCGACGCGAGACGGCGAGTTTAATGTCGCGAATTCGAGCGAGAAATGCTTCGGTATTACTCACCGCTCGCTCGAGTCGGTCACTCGATTCGCGCGCGCAGCGCGGCTTCGGCGCGCGCGAGGCGAGATTTCAGTTCGCGCTGCTCGACGACGAGCTCGCGAATGACGTTGGTCAAATCCGCCACCGCGGCGTCGGTCAGCGGTGTTCGCTCGTTCGACGACGCCGTCGTCGTCGCCGGTTGCGAAAACTCGGGAAACTCGGGAAATTCGGGAATCGGGACGTATCCAGCGTCGGCGTCGACGCTGGCCGCGCGCGGCGCGACGAAGGACGGCGGCGCGCGCGGAGACGCCGAAGTCGAAGCCGGTCGCGGCGACGCCGGCGGCGAGTGCGTGATCCTATTCGCTCGTCTTCTTCGCGTCTTATCGTCGTCATCGCCCTCATCGTCACCGAGCGCGGCCGCCCGCGCGGCCATCATCGCGCGTTTCTCGCGTAAAATCGCTCGCTCCTCTTCGACGTGTCGCCGAATGCGCTCGTTTTCCTCTCTGTCCCGTCTCTCCTCCTCCTCGCGCCTTTTCCTCTCGCGTTCGCGCCGCTCCGCCACCTGTCTATCCAGCGCGGCGACGTACTCGTCCCGCCGCCGCGCCAGCTCCTCCGCCGTCTCCCGGTTCGCCGTCTCGCCGCCGTCTCGCCGCCGCCGCGCGTCCCGCTCGCTCGCCTCCCGCGCCGCCTCCCGCGCCCGTCCTCGCGCCATCTCCGCCATCTGCGCGTCCAGCGCGCGTCTATACCGCACCATCTCCGCCCGTTTCCGCGCGCGTTCCTCCTCCGCGCGCCGCGCGCCGTCGTCGCGAACGACGAAGCGCGCGAGCGTCGTCGCCGCGCGCGTCGTCCCCGCGTCGTCCCGCCGCGCCGCGCTCGCGCGTCCCGCCGCGCGCGCGCGCGTCGACATCCGCGTCGTCGTCGTCCTCGCGTTCGCGCGTCCTCGCGTTCGCGCGTTCACGCGTCCTCGCGCGTCGTCGCGTCGTTCGAACCGTTTCTTCGTTTGAATTAATTAAATCAAACCTTCGAAGCGCGATTCCTCTCGCCGCGGACGCCGCGACGATCGCGCGTCGACGCTCGACGCGCGCGCGATTTATCGCGCGCGTATCCTCGGCGTCGCGCGTCGTCCTCCGCGTCGCGCGCGCGCTGTGCCGCCGCGACGTCGATCGCGCGTCCGTTTCAAACCACCTCGTATGCGCAAACAGTGTGACGACATGTACCAAACCACCTCGCATG
>Ga0206682_10000592_pt1 | contig 39110 bp, 27 predicted proteins | sample M240m12015metaG_FD_155444 | JGI IMG/M metagenome (GOLD analysis project Ga0206682, IMG submission 155444) | Ammonia-oxidizing marine archaeal communities from Monterey Bay, California, United States - M2 40m 12015 | ecosystem: Environmental > Aquatic > Marine > Intertidal zone | place: USA...
TACACTCTACCTCGTATTCTATCCAAGGTTTGGTAGGTTTTTCATTTGGGAATACAAATTTTCTACAAGTACCATCTTGTTCAAAGTAAATTGTTTTTATCATTGTAGTTGGAATATGTCCACCTGTCGGTAAAACTTCATGTCCTTCTTCAAAGATATTTTCGATTGTTATTGTTAGATTTTGGATATCATCCCATACTCTCTCTTCTTGTTCTAACAATCTCCACGCACCTCTATTCAAATCTTGTTGTTGTAATGTACAATTTAGATAAGAAAATGTCGTATAAAGATTATTATAAGAATCGGAATATGTTGCTGCTGGAGCAAGATGACCTTTATCCCATGGGTTAGAGTAATAATCGTGTTTATCGGAAGTATGGACACCATTTTCTTTGTGAAAATCCATGTTACCTCTGTCTACGTTTTTTTCTCTGTTAGTTGATGTGTATATAAGTTTAACTGGTTGTTCCAATACTTCACTATACCACACTTTAAATACTTCGTTCTCAATAATTATTTCACTTCTTAGTTCTTGAGCAACGATTTCTTCCGGACTACACCCAACTAAGAGGAATGTAAGGAAGATAGATTTTAATAAATTCATAATTTTAATTAAAAGTTTAGTTCAATATATAAATATTAAACTTTTCCATAATCACTTCCCCAATCTGCTTTGACAGGAAATCCATAACTTTCGAGAACGGATTTAACTAATTTAATAGTTTCAACCTCAGAATCATCGAATTCAAATAAGAATGAATCATAAGTGTATAATATAGGAAGAGGAAGTTGTAACTTCTTAAGTTTACTCAGTACCTCAATATTAAACTCAGTTTCCGTCGCTTGAAGAATATAATTAAAAAACTTTTGTGCATTGGGTTTTTCAATCCAACCCAAAGGTATTTTTCTTCCTTTTGGAGTTTGTATATACCCATTCCTCACTGCTTCGTTTTGCATCTTGGAAATAAACTTATCTACCTTATCAAAGAATGGTATCTTTCTATCTTCATCGGATACTCCCCCATATAGGATACGGAACGTTCTTCCTTTGGATTCCCCATAATCACAACCATATTGGTCTGCTAACCATTGGTGAACCGAAGTATCGGGTAATTTGTATTTAATCAACTTACCAATAATTCGAACATGATATGCATCGTAATCAAATTGTAAGAACAACTTTCCTTTCTTTGGAACGAATACATCCCTACTACCATCGGATTTGTTTAATGCACCATAATTGATACCTAAATGCCTGTTTGAAGGTCTTGATGTAATCGTGTATGGATTGTACTCGGTGAATGTGTGTGAAAACCATAAGGATTTCTTATTATCGGACCATCTATCAAAAAATTTTTCCCTATCGACTTGAATCCCTTTTCTCTCGATATCTGAAAGAATAGGAATCATCGTTTCATCCACCCAATTGTTTGTATGTTTTATATCCCATTCACCTACAATACCTTGTAGTACCTCACCCCACTTCATTATAGGAAGAGATTTACCCAAACCATCCCTTATACCCATTCGGGTATAAAAACTCGTTAGAACCTCTAATTTATCACCAAATGGATATATCTTAAAGTTTTCAAAGAATAAAGAAGTTTGCACATCTTTTAAGTTATTTACCTTAATATCGGTTTGTAAAAAACCTTTTTTATTCCAAATCCACTTTGTTTGATTCGAGGTTGATAAATCTATTTCTAACTTTTCACAATCATTATGGTTAAATGGAAGTATGAAATCTAAGTTTGAGAATCGGACATACAAAAATGACAACCCATTTGTCATAGGATGCCTTTCCAAATCTTCCCAAATCGGAATAATCTTAGATTCTTCGTTATTCCAATATTCGAGGAATTGGTCTTTCTCTTTATTAGTTTCTACTATAATCATGCAGTAACTCCAGCATTATGTTCTAATAGGATTAATTCTGCAGTTTCTTCATCTACATAACCACTTCCATCGATATCGATTAAGTGTCCTACATAATACATTCCATCTTGTTGTGTTAAATCTGTTTTCTTCATAATGGTACTAATATACAAAATTTATTTGTAATATCCTAATTATTTTTTATTTAATTGTTCGTAGAAATGAAATATTGAAACATATTCTAACTCTTGTTCTTCTTTTTTCATAATTTTAAAATGGTAAAGGTTTATCCTCTTTTTCTTTTGGGATTGGTTTACTGTGGTCATCTAACTTTCGGTAATGTAAAGATGCGAATGGTTGATATCCTAATTCTGTTACATTCGGTCTAGCGTTAGGATATAGTTCATCTATCTTATCTACCATTTTGTGTGCATTTTTACGAGCCATGTAATCATCCTCACCATACACATACATATCAACTGTTACTACATATCGATTTCTTGGTTCTTTCATAATTTATATACTTAAATGTGTTAATTTTTCGTGTAATCGTTTCATGTGTTTACAAGGTTGATATGAACGAAAGGAACGTGCTGGACATTCACAATCATCAATCTTATAATCGGTTACCTTTACGTTATAGTAAGATAACTTACCTGTCTTTTTGTTTCGAGAACCCATTTCTCGATAGTACCAACTATTTGTCATAACCAACGAATTTTAAATCAACATCATCAACCCACCCTTTTGATACAGCATATGGGAATTCTTCATGTAACCAATAGTTCTGAACGTTCTGTAACTCTTTTAAACAATCTTCCCATAGTTCACCAATTGTGTAACCATCACCATATTTAATACCACCACACAAAGTCATTAGTTCGTTTAGAGTATCCCAATCATCATTGTTTTCAGCTTCGTTAATCTTAGTTTCAATTTCCATCTTCATGAATTCAGCAACGTAATCATTATATTCATACATTTCATTACTCCATGGTTTTGTTATTTTAGGTATCTTCATATCTTATTGGTTTAAGGTTAACATTGATAATGGAACATTATATTCATTGTAACTCATAGGAAGACCTGCTCCTTTTAGAACTTCAATAACAGCTTTGGTTCTGTTGATTTTCTTAACTCTACATTGTTTACCACTCAACTTTGGGTGATTAACTGAAACGTTAGCTCCGATATAAAGTTCTTGTTTTGTTTCCCAAGCAATTTCGGATTTTTTGATGTTAACTAATTCTACAATTTTAGAGTTTAACTCTCTTAGTTCTTGAAGGGAAAGGTTTTTTAATTCTGAATAATTCATTTGTTTTATGTTTTAAAGGTTTATAATTATCATTTCTTATTACATAAGTAATATACGACTATTTATTGGATTATGCAAGCTTTTTCTTAATTATTTTTAAGAAATCTTTGCCACCGATAAACAAGGATTAAATACTGTTTGATATCCACTTTTATTGTAAATACTATTAGTGAAGTTACTAATAATTGTATCCATGAAATCTTTTAGGAGGTAAGTTCCATCTGAAGAACCAAATCCTTGGTCTTCATCCCAATCGTTAGTCCATTCGTCTGCAATCTGTATAGAAGTATCAACCAATTCAGAGAATTGTACTTGTTCATCACTAATCATTTGTTTGAAAGAATCGATACCAAGGGCTCTTGATACGATGTTCGAAGGGTGTACTAAGTAATTCATATATTTTAAGTTTTAAGGTTTATATCTTGGGGATAATTCCCCACTCATTTACTATGTAAATATACGAAAAAAAATTGGAATAAACAAGCTTTTTCTTACTTATTTTTATAATTTTTCCAAATAGGGTAAAATCTTAAATTGTTCTTATCCCAAGGTGCTACAAAATGAAAAAAGTGTAGTGCTATTGTGTTACTATAATCATTAGTATCTGTATAGGGATTATTCAATTTATCCCAATTCCATTCAATATCATGCATCATAGGATTTATTGCTATGAACTCATCACCAATATCTAACCACTTTTTATAAAACACAATATTAAATATCGTTTGGTCCCAATATGGTTTTTTGTTTAGGTTATGTTCACAATAGTAATACAAGTATGCATCGTATAATTTTTTAAAGTAATTAGAATCAATCATATCACTATGATATAATAAGAAACAACTTTGCAATGCATCCCCATCACCATACTTCTGATATATCACATCTTTCTCTTTAGATTCATTATCTGAGAAATGTTCCATAAATGATAAATCATCTTTTTTGGTATAAATGAAGTTCTTGTCTTTTTCTGATAAATTAAGTTCTATTGGATTTAAGAATAAAACATCTAAATCACAATATAATACCCAATCCCATTTTTTAAAGTACCCATCAAACAAATATATTTTATGCCAATGGATTGTTGGGTTTTCTGGTAGTTGAGGTGTTTTAAATATATGAACTCCTTTTTGTATTAGTTTATTAGCTAACTCCGATTCAATATCTTCATTTACGATTAAACAGAAATCACCATCCCACTTTCCTTCATCAATTGAACTTTGAATCATAGGAAGAAAGTATTGTATATAATCAGGACTTGCTACTGAAACTATTACATTCTTCATTTATAATTTTTGAAAATAACCACCAATATCAAAAGAAGTATTTGTGTTTATAGAACCCTTAGTTGATGGGATAAATTCTGTGGGGTTTACTATTCTAAAATCAACAGATACTCTAGTATCATGTTCTATATTTGTTTTATTACCATGTATAAGATTTGCTCCATTAAATACAAGAACTTCACCATAACTTACATTATATGGTTTGAAATCATTTTTATCTTCTTCAGACTCAATCCATATAGTATTTGTATCATATGCATCAGTAAATGGTAACCAAATATTTATTTCACTCTTACCATGGTTATAATCCCTATCCCTATGCCATTCACCAACTGCTTGATTGTCTTTTAAATGAACTCTAAACGTTGGTATTTTTTGGTATATAATTTCATCCAATTCAAACTCATATTTAATAAAATTTTTTATAAATGTATTATATAGTTTTTGAAATCTATTTAAATCATCACGATAAAATCTTTTGTGCCAAGTAGTTGATTGGTCTTTTTCTCTTACAAGAGTATCATATTTTTCAACTTCATGTAAGTTTTCAAGAGTATTTGTTTTTAGATTAGTTTTAACTATTTCTCTAAACGGATATAATGAAGTATCATATTTTAACTTATATGTTTTCATATATTCCAATGTTTTTCTCTAAGAGAATATACATCGATTGGTTCTCGTTTCATATGCCCACCTGTTTCAAACTTTGATGATTGTAATGCATATCCTGCTAAAAAGTTTCTTCTGAACCTATTTGATTCGTTTGGTTCTGAACCATGTACTGTGTGTGAATGAAGTAAAACCATTTCTCCCTTACGAGTATATCCTTCAATCTTTTTAAAATCATGACCAATTGGTAATACACATGGTTTACCTCTCTCATTTGACCAGTTTTTTGGGTTTGTTTTTGCTCTCTCATCATCAACTTCAATTGGAAGTATTGGTAATCGATGTGTACCCTCTAAATTCCAAACAGCACCATTTTCTTTATCATGATTATCCAAAGCTAGTGCAACATTAACATACTCATTATGTTTGCATTTTGTATAGAACGAGTTTTGATGCATATCCCTACCTAATTGACCAGGTGGTTTAAAATATGCCCAAGTCTGAGTACCACTTACACTACCACCCATTAAAAATTCACAAGACTCTATTATTTTTGGATGTGAAAAAAGTTTTGCAAGTTTATCAGATAGTTTATGTGGATACATAAATGGGTCATACTCTCCCCATTCATTGCCAGTATCTTTATTGTAGAATCTATTTGTTCTAAGTTGTTCTAACTCAGTATTGATTTCTTCACATTCTTCTTCAGTAAGTAATTGTATTGTTGAGAATCCTCTGTACCTCCAATCGAAGGTAAGTTGTTGTTTCTCTTCATCAGTAAGATAACTCATATAACCTAATTTAGTTTTTATATGTATATATATTAACTTTTATAAAATTGTAGTAAATTTGGTAAGTATAATTTTAAATTTGGAATTAAATGAGAAACTAATTTTATAGCAATCGCATTAGAACCAGAAACCGATTTATCTCGTATTAATCCATTATCACCATATACAACTTCTCTAGGTCCTCGTATTCTCCACTTAATATCAACAACTGTATATAATGGGTTACTTAGAAATTGTCCTTTTTTAGATTGTGATAGTTCAAATATAGGAGAACCTTTATCATTTGTTTTTTGAAGAAAGTATCTTCTTATATATCCTCGTGTATAATCTTTTTCATTTGGATTAGGTATATATGCCTTTACATCCTTTTCTATAATAGGAGTTTTAATTATTTCGTTATATCTATTTTTAATACTCATTATTCTTCACCCCCTACCATTCTAAAATCACACTTTATATTTGTTGTCCAAGTCATACCACCCATTGTTTGACTAACTCCTGTAATTTGATAAAAACTAGGAGGTCCAAATTTAAATGGAGTTCCTTCGAATTGTATCATATCACCTACTTTAAATCCACTTAATCCCTGAATGGTAAAGTCTATACTCGCAAGACCTGGTATTGGATTAACTCGTTTTGTATATTCTAAATCAACGCTTCCTTTTATACCCGCTTCTTCTTTTAAACCCCTATCTATTAACTCAACAGATTTAAGTGCTCCCACATCACTCCATGTACCTACACATAATAATGATTCAATAACACCATTTGATTTTTTTGCAAGTTCTTTATCAGTTAAATTTTCTACTATATCTATTTTACCTTTTCTATCTTGTACTCGTGAAAATACACCAGCTTTTTGAGCAAATAAAGCAAACGATTTAGCATTTGATGGTACTTCTTCTTTTTCTTGTTTTTCTTGAGTTGCTTCAGAATCACCTCCACTACCCACAGTTGCTCTATTTAATATAGTCCCAGCTTGATTTTCAAAACTATTTGGGTCTGAATAAACTCCTCCGTAATGTATATAAGGAGTATCCCCACTACCATCAACTGTATTTGAAGATAGATTTTTTATTACAACACTAGATTGCATTGCTCCAGGTACACTCATTTTCCATGAAATGGATGTAAACGGAGAACGAACTCCCCTTGCTTCGTATGTTGCGATTCCTTCTACTGTTTCCTTTTCAATATGACCTCTGAAATTTATATCTTCAAATGCTAAAATATTTGGTCCTTTATCATCATTTTGTTTAGGTCCTTCTCTTACTTGAAAATTCCATAATCCATTAACTGCACCACTCATACCATTTAATAATTCAAACATAACATCGATTGAATTTAAATTCTTCTTATCAATACATTGACAGAAGAAATCAAAGTTGATGTATAAATCATTTAACCATCCCCAAAATCCAGCCTTCTCCTTAGTTGCCTCTATTGTTTCATCACAATCATAATTTAATACAGTTTCATCTAAATCATATGTACATGGAAATGCAAAAGGAACAGGTCTACTCTGACCAGTTGATGGGTCATTTGCCGAACCATTCTTTTCTGCTCTTTCATTACCAGAAGGTGCTTCTTCTACTAATGGATGTAGGTTTGAAAGATTTTTCTCATTATCGAGTTCTTCAAAGTTTATAAATTTTACTGGCTCTGCGTTATCAGAATCAGTTAATGCTTCCTTTAAACCAAAACTAGGAGCAGTTGTATTTGGAATATATAATACCGAGGAATCCGTACTCCACATATGTGGAAATCCTTTAATTACAGTATTACTAGTATCTATTGTTAATAGTTGACTTTTTACATCTTTACAATCTGTATCTTCTTGATTTAAATCAACTACATAATCATTTAAAATAGCAACCGCTAATTCAAATCTAATAAATCTTTGATTTGAAAACATATTTGTATCACTTGGGATTGCTAATTTATCTCCACTTTTATTTCTAATAGTTGCACCCTTTGTAAGTGTTTTTTGTAAATAATCTCTTACATTCTCATCAAAATTAACATAATTACCAGGATATGCCCACTCTATTCCATTTTTATCAGCTCCCTTTACCCATGCTCTAATATTTTTTGTTTGTTTTTGTTCTGGCAATGCATTAAACATTTGTTTGAATAACGCACTTCCTGGTGTACTTTTACCGATTTTCTCAGGTTCAAATGGTGCAGGATTATTATCATCAGATTCGTTAGTTCTGTTTCCACCAGTTTGTACTTGCATATATTCTGCTACTTGACCAGTACCTGATACTTGTACTTCTATATCATAGGTTTCACCTTCACCAAAATTTACTCCTCCACCTGATACAATACCCAATGATGCATCATATTGGTACTTTGAGTCTTTTCTTTTTTCTTTAATATGAGCCCAATTAGAATATGCTACTACATCACATACATCAAACGCACCCCCATTTCCAACTCTTTGTGAAAATGAATCATTAACGTTCCATCCCCATTCAAGAAGAACATGAAATCCTGGTTCTAAGAAATATTTAGCTACCTCATCAGTTTGTTCTTTAGTAAAACATTTAATTACAAATTTAGTTATCTTAAGAGCTCCTGCTTGTCTTTCTTCAACACTAAATGATGTTACAACGGGAGATGGTCTCAATCCTCTACCTGTTACACCAACAGGAGTTTTCATATCCATTTCATAACCAAGTATACCTGGTTTATCTAAATTACCATATGAGTTTTCAAAACGTTCTTGTGGATTTGAACCACCATTATGAATACTTTGCATTACTAAACCACCAGGACCATCATTATCAGCTGATTTACCAGTTGAAATAATGCGTATCCAAGTAGATAATCCACTAACACCACCCTCACTCCATGGTTTGTTTGTGTTTTCAGCTCTACTATCTAGTATCTCTCGTAGTTCGGGATATAAATTTGAATATTTTGGATATGTTCCCATGCATTATAATTTTCTAAAATCGTTTACTATCTTATTGTATTGTTGTGGTATTCTTAATTGAGTTCCATCGGGTAATGCAAATGTTGCATCATGTATATTGTTTGCAGTTGCAATAATCCACCATAAACTAGAATCTTTATAAAATTCATTTGCTAGAGTGTCTAATCTATCATCTGTTTGTGTTACAATATATATATCATTATCAGATTTAGGTATATTAGGATATACTCTTGACCTAAAGACAGTTCTACCATCATTAAGTTTTTGTGTTTTATTATTATCGTATCTACTATTTGCCATTTTATTAAAGTCCAGTTCTTGGGGATTCGTTAACAGGTCGAGTTAGGGATTTCACCGCTGAACCTGCTATTTCACCATTAAAGTCATATAATTGTAATTCTGCTCCAGGTGTTTCTAATAATTTTATAGTTGCTGAAACATCTATAAATTTGGGTAAACGTAATCCATCTTTATACACTTCCCAAGTACCCATATCTGGCATTGTGTATGTAAGTGATTCTATAAATCCATGCCTTTCCTTATATAAATCTCCTAATTGGAATATTATAAAAGGAGGATTTACAATACCTCCATCAGTAATTTTAGGATATGTTTTTGATGTAAGATATTTTAATCTATCCCAACACATAATTAATTCTGGTTGATTCATACAATATAAGTTTAGATTAAATGTTATTGCCCTTTCTACACCATCATATGTGTAATAATTGTATGGATTACCTATAAATTTATTTCCACTCCATGCTGGTGTTGATGATTCTGATAATCCGGTTACAGTAGCTCTAAAGAATTGTCTATCAGATTCTTCTTCCTCAACTCCTTGTATCCAAAATGGTATTTCTGGAGAATCTGTGGTTGGGACTGTAGTTGGTACTTGGTAAAGAGAAGTAGCAGATGTATTAGAACCAATTGTATCTGTTGGTGCATTCATACCAATACCTAATCTAGCATTTACATCACCGGTATCAAAGTCACTTTTAAGACCTGGAGTTTTTGAATAATTACCTTCTGTTGCATCTTCATTAACATCCTTTGGGTTATCAGAATAACTTCTATATATTGGTATTGAACCTAAATTATTAGGAAGTTTTCCAGGTTTACCAAATATTGCTCCTCGTAATGCATCTTTTCCTGCATTAAGAGCTCCACCAACTGCTTGTTTTGCCATTGTTGATGGGTTACCACCAGATGCTTTTAATAAAGCTCCTAGTCCTGTTCCGTTTTTACCCCAAGTTTCTCTTGTATAGGCTTGATTTGATGGAACATCTGCTATGGCTTTTGGTTTACCTGCACCTCGACTTTTTCCAACTTCATCACCCTTTTCAAGACCCATTCTCGATGGTAGTAATGTTACTGGTATACCAAGAAATGAATTTACAGCATCTCTTGCCTTACCAATGGCTTTGTTTAATCCTAAACCCCCACCTCCATCAGTTAATAACCCCTCGGTCATTGCATCCTTATCTGATGTAGTTCTTTGTGCTATACGAACTGCTTGATTACCATATATTAGAGGATTGTTTATATCAACTAAGGATTTTACTCTAATACCAGTTGTTTCTTGTTCAACATAGTTTGAAATAGATGCACCTACACCTCCTCTATTTTCTTGAGATTTAGAATCCACCAATCCATCTGCAGTTGTACCTGAAAATGTTAGTTCTTTGTTTTTAAATAATTCTAATATTGTTGGCATATATTTTTCCCTTTATGATATAAATCTACTCGCCATATTTACTCTACCTTGAGCTTCGGTGTATTTACTTATTTGTCCTGCTACTGAAACTCCATCCATCTCAATTACAGTTCCTACTATTATTGCTTTTCTAATTGATTCTAGTTTATCTAACATATCTTTATTATCACCACCACTCATTTCAATTTGTGCAACTGCTGCTGCTAATTGTGTGATAGTATCAGGTAAAGTTGTTTTTCCTGATTTTAAGAATCCTTTTCCTGTCGTTGCTCCTGCCATTCCAGTAACATCACCTACATTTGATTCTGCTAAAGCTGCAGCTGAACTTACAACTAAATTCATTGAAGTTGCAAAATCATTCATTGCTTGTGTTAATATTGTAATAGGAGAAGCCATTGATTCTATTCTTGTTGTGAATAAATCAAAATTCTCTATACTCGTAACTAACTCAGATGAGAATGTACCAATTTGAGGTCCAAACTCCATTAATCTACTTAGTATTGCCATAGGACCAGTTGGTTCTGCTTTTTCTCCACTAATAAATCCTGCAATACCATTTCCTATCGAACCAAGCATATTTCCCATACCACTAGCGGCTGCTCCTACTCCTGCTCCTACACCGAATCCTGCAAGTGCAGCTCCAAGTGAACCAATTGCAAATGACATTTTCAGTATCTCACCTGATTTACCTGAATTCTCTACTATCATTCTAAGTGTTTCACCAACAGAATCAAATATACCTAGAATGGTATCTCCAATGACACTGGCAATACTTACAAATGTTTCTCCAAGTGTTGCAACAATACCTCCAAATTCTCGCATTATACCAAGTATAACACCACCAATAACATCTGCTAATGTAGTAAATCCGTTTACAAGTATTTGAATAACAGGAACTACAATTGATGCAATTCCCTCAAATATTGATTTAAACATTTTACCTAATGGTTCAAGAGCAGGTGCCATAATTCGTAAAGCTGCAGCCATTCCAATAAATGCTAATGTGATTGCTGCTAATCCAATTAGAGCTGCTGGATTTGCTAATGCAGATAATCCTCCTGATATTCCTCGTAAGAATGCACCCATTCCTTTTCCAAGACCACCCAATGCACTACCAATACCTTTTGATATAGAAGATATCAAACCTCCAATACCACTACCAATAGATTTCATTGCACCACCCATACCAGCTGCGATAGATTTAATTGCTCCACCTAATCCCTGACCGATTGATTTGATACCATTACCCATTGTTTTTAAGAAACCACCACTTGAACTAGCGGTTTGAGTTACAGTTTTTGCCACACCACCAAACGCACCCCTCATTAATCCAATTCCCTTAACAAGACCCATGATTAATCCTATTGCGAATTTTAGTGCAACAAATCCACCAACTACATATACAAGAGTTTTACCAAATTTAGATGCCTTTGTTTCAATTTCAGATATCTTGTTACCAGCTTCATCTACTTTTGTAGCATTATCTCCACCAAACATATCACCGAAGAATTCTGTAATTTTTAAGAATATTGGCTTTAAAGTAGAATATACTGATTTGAATCCAGAAATAATACCATTAACAAGTGCCATTATCATTTTTTTGTTAACAGGGTCTGTTAAGAAACCAACTGCTGATTGAGCCATTGGTACAAATAATTTACCTATTGATAAACTTATAGATTCTAAACTTCGTTTTAATCCTTCCATTGCGGTAGTACGTTGATTTTCTACCTTTTTCTGTTCAAGAGCAGCTTTGATATCTTTTTTACTCATTTTAGAGATATCTTTACCCTTGTTAATCATCTCTTGAGCTGCTGCTAATTCTTCACCCTTTAAGCTACCAAACTTTTTCTGTAATCTTTGTTGGTTAATCATATCACCAATTGGCATACCAGCTGCTTTTGCTAGAGCTTCTTGTTGATAATAATTCATTTTCGATAAATCACCAAGTTTACTTACTTCTTTTATCGTAGCTTGTTGAGCTCCAACGATATCACCTTGTGCTGCAAGTTGCCTTGCTTGATTAAAGTTTATATTAGTACCTAAAATTGCACTTGCTTCTAATTCGTTATTAATAGATGATTCGAAGTCAAGTAATCCCTTAGAAACACCCGCTGCTTGTTTAATAGATGTACCTAGTTTAGCTGCTTGTATTGCTGCTTTTTGTAATGTTTGAGGTGAACCTTTGAAGAATGTATAAACTTCTTCAGAACTCTCAGCCATATCCTTTAAAACTTTATTTGCAGGTACACCTGCTAAAGTTGCAGCTTCAACGGTTGTATTAACCATCATTTGTGCTAAATCTTCTGAATGTCCGAATGCATTTTGGAATAGTTTATTTACACCCCCAATAGCATCCATACTTAATCCAAGACCAGCCGCTAATTTAGTTGCATTAACTAATACTCCCTTACTAAGATTTTCAACTCCACCAAACGCATTCATCATTTGTCCTGCTAACTTAGCTCCTTCTGCTAAATCACCCGTCATACCAAATGTAGCTCCAGCAGCTGAATTTACCTTAGATTCCAATCCATCCATTGAACCTCTAAGTAATCCTGTTTCTTCTCGGAATGCGATTGTGGCTTTACCCATCTTCTCCATAGCGGAGATTCCCATGGCTAATGCACCAAGAATTCCAACAATAGCACCCATTGCAATAACTTTCATTATTCCAAATCCACTTCCAGATTTTTTAAGTGCATTTTGTAATCCACCCAATGATGTTCCTGTTTCTTTTAATCCCGCTCTGAAGTTTACAGTAAAGTTAGTGGCTGCTTTTCCTAATTTATCCTTTATACTAGAAGATGCTTTACTTGCCATACTACTAATCAGACCACCTAAAACAGGTACACTACCCATTTTACTTACCATATTATCTAATCCAGAACCAATTGATTTTGCAAATTCTTGAGCTTTTGAATTTACTTGTTCCGTTGCTTGAAGATGAGATTCCTCTACTCTAAGTGCCTCAATTGCAGTATCTAATGAATCTTGTTTCGCATCACCAATTGCTTTATTTTTACCGAAATATGAAGAAGCTATTTTATCCTTCTCATATTCCATCATTTGGATTTGCTTTGTGATATCAGCTGATGAAGATAATCCACTTATCTGTGATGATAAGTCATTATTAAACTCTTTCATTTTCTGCCCAAGTTCAGTACGATAATCTACTTGAGAGTTTATATCATCAGTAATCTGAGACGATAAAGATGCAGTCATCTTTAAGGCAGCTTGATATTCCTGTTCAAGTTTAATTCGTGCTTTTTGTGCTTTTAATGATTCAGCCATCTAATATCCCCTATTATTTTTTAGCATCCAAGAATTGTTGCCAACTCTTTGGAACTGGCTTTCCTTGTTTTTTTCTTTCTTCGGCTTTCTTCTGTAATCTTAGAAATGCATCATCTACATTTTTAGCTAATCTTTGGAATTCTTTATCCCCTTTTAAGCTTTTAGCTAATCCTTTTGCAAACAATCTTTCTATAAATCCTTCAGATATATTCCATTTTTTAGATATGGCTTTTTTAACCTGTTGTTTTTGTTCGTTTGTGAGTTTCATATGTTTGTTCCCATTTATACTCTTATAAATATAAGACATAAAAAAAGTGAGGAATTTTACTTCCTCACATTTACATTTGGTCCTTGTGGTGATGAACTCTGAGATTTATTACTATTCTTCATTTGTTTAGCTTCTTCCTCTTTTGCCTTAGAAAGCTCATTATAATAGAAATTTCTTATGTGTATTGGTAACCTATAAACTCCTTCTTGAGTAAATCCATTTCCATAGTAACATAATTCAAAAATCTGTTTATGAAGAATCGAAGAGTAATTAATCGGTAGGCCAAAAAAACCCCACACCCATTGGAATGGGTTTCACCTCTCTCTCACCAGAATTTGGGTTAATCCAATCGAATTCCATATTAATATCAGGTTGATGTTCCCTAACAGTTTCTCGGAATGCTCTTGTATCTCTCGTTAAGAAAGCATTATTTATAAATTTATTGATTGTTTTAACATCAGTTTCTCCATCAACTGAAGTAATCATATATCGATACCTCGTTGTTAATTCAGAGGATGCACCATCTTTGTTTAGTCTTGCAATTGCTCTAATATCAGCTTCTACTGCCTTTTCATCTCCATGTGTAAGTAATTTCCATTCAAGATTTACACCAGTTGAAGTAGTAAATGTATAATTATTTTCTACATTTATATTATCAAGATTTGTTTCTTTAGTTTGTACTTTTGATAAATCAACTTCTGTTTCATGTGCTTCACCCATTTCATCTTGAATTTGAACCCTATATTTAGAACCATATCCTAAGATACGAGCTGCTAACATTATAGCGTTTTTATCCCCTAGTATAATATCATCGATATTAACCTTCTTATCTACTATAATTGATTCAAATAACTTATCAAGTACCACCCCCTTTCGAATAAGATTCTGTGAAGCAAGAATTTCTTCTTCTTTCGCAGTCATGTATTTAATTTCAAGTTCTCCTGAAGAAAGGGGATTATCTTCTGGGTAACATTTACCTTGTGATGGTAATGATATCACTTCGGTAGGAAAATCGTAATTTGCCATATAACTTTTATTTTAATTGTTCGTATATAAATATATAACTTTTAAAAAATTAGAAATAAGACACAAAAAAAGTTCTCACTAAGAGAACTTTTTTCTTCATTATAAAAATATTTTGGAGGTAATATTAGAATTCTAAAATTGCGTAATCATACGATAGTGTCAATGTGATTTCGGCAGGGTCATTAGAAGACCAATCTAAATCATTAAACACAGCGTTGTTGATAAATGCACCCTTAAGAGTCCATTGTTCAATTTTATCACCTACTGGTCCTAACATATAAACTTGGAGGTCTTTCTTATAGAAATCCGCATACCCATCTCTACCTGTTATTGATTCGTGTGATGTTCTAACCCATTCCATTACAGCTTGTGCTCCACTTGGAACAATTGGGTCATATAGAGTAATCTCTACATCTTGCCATTCACCTTTACCTTTTAATTTTCTCTTGACGTTTATGTGGTCAAGTGTAACAGTTTCAAATGATATTGAAGGTCTGTTTGCTGTTTTTATCAGATATGAAGGAATACCATCTATCTCCATGATGAATCTGTTCTTCATCTTTGGTTCAAAGTTGGTGTAGAACATATCGTTAAATTCTAATACTTCTGCCATTTTGTTTTTCTCCTATTATATTCTATTATAAATATAGTTTACTTTTATTTTTAATTAATTATGCCGAGAACGATGCTCCTGTCGGTAAGATGTTGAAATCTAACACGATGAATTCAGCAGTTTTTGTTGGTTGTAAGAAAATCTGTCCAGCCAATATATTTCTGTCGATAACATCTGGTGTGTTATTACTTTCGTCCATCACTACTCTAAAAGCGTAAAGTCCTTGTCTTTGTTGTATTCCTTCTAAATAAGGATTAACAGTGTTTAAGAATCTACCTCTTGTTGAAGCGGTGTTCTGTTCGAATACTAAGTATCTTGAAGTTGAAGCAATATACTTCTTAACTTTAATCATTAATCTTCTTACGTTAATTCTATCTAAAGCAGATGCTCTATCTTGTAAAGTTTTCTGTCCAAATGCTACAATACCTTCTCCAGGGAAAGATGCGATTGGATTTACTTTTCCTTCATATAAAGTATCTCTTTCAGCGTGTGTTAATCTATTCAATACAGATATTGCTCCTACAATACCACCTCTGTTTAAACCAGCTGGTGCAAACCACTCAGCGGCAACAGCATCATTGGCTGCATATATTCCAGGCATCAATACTGATGGTGGAACAGATGTTAATCTATTCGTTCTTGAATCGATTGTTTTAACCCATGGGTAGTAAGTACCTACATAGTTACTATCTAAGTTACCTGCTTGTTCAATTGCTTGTGAAATAGTATCTGATGTTACGTTTCCATTAGATGAATTGTAAGTTACCCCTACAACATCTCCAATGAAGAATGCATCTTCTCTAGCTTCACACATATCAACTACTTTATCAAATACATATGAGTGATGTCTTCTTACAATACCAGGTACTGATACTAAGTTGATATCAAAATCATCTGGATTAGATACTGAGTTAATTGCTTTTATATAAGCAACCGAACCACTTGCAGCTGAAGTTGAACAATTAAATCCTTGTTGGTTACCACTACCATAGTTTGCAGATGAACCAGCAAGTGCTATTTCAGTAGTTGGTGATACACCATCAAATCCACCTTGGAATCCAACGATGAATTGTCTTTTATTAATATCAACAGCGGCTGAACCAGTCAATTCGAAACCGAATGAGTGTTCGCTACCATCTGCGATTGTTACACTATCATCAAATGCAAATACAGTATTTGAACCATTACCGGCTCCAACTGGAATTGGTGATAAGAAATGTGCGTTCTGAATTTTAACAGTACCAGTCTCTAAATCAATTCCACTAAATTGTACACCATTTGATGCACTATTATCTTTAGAATCAATTGAGAATATTACACCAGGTGTAATACTATCTGAACCACTTAGTGGTGATGAGTATTTTGCGTGTCCAAATGGTCCTGCAGTTACAGGGAATGAACCTTCAACTTTACAGTCTACTCTTACATACTTAGAACGATTTACATAATCTCCGTTTTCTGTTTGTTTTCCGTTTGCATCAATTACAACGTTTCTATCACCTATTACTTTCTTAATGTAATTTGGTGATGCAGGGTCTAAATTAAGATTACTAAACGTTTCTAAAATTACTGGTCTCTTATTTGTATCAGAGTATCCTCTAATTGCAATTGAGAAAGTTGCGTAATCAGTAGAATTGTTTGAACCAGCTGCTTTTACGTTGAATACTGCTATTTTAAATTCTTTGTTATAGTTTCCACCATCTCCAATAGTATGAAATCTAAATAAATCACTTCTTTCACCGGAAATCAACTGAGATTGTATCCAAGGAGTGGAAGCGTGTTGAATATCTTGTGTGAATTCTTGATTACCTAATTCAATTAATGTTACTGATGAACCACTTAGGAAGTTGTTTGTACAATCTCCAGCTGCTTTTTCAAAGTATTTGTTTACATATACATTCTTATTTCCTCTAGCAGATTCACCAAATACGTCAGATATATCATTTCCTGCACTTGGTAGTACAGATGCTGATATACCAGTTCCGATTTCCGAACCGCTGATTGAGAATGCTGATGCTGATGCTTCTGATTCTATTAGTAAAGATGATGCTTCACCATCGCCAATTACTCCATCTCCATCTAGTACTCCGATTGCAGTAGAGTGTAAAACTCCAATTAGTTTTTGTCCTCCTTCTGCAGAAGAACCACTAACTACGATACCAGCTGCTCTAGTCTGTGTATAACCACCTACTTGACCAACTCTTACGATTGTTACTGTTCCTGCTTCTCTTAAATAATTTTGTACGGTATATCCTGTATAGTATGAACCATTAGGTGTGCCGAATATTTCTTCAAATTCTGATTGTGTACTAACAACGGTTGGTACGAATGCAGGCCCTTTTTGGAAAGGTCCAATTACAGCTGCTCCGATTTCTCCAATCCCTTGTGCTAGGAAAGAAAGGTCATTTTCTCTCGTAAATACACCAGGTGATACAATTTTTTCTGCCATTTTTTATTACTCCTTGTTATGTTATTTGTGTAATGATACACATATAAATATAAATTAACTTTTCAAAAGAACTATTTTTGTTCTTTATCTTTTTTCTTTGGTTGTTCATTGGGTGTGAAAACGTTAGTTGTTGGTTCATAATTACCATCACCATACTTTTCATTTAACCCTTTAAACATATTCTGTTCTTCTAATTGTAAATTTGAATGTTGATTTAATAATTCTCCTTCAAGTGTTTCTATTTCATCAACTCTTCTTTTCTTTTCAATTGATAGTTGTCCCAATTTTGTAAAAATGTTTGCAACATCTTGTCTTAATTGTTCTAATGATGCTACCTCATCGTTTGTAAACTTAATTTCTTTTGCCATTTTGTTATTTTTAATAAAACTATTTCGATATATATAAATATAAAGTTTTTACTAAAACGTATTTTTTATGCAGTAAATGTTAGAGTTTTGTAACCAGATTTTAAACCATGGTCAATTGCTCTTACTCTTGCATAATATGTAGTACCACTTGTAGTTGCATTTACAACATTTAGTGAAGTACCACTATATTCGGTAAAATTAAATACCATAGTACCAGTGAAACCAGAGTTTGTATTTACTTGTACATCATACGCAGTAATACCACCTGTACCACTTTCACTACCCTCAGTCCAATTTAACATTTTTTCTGTACTATTATCGATACTATATGTTAATGTAGCTGGAGTTCCAGGATTACCTAAATCTGAATGAGAATTTCCTCCCTTGTTGTGAGATATAAATCCATTAGCTAAATAGGTATCAGGTGAACTTACATCAAGTGATACTATTTCAGTAATTTCATTGTTTACATTTACACTTGTTATTTCTACTTCAGAACCATCATGTCTTATTAATAAATCACCTTCTGTTATAGTACCAAGTGTTTTAAATAATAAATTATTATTTCTTTTAACTAACATTGGGTGTTCTGATGTACCTACTATCGTTCCTTCGTTAATATCATACGTTCTTTCAGAAAATGAGAAAACTACATCTTGTACAATTACTTCTGTTTCATCGATGGTATCATCACCATCATATTGATATTCTAATAAGTTTACATCATCATTATATTCTGGTAAACTATATCCTTTTAATCTATCACCCTCTTCTAAGTCTCCAATTTCAACATCAGTTCCATCACTCATTTTAACCAAAGTATCGGATACTAAACATAATGCAGTTGAATTTCCATCATAAGAATCTACTGAGTAAACAGTTTTAGTTCTTGCACTACCGTAATTACCTGCATGATGATTAAACCCATCCGCAAAAGTTACTGATAATGTATGTGATACAGTACCCAATAAATCTGTTTGTGAATTTGTACCTTGTGGATTCATTCCACCAACTGTAATTACACCAGTATAATCTTGATTTGAATTGATTGATAAAAATCCTGATGTTTGTGGTGCTGAATTATATCCTGGACTTACTGCCCAAGTAAAGTTTTGATATCTACCTTTTATTTGTCCAAAGTTAGAACCCTCTCCACCAAATGCTAATGTATATGTTTCGTTTGTAGATTCAACAGCATAAGTATATCCAGATAATGAACCAACTGAATCTATTCCAAATGAAGATAGTGAAATATTATCACCAGCTGATGGCGAACCTTTTATACCACCCAATGATACATTTGAACCTTCGGTATTACCAGTTGCTAATGCTAAATTATTTAAACTAAGTGTTTCTTCTGCTGAAATTGCCATATATATTCTTTCCTATATATTATAAATATTAAGTAATTCGTTTACCCACTTATCTTTACTAGTATAATTGTTAATCATGTATTCTTTTAACAAATTAAACCATTTATTTTTTTCTGAATATGTGGTTTCGTTTAACCTACTATAAATATGATTAAATTCTTTTTTAGATGAAGCTCTATATGGATACTCAAAATCGGTACACCAAGATGTATGTAATATTGGTAGTTTACCATAATCTACTGCTTCAAATATACCATACCCAAATGGTTCATTTGTAAAAGATGAGTGAGAAATTCCCCAATCCATATTATAAAAGATATCTTTATGTTTAGAATTATAATGATATATTTTCATTTTAGATGTATCTAATTTTGAACCATGTTTCCAAATAACATTAAATTCCTTGGAATCCGTAAATAAGTAACTAGATAATCCATCTAAATAGTGTGGATTTTTTCTACCCTCACATCTTGAAGCAAAACCTAAATTATTTGAATCGGATAATTTTAAATTATGTTTAAATTCGTAAAAATTATGTATAGTTTTATTTGGTATTCCAATATCGAATAATCCAACCCATATAGAATGTTTTGAAATTTTATTAATTTTACTTTCCCACTCGGAATCTAAATATGGATGAACACCAAGTGATGCATCAGTAAATGTTTGTGATTTTAAAATATGGTCTACTGAATTGTGTAAAATATTTGAATGAATTTTATCTAAATTATCATCAATTACTTTCATTGGAGTATAATGACCATGTAATATATTGATTCTTCTTGCTCCTTTACATAATTCTTCAAACTTTTCTATATCATCCCCATGCCAATATGCTTCTATTGGAAATTCATAATCATCATGTCCTTTTGGTTTGTTTCTATGTAAAAGAAGAATAGGAGTTACATTTAATTTAGGAGCAATTAACTCCATCCATAAATTTACCCAAGTATCAGTACCAGCATTGACCCATGGACCTCCACCAGTTGTATAATACACATCATACATATTTTATTTTTTTACAATTATAATTCCTGCAAATGTAGTTGAAAATACAACAGTTACTCTGTTTACTGAGTTTGTTGTTATTGTGTTTGCTATTTCTTGTTGTGAAGTTGCAGTATTCCAACATTGTACTATTGGATATTGTTCATTTAAGTTGTGGTCTACTATATATGAAGATGCTCCACTAACCGTTTCTTTATGTGTAGTATGGTCTGTTATTTGAACCGAACCACTAATTACACCACTTGGTAAAATTGAATTTACATTACCACTTGTTACAGTACCTAATGTTGTAATATTTCCTTGTGTAAAGTGTTCGTTTGCGTTATATCCACTAACTGAAGAAAGTGTTACTTGTGAAGAACCTGATATTACTCCATCTCCACTTGTATTTATGTATCTTGAATCAAAAGTAGATGTTAATTGTGCAGAACTTGAAATTACATTATCACCATCTGTATTTAGATATCGTGTATCAAACGTAGATGTTAATTGTGCAGAACCAGATACTATTCCTGCAGGTATATTATTAAAATTATTCCAATTTAGATAATACGAACCCACTTGACTATTAAGTTTATTAGCATTATCTGCAATTTGCGAACCACTAATTAAATGTCCACCTTTTGCAACTACCACAAATCCACTCTGAGTATCGGAAAGAGTTACTCTAGCAGTATTTACGGTTGGTAGTGAAGTTGTTGCTGGTATTAGTACATTTCTGCTATTATCATAAACAGATACCAATACATTATAAGAATTAAAGTTGTGAGTTACTGTAATATCATCTACGCTATCATATGATGCAGTTACAGTTGTTGCTTCTGCAATTGAAATATCGGTTGGTAGGTTTGTTAATTGTGAACCATCTCCTTTGAAGTGTGAAGCGGTTACGGCACCATTTAAGTAAATCGAACCCGTTACTGCATATGGATGTGAATTTGTTGTAAGTATTTCTTGTATCGATTCTTCTGATGAAGATTTTTCGAAAAATATCCTACCATCGTAGGTATTCATTGCCAATTCACCTAATTCAAGATTAGATATACTTGGTATCTTACCACTTATCGCAGTTCTTTTTAATTTAACTATCTGTGCCATATTTATGACTTGCCTTTTTCAATTATATAATTAATAAATAAGAAAATCTCTTATATAAGAGATAAACTTCCTTCTTACTTTATCTTAGATTTTAAATCATTTATTTCTTTTTGCTGTTCTTTAATAGCCTCTATTAAGAGACCAGTAAGTTTAGCATAATCTACTCCTTTGTATCCATTATCTCTATCAGTTACCAATTCTGGTAATACTTTTTCAACATCTTGTGCAATCACACCAACATTTGGTAATGATTGTTGTAACTCATCTGCATTATCATTCCAATCCCAAGTAACACCTTTAAGTGATTGTACTTTTTCTATTGGATTAGAAATAAGTTCAATATTATCTTTTAATCTTTCATCTGAAGAAGCATATGCAACAACATCACCAGCAACATTTAATGCTCCACCTATACCTACACCACCAACTACTACAAGAGCTCCAACATCAGTTGCATTTGTTGCGGTAGTGTTTGTGATTGTTATAACACCACTTGCAGAATCATCAGCATTTGAACGAAGGAAGTTACTCGAAGTTAAACCATCAAGTTTATCTGCGTTTAGATTAGTAACTTTTGTTGTTGAGGTTACTGCGAATGGTGCAGTACCAGTTGCAACTGAAGAAACTAATTGTGAACTAAATGTTTTAGCTCCACTAAATGTTTGTGTTCCACTTAGGTGTGCAGTATCTGAATCTAAGTAAGCTGATGCGATTGCAGTACCATTCCATGTACCACTATCGATTGTACCAACAGTTGTGATACCTAACCCATTTATACTTGTTAGTGTTTCATCACCGGTATTAGTTCCACTCTGTCCACTTAAGTATGTAGTTGAAATTGCACTACCATTCCAAACACCACTTGATATTGTTCCAACCTCTGTGATATCTAAAGCATTTATACTTGATTTAGTTTCATCACCGGTATTAGTTCCACTTTGTCCACTTAAGTATGTAGTTGATATTGCTGAACCTTGCCATACACCACTTGATATTGTTCCAACCTCTGTGATATCTAAAGCATTTATACTTGATTTAGTTTCATCACCAGTGTTAGTTCCACTATTCGTACCAGTAATATCGGATGTCATTGCAACAGTACCCGTCTTATTTGGTAGAGTATATGTCACATCTGCACCTGCAACTACTGATAAAAGAGTAGCATCATGTCCATCTGCGGTAGTACCTTCAAATACAACACCATTAGATGTTGAAATTGTTGTTACGTTGTTTGTAGTTGTTGTTCCAGTTACTACTAAATCACCAGGAATAGTTACTGTATCTGTTGAATCACCAATTGATACTGCGTTTGAACCAAAACCGCCGGCTAATCTAGTTTTTAAATTTGCAACAGAAACATCATCATTATCGTTAGCAGTCATATCATTAACTACTACACTAACTTTTCCGTTGGTATCATCATATGTAGTTGTTACTCTAGTATCAGTATTAGAAGTAAACATTCCACCTACTATATCTTGAACTGCTTCTGTTGATAGATTTGTATTAGTAGTATAAGAAGGTAATCCAAATGTACCATCATGTTTTAAGAAGTGTCCATCTGTTCCAGTTGCTGGTACGAACTTTTCATTACCAGTTCCAATAGAACTTTGAATTTCTGAATCTGTTCTGTTCTGGTCTGCAGATGCTTCAATTCCATCTAATTTATCAAACATCTCATCTGACATCAATCCCCAATTATCCGTATCTGCTAATGTTAATGCTACATTATTACCATCTGATGAATTAATTGAGAATCCAGTACCACTAACTGTCTTAGATAAATTAGTTGATACGTTATGGTTAATATCACTTACTTTAGCAGTATTCGCTGCTATCTCATCAAATAAAGTTGGAGATAATAAACCAGATACACTTGTTGTACCTATTGGGATTACTGCATTAGTACCATCTGAAGAAACTATTGTTCTAGCCCCAGTCGTACCTGTGATACTTAAATCAGTTGATACGTTATGGTTAATATCACTTACTTTTAAAGTATTCGCTGTTATCTCATCAAATTTTGCTTTTGTTAATAAACCAGCTCTAGTCGTAGATGCCGATGCTAATGTTGCATTAGTACCATCACTTGAATTTACGTCAACAGTTGTTTCAGTTGCAGTTCCTTCTGATAAATCGGTTGATACGTTATGATTAATATCACTTACTTTAGCAGTATTGGCATCAATCTCATCAAATAAACCAGGTGATAATAAACCAGATACAGATGTTGTTGCAAGTGGAATAACAGCATTAGTACCATCTGAAGAAACTATTGTTCTAGCTCCAGTTGTACCCGTAATACTTAAATCGGTTGATACGTTATGATTAATATCACTTACTTTTAAAGTATTTGCTACAATTTCATCAAATTTTGCTTTTGTTAATAAACCAGCTCTTGTGGTTGAAGCAGATACTAAAGTAGCATTACTACCATCACTTGAATTTACATCAACAGTTGTTGTAGTTGAAGTTCCTTCACTAAGGTTAGTTGATACGTTGTGATTGATATCACTTACTTTAGCAGTATTGGCAGCAACTGCGGAGTTATTACCAACTTCTGTATCGAAATCCGATATATCAGATGCCGCTAAAGAACCACTAAATACTGCATTATCATTTAAAACAGTTAGTACATCAGAATCTCCATATTGTGCAGTACCAGTAATTGTGATAACATTTCCACTTTCAGAAATTGTAATACCAGTTCCACCACTTAAAGTAACATCATCATTTGTGGAATCTGAACCAGCTAATCTGATTATAGATGTATTGGATGCACCTGCTTGTACATTTAAATCATATGATGTATCATCTGTTGATGGTAGTGTTACAGTTTTAACATTTAACGCAGTAACGTGTCCTCTAGCCGAAGTTGTAACTGAGTCAATTGCAGTAAATGTTCCTCCATATGAAGGTGAACTAGTTGATGTTGTATCAGTTCTTGAAATATCACTATGATTTATTGTAATAGTTTCATTTGAACTTTGATTCGTAGTAAAATTACCACCAGTTCCTAAATCAGTACCTGCAGTAAGTGTAATTGTTGCATTACTTGCTGCTGATGGAATTGTTGGTTGATTTTGTATTGAGTTATAATTAACTTGTGATGAACCACTAATTACAGTATCTGCATCTAATTTAAGTTTTACTCTTGCATCTGTATAATAAAGATTTGTTGAACCTTCGGTTATTTCATCTGTATTATCTTGTGATTGTGCTTTAGAATCTACATATGCTTTTACAGATTGTTGAGTTGGTACTTTGGTTGCTGAATTGGATGAGAAGTTATCTTCATCAACAGATACTAAATCTAATATTTGTGATGAACCACTAATTACAGTATCTGCATCTAATTTAAGTTTTACAAGTGCATCTGTATATCCTACTTTAGAAGTATTTGCTACAATTTCATCAAATTTTGCTTTTGTTAATACACCTGCTCTACTAGTAGATGCAGATGCTAATGTTGCATTATTACCATCACTTGAATTTACATCAACAGTTGTTTCAGTTGTAGTACCTTCTGATAAATTAGTTGATACGTTATGATTAACATCGGTTGATTTAGCAGTATTCGCTGCTATCTCATCAAATAAAGTTGGAGATAATAAACCAGATACGCTTGTTGTAGCGATTGGAATAACGGCGTTGTTACCATCTGAAGAAACTATTGTTCTAGCTCCAGTTGTACCTGTGATACTTAAATCAGTTGATACGTTAGTTACCTTATCGTTGTTATCTGAGATATTACTAATTTCGGTAGAACTAATAGTTCTAGTATTTCCTGCGAGTGCAGTTGAACTTGTACTTCCTAATGTTAATAAAGTTGGTAAGTTTGATATATCCGAAGAATAATCCACTTGTCCTAATGTTATTGCCTGTCCACTAATTGATAAATAATCATGTGAGGTTGTTACAAGTGTTACATCTGTTGAATTATCAGTTCCAGCTGCATCTACACCTAAGTTAGTTCTAGCAGTTCCAGTATTTGCTAAATCAGATAAGTTACTCCCTTTTGATAATTTTGTTCCTACGGTTGTTACTAAACTTGCAAGTGAACCAGAATCTGCTGCTAATGAAGCAGATAGTTCACCTAGTGTATCTAATGTTGAACCAGCATTTCCTATTATTGTATCTACTCTATCTTGTACGAACGCAGTTGTTGCTATTTTAGTAGAATCATCTGTACCACCTTGAGTTGGTGCAGTTGGGTCATTTGTTAATGCAGCTCCTGCAAACATCGTTGCTTTTGATTCGTTTGTTACATTTGCTAAACCAACATCACCAGCAGTAGTTGCTTGTGCTCTTAAATTTGCGTAAGTTCCACTTTGTGAGAACGCTGCAACATCAGAAATATCTGATGAGGATATACCTAAGAATGATTTTATTTCTGAAGCAGAACCACTTGATACCGCATCTGCATCTAATTTTGTTTTTACTCTTGCATCTGTATAACCAACTTTACTAGAGTTAGTTGAGATTGATGTTATTTCACCAGAAGAAATAGTTCTAGTATTTCCAGCAAGTGCAGTTTCACTACTCGTACCTAATTGTAAAGTTGTTACTGAACCACCAAGTGAGATAGCAGAACCATCTATTGAAATTGAATTTGAACCACTTAATAAAGTACTTCCATTAGTAATTTGTGATGAACCACTTATTACTGTATTATCATTTAAAACAGTTATTACATTAGCATCAGTATAGTGAGATAAATCAGAAATCTGAGATTCTGTTATTGTTATTTGTGATGAACCACTTATTACAGTTTCTGCATTTAATTTTGTTTTTACTTTTGCATCACTATATTGATTAATACTAGAGTAGTTTGTAGTTGAAGCAACATCTACTTGAGATGAACCACTTATTACAGTTTCTGCATTTAATTTTGTTTTTACTCTTGCATCTGTGTAATATAAGTTACTACTTCCTTCAGATACATCATCAGTATTTCCACTTAATTCACTTAAAGCATCTTTAGTATCAATTTGTGCATCTACATATGCTTTAACAGATTGTTGAGATGGAAATTTAGTTGCTGAGTTAGAATTCATGTTATCTTCATCAACACCAACTAAACTAATAATTTGTGATGAACCACTAACAACGTTTTCAGTATTTATTTTTGCTTTTACGTTTGAATCGAAATTGATTATTGAATCTGCATTTACTTGTCCCGAACCACTAATTACAGTTTCTGCATTTAATTTTGTTTTAACAAGTGCATCCGTATATCCAACTTTGGCGTTGTTTGTAGTAATGTTTCCTGCTTGAGTAGAAGTAATTGTTGTTGGAGTATTTGATATATCCGTACTATAATCTACTTGTCCTACTGATATTTCTTGTCCACTAATAGAAATGTAATCAAGAGTACTAGATAAAGTAACATCTGTTGAATTATCAGTTCCAGCGGCATCAACTCCAAGTGCGGTTCTTGCATTTTCAGCTGAAGTTGCACCTGTACCACCACTTGAGAGTGGAATTGTACCACCAGTTATTGCTTGTCCACTTATTGTTAAGTAATTAGTATTTCCTAAAGTTACATCTGTTGAATTATCAGTTCCAGCGGCATCAACTCCGATTGTAGTTCTAACTGCTCCTGCATCTGCATCATCTAATATTGTTTGTGCAAATGTTGAAGCGATTTGGTCTGAACCAGATACTATTCCATCACCTACCTTAAATGATACGGATTCATCTGAACTTTGGTTTAGTGTTATTGTACCACCACCACTTAATCCATCACCTGCAGTAAATGTTATTGTATTATTGTTAATACCCAACTGAGCTGATGATGAAAACGCTCCTTCTGCATTTAATTTTGTTTTTACTCTTGCATCTGTGTAATATAAGTTACTTGAATGTTCCGAAACATCGGCAGTATCAAATCCTGTCTTAATAGCATCATTTAATACTACTTGAGAAGAACCACTAATTACAGTTTCTGCATTTAATTTTGTTTTTACATCAGAATCAGTATATTTGTCTAAATCACTAATTTGTGATTCTGTTACTGTTACTTGAGATGAACCACTTATAGTTCCACTTGGTAGTTTTGATACAAGGTTTGAAGTTGTAAGAACTTCTGATTCACTTCCTAGTTTACCAGCTTTCCAATAATCTTTACCATCAGTAGCATCCCAAACAAATGAACCACTTGTTTGTGATACACCAGTTCCATCTGTTACATAGATACCACTAGTTGTTTGTGAACCACCATAGTTAAGTTCTAATATATTATCACCAATGTTTACAGTAGTTGAATCAATTGTAGTTGTATTACCTTGAACAGATAAATTACCAGTTAGTGTTAAATTTGCAAATTGAACATTATCACCAGTTTGTAATCCGGTATCAACATCAGTATTTGCCCCATTTATTGTAGCTCTAACAGTACCTTGACTTGGTGAACTAAATGTTGAACCACTAATTACACCATCTGTATTTAATTTTGTTTTTACTCTTGCATCTGTATAATAAAGGTTTGTATTTTCAGATAATTGTGAAGTATTGAATCCACTAAGTGATATTTGTGAAGAACCCGATATTACACCATCTCCCTCTGTATTTAAGTAGCGTGTATCAAATGTAGTTGTTAATTGAGATGAACCAGATATTACTCCATCTTGGTTCATTTTTAATTTTGCTCTATCTACTGTATAATATAAATTAGAGCCTTCGGTTAGATTGGTAGTTGTTTTACTTGCTAATCTTGTATCGAAATCAGAATCATTATATTTGTCTAAATCACTAATTTGTGATTCTGTTATTGTTACTTGAGATGAACCACTAATTACAGTTTCTGCATTTAACTTAGCTTTTACATTTGTATCAAAGTTTGTGATTGTATCAGCATTCACTTGAATCGATGATGAAAATACACTATCTCCGTTAATTTCTAAGAAGGTTGTAGCTAATTGTGAAGAACCACTAATTACACCATCTGCATTTAATTTTGTTTTTACTCGTGTATCTGTATAGTATAAGTTTGAAGAACCTTCAGATAGGTTATCCGTATCAAAACCATTTAAACTTACTTGAGATGAACCCGATACCACTCCCGATGGCAATAAACTTATTATTTGTCCAGAACCAGAAACAGAACCATTATTTGCAGTAAAAGTTGCATTTGATGATAGGGTTAATGAACCTGAAACGATGGGGTTATGTAAAATCATATCTTATTCCTTGTTAATTTGTTGTTTGAGTTGATTAACTTCATTTGATAACTCTTTAATTCCTTCTATTAGTAGAGATACTAGTTTATCATATTTAACTGCCTTATATCCATCTTCTCTCTCCACTACCAATTCAGGCAATACTGATTCGATTTCTTGAGCAATTACTCCGTAATCTTTACCTTTATAAATATCTTGCTTATTTTCGTTCCAATTAAAACTATTACCAGAAATTTGATTTATTTTTTCTATTGGGTTTTTGATTGGTGAAATATTATCTTTTAATCTTTCATCTGAAGATGCATATGCTACAATATCACCAGTCGCACTAAGTGTACCACTAACATAGAAATCATCATTAGTTTGTAATCTACTATCACTATGATTCCAAGTTAATGTTATATTAGAATCACTTCCTCTATCAATTTCAATACCAGCTCCGTTTGCTGCTAATGAATTTGCTGAACCACTTGCAATTGTTATTAATTTATCTTCAACTCTTAATTCCGATACTTGTAATTCTGTTGCTGAACCTTGTACTATTAAGTTTCCGTTTATTTCAACATTACCAGTGAAATCCCCATCTGCAAATGTTACACTAGTTCCATTCATTGCGGATGTTACACCACCAACAAAGTGAGAAGAACCCGTAGCAATAGCAACAACTGCTTCTCCACTATCGGTTGAACCACTCATACCTGCTCCCGCAGTTACTTTTGTAATATCACCCGCACCAACTGCTATTAAAGCTTCATCAATATAATCCTTTACTGCTCCTGCATTACCAAGTACAGCAGTATTACCATCCGAAATAGATGATGATACATGATAGAAAGCAGCAGTAGCTAAAGTTCTTTTTCCAACTACTCCACCAGAACCACTCATGAAAACATTATAATGAGTACTATCTAATCCGGAAACATCTTGAAGTGTTAACCCTTGGAATGTAGGTGAATCACCAGTTTGTAATCCAGTATCAACATTAGTATTTGCTCCATTTATTGTAGCTCTTACCGTACCTTGAGATGGTGATGAGAATGTTGAACCACTAATTACGTTTTCATCATTTATTATTTTCTTTATACCATCATCAAAATGAGCAGAACCAGTATCTAATGATAAACTTCTATTTGTATCAATAGTACCACCACCACTCATACCTTTTCCACTACCAATTGTAATACTTGAGTGGTCAATATGTTCGTTTGCTACAAAGTTTGTAGTTGCATCATGGTCAACTTGTATTGAACCACTAACTACATCATCTCCTGTTATTTCTAAGTACCTTAAATCTAAATCAGTATGTAATTGTATAGAACCACTAAATACACCATCAGAATTCATCTTATCTTTTACATTGGTATCAAAGTTGGTTATTGTATCAGCGTTTACTTGAACAGAACCAGAAACTACTCCATTTACAGCATTTATCTCACCAACTATTGGTAAAGAACTACTAATTTCTGTTTCAGTTATGGTTAACCTTCGTGTACTTCCAACTGAAAAGTTTAATTCATCACCACTTTCAGTTCCCGCTATATGAACTGCATCAGAAGTCCATTTTATCTTATCATTATCACCTAATTTTATACCACCATTGTGAGTTGTTTCATTAGTAAAGGTTTTTGTTCCACTAAATGTTTGTGTACCACTTAAGTGTGCAGTATTTGATGATAAATATGCATCTGCGATAGCAGTACCTTGCCATACACCAGTTCCAATCGTTCCGACTGTTGTTATATTTGCTTGAGTGTAGTGTTCATCTGCACTAAAGTTTGTAGTTGCATCATGGTCAACTTGAGATGAACCACTAATTACAGTTTCGGTATTTAATTTATCCTTTACATTGGTATCAAAGTTGGTTATTGTATCTGCATTTACTTGAGATGAACCACTAAATACAGTTTCTGTGTTTAATTTTGCTTTTACTCTTGCATCAGTATAATATAAATTTGTAGAACCTTCTGATAAATCATCTGTATCTAAATGATTTATATTGATTTGAGTTGAACCACTAATTACATCTTCTGCATTTAATTTTGTTTTTACTCTTGAATCAGTATAATAAAGATTACTACCCTCAGTAACTTGGTCGGTATCAATACCGGTTAGTTCCCCACCTTCTCCTTTAAATCCTACTGATGAACTTACTTTTGCATCTAATACGAATGAAGTTGTATTATGGTCCCACTTTAATGATTTATCTGCTCCTGCTATTTCAATACCAGCACCATCAGCTGCCGCTGAATTTAATGAACCACTTGCAACGGTTATTAATTTATCTTCGATTCTTAATTCTGAAGTTTGAATTTCAGTTGCTGAACCTAAAACTGTTAAATTACCAGTTACCTCTACATTACCTGTGAAATCTCCATTATTGAAAACAACATTATCAGTTGTTGCAATTCCTTGATTAGATGCTCCTAAATATCCCCATTGAGTTGATGATATAGTAGATGTTCCAATATTTGATAATTGAGTAGCTTCTGCACTTGTTAATGCAACACCTTGTACTTTTATAACAGTTGTATTGTTAGCATTACCACTTATATCTCCACCCATTGGTACTTGAGAAGAACCACTAACTACTGTTTCAGTATTTAATTTAGTTTTTACCCTTGTATTGGTGTAGTAAAGATTAGTTGAACCTTCTGCTAAATCATCTGTATCTAAATGGTTTAGATTAATTTGAGTTGAACCACTAACTACTGTTTCAGTATTTAATTTAGTTTTTACTCGTGTATCAGTATAATAAAGATTCGATGAACCTTCTGTTAAATCATCAGTATCAACCGATGGTAGTGAGGTAATTTGTGCCGAACCACTAACTACATCTTCTACATTTAATTTATCTTTAACATTAGAATCGAAATTGGTTATTGTATTTGCATTTACTTGAACAGAGCCACTAATTACGGTTTCAGCATTTAGTTTTGTTTTTACTCTCGCATCAGTATAATATAGATTTGATGAACCTTCTGCAATATCATTTGTATCGAATCCTGTATAATCGGCATCGTTTAATATTACTTGAGATGAACCACTAATTACATCTTCTACATTTAATTTATCTTTAACATTGGAATCAAAGTTAGTTACATTATCTGCATTTACTTGAGATGAACCACTAATTACGGTTTCTGTGTTTAATTTTGCTTTTACACCATCGGTGAATGTGGATGAATCATTAATTAATTCAATATTATCAGTATTTACAACAATACCATTGTTTGCAGATTCAACATTAAATGTTCTTGTTGATGCAATTGTACCACCACCAGTTAAACCAGCTCCTGCTGTCATTGTTACTGAAGTGTGGTTTATGTGTTCATTAGAAACAAAGTTTGTAGTTGCATCATGGTCAACTTGTATTGAACCACTAACTACTGTTTCTGTATTTAGTTTTTTCTTTACTCCATCTAAGAAATGTACTGAACCGGTTGATAGGGTTATTGTTCTATTACCCGCAATGTTACCACCACCACTCATACCACTTCCAGCAAAAATACTAACTTGTGTGTGATTAATGTGTTCGTTAGAAACAAAGTTTGTAGTTGAATCGTGGTCTATTTGAATCGAACCACTAACTACATCATCTCCGTCTATTTCTAAAAATTTAGTGTAATCTGAGATTTGTTGAGATGAAGATACTATATTACTACCTGGTAATGTTACATCATCAATCGATGCAGAAACAACGAATAAATTTCTCCATTTTTTTGTACTTGAACCTAAATCATAATCATTAGATGAAGATGGTATTAATGAACCACTAAATTGTCCTTGTACTGTAATATTATCTTGTATCTCATCACCAATAATAATATTACCACTTAAACTAACATTCCTTGCAGATAAATCTCCTGTCAATGTTATATTTGATGCGGTTATATCACCTGTTAATTCTACTGAACCCGTATTACCACCGAGATTTACTAGAGTAATTTGTTCACCATCTTCAGTACCATATCCAACCAACACCGTATTGTTAGATGTGTTAAAAAAAGGTTCTGATATCTGTGGTGAGGTGAAAGAACTACCTCTTCTTAGTTTTAATGTTGCCATTTAATGTCTTTTCCCATTTATTTTATATAAATATACCCTATCTATGCTTTTCTGTTTATTGATAGTATAACTTCACTTATATAAGTATAAGAAATTAAAAAGTATAAAAAAATCCCACACCTTTTGAGTGTGGGATTTGTAATTAAATCAATATTAGTACAAATTATTAAAATGTACCACCATCGATAGTATTTGTTGCTGAATATGTCCCACTTCCATTTGAAACTAAGAAATCACCATCAGTACTTGAAGCAATTGATACTAATTGTTTAGAACCATTTGAAACTAAGAATGAAGATGCAGTTAAACCACTAAGAATTAAATCATTTGAAATTGTTACAGTTGTACCACTTTCAGAAATAATAGAATCAGTAATTACACCATCAGCTGAGAATTTAGTTATTTTCCCTGCAGTATCAGTTCCGTTACCAACAATTACCCTAGCTTCAGAATCTTTCGCTCCAGCTTTCCAATAATCATTAGTACCATCCCAAAGAATAGAACCACTTGTTAAGTTACCACCAGTTACATCAGAAACATAAAGTCCACCATCGGTAGCAGAACCACCATAGTTAACGTTGATGATATTATCTTCAACATTTAATGTAGTAGTGTTAGTTTGAACAGTATCTCCACTTACAGTTAAGTTACCACTAATTATCATGTTACCACCAACTGTTACGTTATCAGGTAATCCAATTTGTACTTGATTATTAGTTACTGCAGTTGTTATTTCATTTGCAGTACCTGCGAATACTAAAGTATTTACACCAACATTTACTGTATCAGTAGCAGAACCATCTCCTATAACCAATCCTAATGAACCAGATGTTAATTCTGAACCACCAAAATCAATTTTTGAATGATTTACTCCACTAATTTGTGTGTTAGTAAGTCCAGTTACTTGAGATGAACCACTAATTACATCAGTTGCTCTTAAGAAAGCTTGTACATTGGTATCAAAGTTTGTGATTGAATCTGCATTTACTTGAGATGAACCACTAATTACAGTATCTGCATCTAATTTAAGTTTTACAAGTGCATCAGTATAACCAACTTTGGCGTTGTTTGTAGTAATGTTTCCTGCTTGAGTAGAAGTAATTGTTGTTGTATTACCTGCAAGTGCATCTCCAGCTCCTGTTCCTACAACTACTAAAGTTGGTAAGTTTGATATATCTGAAGAATAATCTACTTGTCCTAGTGTAATTGCTTGACCAGAAATTGATAAATAATCTAATGAACCAGCTAATGTTACGTTAGTTGAGTTATCAGTTCCAGCTGCATCTACACCAATTGTAGTTCTAACTGCTCCTGCATCTGCATCATCTAAAATAGTTTGAGCGAATGTTGAAGCAACTTGGTCTGAACCAGAAATTACACCATCTGCATCTATTTTAAGTTTTACTCTTGCATCTGTATAAAAAAGATTACTTGAACCTTCTGTTAGTTCATCTGTATTATCTTGAGCTGCTGCTTTAGAATCTACATATGCTTTTATAGATTGTTGAGTTGGTACTTTAGTTGCTGAATTGGATGAGAAGTTATCTTCATCGATAGAAACTAAATCTAATATTTGTTGTGCTCCTGAAACGAATCCACTTGCATCAGTATCTAAATTAAGAGTTACCGCTGAATTAGATGATTGGTTACTAGTAAATGTACCACCACCACTTAGGTTTGTTCCTGCAGTTATAGTAAGTGTTGAATCGTTTACACCACCCAAACTTTGTACTTGTGCAGAAGAAGATACTAAACCTGTACCATCTAAATCTAACGAAGTTTTCTTAAGAACGATATCAATATTTCCATCATTTCTTAAAATTTGTAATTTTTTATCGGTTGTGTTGTAAAATGGTAACCCATTTACACCCACATCATAAGAAGTCATATTTGGTGAAGAAGAACCTGTTAAGATTTTGTTCACCGAGGTTAAATCAGAATGGTTTCCAACAAAGACCAAACCATCCGCTAATGCAGATATCGTTGAACCCGTTACAACTAGTAATTCACCTTTATTGGCGGTTACTCCACTCAAATCTTCTAATACACCTCTTTTGTGCTGAATAATTTGTGCCATTGTTTTTTTTTTCCTTTTGTTATATTAATTAATAAATGTTAACCTTTATTTTTTCGGGTCATTTGCCCTAGTTGCAACTATATAGTTTTCTTAGTATAAATATCTATCTTTATTATATTAAACCACCGTCTAAGTTTATTTTTTGTACACCCTCTTGAAAATGAGTAGAACCAGTACTTACATTAATACCAGTTGAGTTTAAAAGAACACCATCACCTGCAGTTAGTTCTAATACAACATTTCCACTCGATGCTCCACCAGTAATACCTTCATCAGATGTAAATACAGCGGTGATATCACCACCTCCACCTCCACCTCCTCCTCCTTCGAGAGAAGATAAATCTATTGATTGAGATACTCTTGTTGAACCAGCTAAGTCTTCACCAAATAAAGTTAACGCACTTGTTGAACTATTAAATGATGCAGATACAAACGAACCACTATTAAATGAGAAAGGAGAAAACGTTACTGAATCTACGAATGTATTTGGTGGGTCTGCTGGTGATACATTTGCTTTATATAATGAACCACTATCTTCTACATATACAATTTGACCATCTGCAAAATAGTTTACTGATTCAGCATTTAAAGCAGTTGAAGTGTAAACTTTAAACGCGCCTTTAATTTTGTCAATATCTGCTAGTACAATATTATTGCTTTGGGCAGTTGATGATAATTGTAATTTTGAACTATACGATGGCATTTTTCTTTTCCTTTATATTAAATATATTATTTTTCATTATACACCCCCACTTCCACTTTCCGCATTTAATCCTAAATTAAAATTAGTTGAACTTGCAACTTGGTTTGTTGCTCCAACTACATACCAATTTGTATATCCAAGGTGTGCAGTTGCTAGTGTTATTTGATTGATATCTGATGATTCTAATGTGTTTGAACCATCAATTGTTGTTCCATCAGTTCCAACTTCCAAAACATACCTTCCAGTCGTAGAACCACCATATGAATCGGTTGTAGTTGTTGGTATTCCACCCATATCACTTGTAGATGGGAATATTATAATAAAGTGATTACTATTGGTTCTACTTATTACACCACTACTTCCCATTGCTCTTAATACATCATGTACATTTGCTCCTGTACCTTCTGCTAATTTAGATGCAGTTTGTGTACCACCAAATGAATAGGTAAATGAACTATCACCTAGTACATCATCATTTATTATTTGGTCAATAAATCCAATATCACTATATGGTGTTGCTACTGGTGGAGTTGAACCATCTTCACTACTAATACCAATTGAAGTATTATATGTTGAGTTGTTATATCCACTATCGTACACATAAACCTTTCCGTAATCTGCAGATGTTGCAACTGTGAAACTTCTACTATTATAATCGGTACTCTTACCAAAGTTATCAGTTACTCTTACATTATAATTGTAAGTTGCAGCTGATAAATTACCAGATGCTTGTATTCCAACCGAAGAAGAGTTTGCATTTGTGTACACCAATTGTAATGAACTTGCATCCGTACCACTTAGTGATGCTGAGAATGGAGTATCTGATTCTGTATCAGAAATACTCATACTAACCATAGTAGTACCCGTTGTTGCATTATCGGTTTCAAAGTTTGAAGTTTGATTTGTAAATGTAGCAGTTGGTGCTAGATTAGCAAATACATTCGCAGTTACAGTTCCACTTCCAGCATTACCATATTGGTCTTGGAATCCGATTGTTGAAACAATATCATCACCACTTGAAGTAGTTGAACCACTAATATCCAATGCAAGTGATAATTGTCCACTTGTATTTATTGATATTGCCGGATTTGATGAAGTCCATGATGAACCTTGTACTACTTGTGAACCATAGTTTGGTGAATAAGATACACTCATTTGTGATTGGTTACCTGCACCAAATCCACTTGCATCTCTAATTGCTTCTCCATTTTCTCCTGATTCTATGATGTAAGAAGTTGTATCTCCACCAAGTGTACCATCATTCGCTGATGCGATTGTTATTGTTTTACTACTATATGTTGTTGATTTATCATAGTTATCAGTAACTTTAAGATTGTAATTTAAAGTTCCAGCAGATAAATCTTCATTTGCTCTTATATAAACAGATGATGAATTAGAGTTTTGATAATCTAAATTAAGTTTAGATGCATCCGTTCCACTCAATGAAGCAGAATATGGTGTATCCCCTTCTGTATCTGTAATTCCTACAAGAACTAAGTTTGTATTTGTTGTTGCTAAATTAGCATTTAAGTTTGATGTTTGATTTGTAAATGTTGCAGTTGGTGCATCATTTTCTAAAATAGTTACACTTAAACTATCAGTAGTTTGAGTACCGAATGTATTTGTAAATGTAATTGTTGATGTTAATGAATCTCCACTTTGTTTAGCAGAACCACTTATATCAAATCCTATTGATAAATTACCATTTGAATTTATTGCAATTTCTGAATTAGATGATGCCCATGTACCACTTTGATTTGAATTGTAATCTGCTTGTGTTGAACCATAATTTGTTGTCTTTATAGTTGTACCACTTTGTTCTGATTCTTTTATATAAGGACCAGCAGACCAATTATCTGATATAGTTGCTGCAATATCATCTGAAACTGGTACACTAACAACTGAAGCTGATGAGATTGTTTCATTAAACGTATCTCGTATTGTTACTCTATATTGATATTCATTTATTAAATCAGAATTTAAATGAACTCCTGTTTTTCTTGTTACATTACCACTTGAATCCATGTTGAATGGATTTTCATGTGGGTCAGTTGCTTGTGATGTTCCACCATATGAACCACTAGCTACAACTGAACCATCTAGTATTAGTTTATGTAAATTAAAAGATACAAATGATATTGAATCACTTTCATTATCAGTTGCAGATATATTACCAGCTGATGCTCCATTTGATGAATTTTCATTTAGTCCAGTTACTTGTTGATTACTTAACGTTGGTGCTAAGTTATCAGTTACATTTATGGTAATTGGTAAGAAAGTTCTTGAATCGGAATCTTCACCACTTTCATAATGTGCATCCGAAGCAGTTATACTAAATGTATAAGTTGTTTGTTGTTCATAATCTAATGAACCAGTATTTTGTCTAATATCAACATAAGTTGAATATTTTGTTATATCGAAATGATTATTATCAATCGATGATGAGGTGATAGTGATTGCATCACCTTCCGTATCTGTAAAGAATACTCTTTTTACCAAAGTATTATTTGTAGAGTTTTCATTTAAGTTAGATGTTACAGAAGTAATAACATTTCCACCAGTTGAACCTTCTCTAAATTTAGGTGATTCATTTGGTGTTACAAATATCGTAATATCCTTTTCAACAATTGCATTAAATGTATCTGTTGCAGTTGCAGTAAATGTATGTCCATGTACTCCACCTACTGAATCAGTATTGAATGATGATGATACTGCTAAAGCATTTAAAGTTAGAACACCATTTGATGCTACTCTAACTAAATCATCAGTATAAGATGAAGCAGTTCCGAATGTGAGTGATTGTCCTTCAGCATCTGTTCCTGCAATAGTTACAATTGTTGAACCATTTGATGTATATTCTTCTATTGTTTGATTACCTGTTGTTATAGTTGGAGTAGTGTTAGGGAAGAATACTTTAGTTATAAATTCTTCAACTGAACCACTTGTACCAAAGTTATTATTATAAACACCACTTGGTAAATCTGTATTCGATACTACTCTATTTCCATTATATGTTAATTGAGCTGAACTACTTACAATTCCACTACCATCAG
>Ga0206682_10000594_pt1 | contig 39093 bp, 25 predicted proteins | sample M240m12015metaG_FD_155444 | JGI IMG/M metagenome (GOLD analysis project Ga0206682, IMG submission 155444) | Ammonia-oxidizing marine archaeal communities from Monterey Bay, California, United States - M2 40m 12015 | ecosystem: Environmental > Aquatic > Marine > Intertidal zone | place: USA...
ATGTGCGATGCTGTTAGTCGCCCTGCACTAAGTTTGTGCGTAAGTGTGCAGGCTGGACAAAACGGTTTTCGCGATTTCGGCACTAATAGATCTAAATCACGGTAAATACGTAGAAAACTCGACGAGAACTTAAGTTATGTGCGATGCTGTTAGTCGCCCTGCACTAAGTTTGTGCGTAAGTGTGCAGGCTGGACAAAACGGTTTTCGCGATTTCGGCACTAATAGATCTAAATCACGGTAAATACGTAGAAAACTCGACGAGATTAGAGTTGAGGTTTCGACCGGGGTGGCGCGCGGGCGTTACGCGAGCGTTTCGAGCGAACAATCGAATCGATGCGACGTCAGAATCGCGCGACGGAGGAGAACGACGCGACGACATGAGCGAACGCGATGCGGGATCGTTCGGCCCGTTCTTCGAGATCGCGGGATCCGGGTACGCGATCGACGAGCCGAACACGCCGGAGTATCGACAGATGAAGTACGGGTGGCAGTCGGAGTGGACGATGGAGGAGGACGGGCAGGAGCGGTTCGCGCGGCTGAAGAACCCGTGCGTGGCGTACGATTTGCCGGAGAGTAAGAGAAACGCGTCGGACGTGCTCGAGGCGTGCGAAAGAGCGGTGCGCGGGGGGAAGGTGACGCGGTGTTACGTGCCGGAGGGAGAGGATTTCGCGTTCGTGACGTTCGCGCGCGACGAGGACGCGGCGACGTTGTGCGAGCGCGGTCTTTCGTTCGACGACGACGAAAACGACGACGACGGCGTTCGAACGAATGATGACGGCGAAAACTCCGAGCGGTCGACGAAATCGAAGAAGACGTACACCGTGGAGGCGTTGAAAATTCCCGGTCCGGCGCTCGTGGGCTGGCGCGAGCGCGTGCGCGCCAAAGCGACGGCGGCGTGAGCGCCCACCGCCAACGCGCGCGCTCGATTCATCGACGAATCGTTTAATATCAACGTTTTACGTTCGTTTCCGCGTCATCGACGCCCGATGTCCGTCTCTTCGCGCGATGTCCGTCGCGCTCGACGTCGCCCCGCGCGGTCTTGAAATGTGACGTCACTCGCGTTCGTCCCACGTCCACACTTCTCCGCGCGCTCGCGTCGCGCGATACCGACGAACCGTGTCGCGCGCGATGTCAACCGCGTCTGCACCGCGCGCGGCGTGCGCTCGAGCGCAAAGACGCGCGCGCGCGACGTCGCGAACGCCGTCGGCGGCGCCGATGCGTCGTGGCGTGAAAACATCCGCGCTCGATACGAGCGCGCCGGCGTCGCGCGCGAACCCGCTGTCGTTCCTGGACGACCTGCGAACGCGCATCGAAGACGCGCTGCCCGAGGAAGCGAAAAAGGCGGCGCTTCGCGCGGCGTACACCTCGAGCGCGGGACTTCGGTTTGCGTTTTTTCTGTCCCAAGGCGTGGCGAACTCGCGCGGGACGGATGGACGAGACATCGACGTCGGGGCGATCGCGCAGGCGGTGGCGAGAGTGGTGATGAGTGACGATGGGAATGGGAACGCGAGCGCGGGGTCGGCGACGCCCATCGTGCGGAAGACGATGGATGGGAGCGATATGTCGGAGGAGCAGGCGCAAGAGGTGAGCGAATTTTTGGAACAGCACATGGGGGCGATTTTGGACGTGTTCAAGCGCGAGTGCGAGTTCATCGAAAATGGGACGTATAAGTTTCCGTATGATATGGATCCCAGCACCGCGCCGGCGGCGCAGTGGAATCCCTTGGCGGTGAGCGCGTTGGCGAACGCGAACGCGCGAGATCAACGCGTCGTCGCTGAGCGAAGAAACGCGAAGAAGGGGCAAGAATTGCGCGAAACCTACGTCGCCGATCCGAAGAGATATCCGGACTATTACTTACAAAACTTTCACTACCAAACCGATGGGTGGTTGAGCGCGCAGAGCGCGCGATTGTACGACTTCCAAGTTGAGATGCTGTTTTTGGGATCCGCCGACGCCATGCGTCGTCGGGCGTTGCCGTACATCGCTGATTTCATGCGCAATCGCGACGCGAGCACGACGAAGCACTTGGATGTGGCGTCTGGCACCGGACGTTTTTTGTCTTTCGTGCGCGATAACCACCCCGAGTTGCAAAGTACGGCGCTCGAGCTGTCTCCGCACTACCTCGAGTCCACGCGCAAATTGAACAAGCGTTTCGAAGGCAAGGGCGGTAGCCTGCGCCTCGTTGAAGCGAACGCGGAAGACATGCCTCTCGAGGACAACGAATTCGACATGATCACCAACGTCTACCTCTTCCACGAGCTTCCGCGCGCGGTTCGCATGACGGTGGCCAAGGAAATGGCGCGCGTGTTGAAGCCGGGCGGCAAGCTTTTCTTCGTCGATAGCGTGCAAATTGGCGATGGTAAAGAAAATGGGATGGAAGGCGCGTTCGAGCTCGCCCTCGATCGTTTCCCTGCGTTCAACCATGAACCGTACTACAAGGATTATGCGGTGACGAACTTGGTCGAGCTCTTTGAAGAAGCCGGTTTGCGTCACGAAGCCACCGCCACGGCGTGGGTTTCGAAGACCATGGTCTTTTCCAAGCCATTCGATGGTCAAGAACTCCCGCGCGCCGCCGAGCTCCCGGTAGTGGTACCGCAAGAGGTGGAAACCCCTGCCGCGGTGGTTGAAGCCGTCGCCGAAGAAAAGCCCTCAGAAACCGAATCCGTCGGCGACGATGAGCCGGAAATCGGCACCCGCAAGTTTTAAATGAAGGCGCACGCTGTATTTATTTCTCATTACTAGATATGTTTTAATTTAACAACAAGCGACTACCAACCACTCCGTGCTAACCTCGCCCGAGCGCGTGCCGGTTGGCTGTGTTGAACGCGTCCAGCGACCACACGATTGCCTCTTCGTTGAAGTGTGCGACGAACGCCACGAGAACGACGATGCCGACGACGTTCTCGACTAAACCCGGACTCGTGCGGCCACTCAACATCAATCGATGGCTCGCTGCGTCTTTGTACCCTCTCGATATCACGGCGTCGCTAATCGCCGCCGAGTTGGCGAAGAGCGAGTCTAAAAGCCGTTCCAACAATCGCCCCGATAAATCTACGCTTCCGCGCCACCCGAGCGCGCGCCAGTCGATGTCACGCGCCGCTAATCCTAAGCTCAGATTCCGCACTTCCTCGAAAACGATCGAGGTGAAGCGAAGCGATAGCAACAGGGTGAAAATTACCTCCTCCACGGGCACGCGAAGCGCGCGAAGCGGCGCGAGATACCAGCGCAACCCAGCCGCCATGGCCTCCGGCGTCGTCACACACAGCGCTAAATGCGCGCTTTGTAACACCGTAAACGTCATCGCCGACGACGTCACAGCTAAATTGATCCCTTTCCTCGTCAGCTGTAGCGGCCCGAGATGAAACAACACGTACTTGTACGAGCTCGCGAGCTCGGGTAACCCCTCCAACCCCTCTAAACTCGCCGGAGGCTCCCTGGTCGACACCACGGGCGCCACGGAATCCGCTCCGATCGCCACCGCGACGAAAAACACCGCGCAAACCGTCATCAACGACTGCAACTGCGGTCTCCACACTCTCCGCGGCAACGCCGCCACAGTCGTCGCCGTCAACAACGCGCACGTCGCAATCTTATCATCCACGCTTCCGCTCGCCGGAAGCAGCAACAGCGCCGCCAACCACGCTTGCTTCACCCTCGCGTCCATCCTGTGCAACGGCGACGTGGGCGAGCTCACGAACGACCCGATCGGCACCGCCGGGAGTTCCAAAAACTTCGTCAGCGCGCGCTGCGCCGCCGGAGGCTTCCGCTCGCGTCGCCGCGCGCCATCGTTCGCGCCCGCGCCGCACGTCACGTCGCGCGCCAACGCTCGCGCGTCGTTCGACGCCGCGCGCGCGTCCCCGCGCGCCGTCCTCGCGCCGCGCGCGCGCCGTCCCCGCGCGCGAACCTCGACCTCGACCTCCGCGCGCGCGTCGCCCTCGCGCCGCGCGCGCGCCGCCGCGCGCGCGCCGCGCGCCGCGCGCCGTCGCCCGCGCGCCGTCGCCGGCGTCCGAGCCGTCGCGCGCGCCGTCGCCGTCGCCGCGCGCGTCGTCGTCGCCATCGCGTCGTCGTGTGCGGCACTCGTCGTCGCGTCGTCGCGCCGCGACGCCGCGCGCGCGCCGCGACGCCGCGCGCGCCGGCGCGGATGCCCCGCGACGACGGCGACGACGCGCGCGGCGTGATCGAGACGGCGAGCGACGCCGCGCGCGCGAAGCGGTGCGTCGACGAAGCGAATTCGCGAGCTCGAAGCGGCGACGATTCGACGCGCGCTGACGCGCTCTCTCGCGCGCAGGGACATCGCGCGACTCGGCTACGTCGACGACGCGCACGTCGAGGCGTTCGCGCGCGAGACGGGCGCGAGCGGCGCGAGGCACGCGCCGCTGGTGCACAGAGGGTACTGGGCGCGGTCGACGGCGACGCGGGCGCTGAGCGACGCGTTCGGAAGCGCGGTCGGCGATGGACGGTTCAACGTCGTGAACGTGGGATGCGGGTACGACACGATCGGATTTTATGTGATGGAACGGTGGGCGAACGCGCGGGTCGTGGAGGTGGATCACGAGGAGGTGACGAAGGAGAGGCGAGCGAGGAGCGAGGCGAGCGCGGGGACGGCGGCGGCGGCGGCGTCGGAGATGTACGATTTGCGGGCGTGCGACGTGCGAGACGGGGAGGCGCTGGCGCGGATTTTTGAGGAGGTAAAATTGGATTGGTCCGCGCCCACGCTCGTGATCGCGGAGTGCGTGTTGGCGTATTTGCCGCCGGGGAAGTCGGACGAGGTGGTTAGATTTTTCGGCGAACGCGTCGAGCGAGGGGCGTTCATCTCGTACGATCCCATCGAGCCCGACGATGCGTTCGGACGACAGATGGTGCGCAACGTTGAGAGTCGTGGGTGTGCGTTCGCCGGTATCAGGGACGCCCCGAGCGTTGCGGGCGCTCGAGCGAGGTTTGAGCGGAACGCGTGGCGGCGCGCCGAGGCGTACGACATGAACGAAGTGTACGCGAGGTTAGATCCCGTCGAGCGCGCGCGAATCGAGCGAATAGAATTATTCGATGAGTTCGAGGAGTGGAAACTCATCATGGCGCATTATTGCGTGTCGGTCGGCGTGAACGACGACGAAGGGGGGGTTTTAGCAGATTTCGGCCTGAGATAAAGACTGCACGAGCTTCAGCGCGTGTCGTTTCAAAGTAGAAAGAATTTGTTGTGCTAGGTGATATCAAGTGCTAGGCGCGTCGTTCGTGCGTTCAATCGCCCCGATGCGCGCGCTCGAGTTTGGCTATTTTATCTTCCACCCACTTCCCGTCGAACCTTTGCAATCGCAAGAAGCCGGCTTCGCCCGCGCTCGCGAGCCACCAACCGCCGCTCTCATCCTTCGACCATCGCACGCAATGTTGTGCAGTCGTCGGTGTTTCTCGCGTCCCTGGCATCGCCGCACGATCGGCGGGAAACAAATCCGTCCCGCCCTTCAAGCTGACCTGCTCGCTCGAGGTGATGAAGTCGAAGCACTCTGGCGGCGTCACCGGGTTGGCATCCGCGACGCGATTCGTCGCCGCGTCATACGCTAGCATTCCCGCGCACGTATCGAACACGTCGGGTCGTGATTTAATGGTTCTACTCACGTATCGCATCGGAGACACACATATGACGCCATTTGACGACGCACAGGCGACCATGGCGGCGGCGGAGGTTGGATCCGAGCTCGCGCGAGCGTCCACGCTCCAGGGAGAGCCTCGCCCTGGCACGGCGTGCTGCGTCGAAGGCCGCGCTCCATCGTCCGAGGCATTCGCCGTGAGATCAAACTGTTGTACCAGCATCTTCGTCGCACCTTTCTTCTTCCCCGACGATCGATCGGAGGTTTCAAAGCCCACCACGAGGGTGCCTCTGGGGAGCCACGCCATGTCGAGCGTCCACGGCTGTCCTCGCTCGTACGCATCACCGATCGGCGCGAAAGGCGCGCGCAGATCAAATAACTGCGGCTTCACCGCGTAATCGTTCCCACACGCGATGATGTTCGCGCACACGGACTCGTCTTCGGCGAACTCTCGCGGCGGCCATCGCACGGCTCGACACGGTCCCGCCTGCGCCGCCGCCGCTACGACAAACTTCGGATACGTCGGCGCGCCACCGAGCGATTTCTCGTCAATATCCCAAACGACGACTCGCCCACTCGTGCATCCCGCGGCGAGACGTCCCGGAACGACCGCGTTCCAATCCAACCGCCACGGCGCCCCGTACTCTTTCGGCACGACGCCGACGAACTCCGCCTTCGCCTCTTCGACCACCCCGTTCTCTCCCCCTTTCGTCACCTCCACCACGCACACCTTCACCTCACCATCGCCCGAGCTCACCGCCAGCGCCCCCACGGCGTCATCCGTCGCCCGATCTCCTAAAAATTCCATCGTCGGCGACCACTTTACGTCCAAAGCGCACCCCCCCGCGTGCGTCAGCCCTTTCACCATCACCGTCCCGTTCGCCCCCCCTCCCGTCTCCACGCGCCACACTTGCACCATTCCCGTTCCTCGGCACGCGCCGACGTCGCGCACGGCGTGCGCGTGATGTCCCGCGCCTCGCGCCGCCGCCGCCAACCAACCGCCGCCTTCGCCTTCGCGCGCGTCCGCCGTCTTCGCGCGCGCGAGCCAATCCATCGTCCACACCGCACCGCCGAGATACGCGACGTAATCATCGACCACCGCGCTCGACGCCGACGCGCGCGCGCGCTGCATCGCGGCGTTTCCGCGCGTAATCCTTTTGCATTCAAAAAGTGCAAATTCAATCGTCCCCGACGACGTCGCGTCGTCCCGACCGTCGCTTCGCTCGAACGCGCGCGCGGCGACCGAGGGCGAGCGCGCGCGCAAGCCATCCATGGCGCTTCGCGATCGCCGGCGTCGTTTTCGCGCCGCGACGGCGCGAAGCGCGATCGTCACTGAATGACGCTCCAAGACCGCGTGGACGCGCTGTCGGGCGCCGTACGTCCGCTCGATCGCGCCGGCGCGTCGCGCGACCCTCGCTCGAGCTCGCGCCGCGACTGACGACGGTCGACGCGCGTCGCGCGCGCCGCGCAGGTGACGATTCGATTGTCCCACGATGGCGAGTCCACGCTCGTTCGCGCGCCGCGCTGCGCGCCGCTCGGCGCGTTTCTCGCCACGGCGCGCGCGCGAAGCGCGCTGACGAAACTCTTGCGCGTGCCCGAGGACTTCGACGCGCTCGAGGCGCGATGGGACGGCGGCGAGGGCGACGGTCGGGCGTTGGCGCTCGGGACGGCGGTCGGGACGTGCGCGGACGGCGCGAGACGTCGCTCGGACGACGTCTACGGCGTCGCGCTGCGCGCGGTGAACGGGAGAGAGCGATTGGACGCATCGGACGCCGCGGCGGACGACGGTTGGGGGCGAATGGAGCGGGAGTGTCGACACGCGTTTTTCAACGGGTTGAAGGAGGCGACGTACGCCACGCGGGCGAGCGCGGCGAGGGCGATGACGATGTCGAGCGAGGACGCGGATGCGATGTGGGACGCGGTGGTGCGCGGGGACGCAGACACGCTGCGCAGGGCGGAGAAAGTAGGGGACGCGGTGCGAGAGGGGAGGAAGCGAGCGGTGGTGCCCGTGCGAGTGTACGAGACGCGAGGCGACGATTTCGCGAACGCGACGTTCGCGAGCGCGCCGGCGAGCGTTGAGCGGCGAGGGACGACGGTGGGGGACGCGTTGCGCGCATTCGGTGTGGACGTAGACGCCGTTGAAATCGTGCTCGCGCAAGGCGTCGAGGTTGGGTTAGATTTTGATTTAGAGCAAACGTACGAGGCGCTGCGGCATGCGGACGCGTTTCTGTACCTCGTGGCGCACGTCGCCTCCACTTTGTAACGTTACAACAATTATTGTACCTAATGCACAGAATCTAATGCGATGGGAATCGTTCTCATTTGAAGAGGGATGTGCGTCCGCTGGACGGCGCCGTCGCGATGGGGGTCTTTTGCTCGGCGCGAGAAAAGTCGAAGAGACCGACGCCTTTCGTCTTCCGCTTTGTCGCGGGCGACGCGTTCGGGCTGACGTAATTCTTCGCCGGTTTGATGGTGAAATCTTTCAGCATGTCCATCGGCGCGCGATCGCGCGGCGTCGCTGTGCGAGTGATTTGGCGAGTGATCGTCTCGTATTTGTTCTTCGCCGGCTTGACCTCTGTCTTTGGTCGGTTTGCGCGTTTGGCAAGCAACGCTTCAGATATCTTTGGCCTCGCCTCCTGCGGTCGCGCCGCTGGAAGTAACGCGGGTCGACGAATGCCACTCGCAATTTCGGCGTTCATACGCGCCTTGTGCCTTCGGTAGGCGCGTTGCAAGGCGACGACGGCCCAAATCATAATTTTCATCTTTCGAATTTGCACGCGACCGGTTTCGGGAACTTGTTCGTATTCACGAAGCGCCGAGCTCACTTGGCCTAACTCGGTGAATGCATCGCCACGGCCGATGACGGCGTTTTCGTGCGTCGCCGTCACCTCGGAACTGTCGGCGAATTTCGTCTGTCCCTCGGACACGCACCCGTACCCGCGCGCGGCGCGCAACGCGTCCTCCTGCAGTTGCATGAACGTCGCCAGTTCTTTCGCGCGCCCGTACGCCTTGACCGCTATGGTGGGGATCTGGAATCCATTCAAATACAGATTTCCAATCTCGAGCCAAATCTTCGGGCTCGTGGGTTCCATCTTGCACGCCTCGACGTAGCACGCGTCCGCGGCGTCGAAATTCCCCGTCTCGGCGTGCACGCGCCCCTTCGTGTACAAGCCTTCGGACGTTTTCTTCACCACATTCGCTTCAGTGAGCTCGCGAAGCGCTCGCGCGGCGTCTTTATCTCGCTCGTACCGGTACCACGCCACCCTGATGACGTTCGTGGTACGAATCGGCTTGTGCAAAGGATCGGAACACACCGACTTCATGCACCGAGACTCCTCCTCGGGCAAGCGTAATACTCTATAACACGACGCGATTTCGCACAAAACATCCCCAGTCCCGAGCGATGCCTCCATCGGTCGTTTCATGACTTTTCTAAAACATTCCAGCGCGTAATCCGCCATCTGCAAGCTCAAATACATCTCTCCGCACGCCAAGTACACCTGCGTCGCGCTCGCGTCTCGCGGCCCGTCGGGTTGCAATACGAGCGCCGTCTCGTACGCCAACAACGCGCGATTATACCTCCCCGCCATTTGACACGCGCGACCGATGCGAAACATCACCTCTCCGTCCACCAATCCCTTGATCGACGCCTTACTCGAGCTCTCGTTCGCCTTGCGCAAGAACGCCGCCGCGATTCGCGGCTTCTCCTTCGCAAACGTCTCCTCGTCCCCCCCGTCATCGTACGTCTCCTCGCACTCCTCGCCGTCCCTTCGCTCTCGCCCGAGCACACCCTCGGGTTCATTCTCTTCGCCCTCGCGCGTCGCGCGCTTCTTCGCGATCAACCCGAGCCCTCGCAGCGCCGCCGCGTACGCGCCGCACGCGCGTCCCGGCTCGTTCGCCCCCGCGCGCGCGTCCCCGAGCCTCAACCGCAGCTCGATCCGTTTCCTTCGTCGCGCGCTCGCGTCCATCGGCGCGCGCGCGCGATCGAGCGCCAGCGCGCGCAGCGCCAGCCCGTAGAACGCCGCCGCGTACGCGCACTCGCCGTTCGCGAGCGACAATTGACCTTCGCGCTCGGCCGCGGCCGATTCGACGCGCGCGACGTCCTCGAGCGGCATCGCGAGCGCGAACGCCGGATCCTCGACGACGCGTCGACGCAGATCTTCGTCCATCTCGATCGCGCGCTCGCGCGCGAACCACGGCATGGCGCGCGTCGCGATGCGCCGTCGCGTGTCCGATTCCGATTCCGCATCGTTTGCAAACTCTAAAAAGCAAAAGCTAAAGCTACCGCACCGTCGTCGTCGTCGCGATTCGCCGACGCGCGTCGCGTAAAATCTCTCCCTCTCGCGTCGCTCACGTCGATCCTCCCGCGCGCGCGCTCGCGCGTCTCGCCCTCGCGTCGTCGTCCCGCTCGCGCGCGTCCTTGGCCCTGAACGCCTCCGGCGGGAACCACCGCTCGCCGAGCGTCACGTACACCTTCTTGAACGCCGCGCGACGGTGAAACCCGCCGCGATCGCGTCGCTTCGCGCCGTCGTAGTTGCTCGTGCGCACGTCCGTCGTCTTCACGCGCAGCGCGCGCTCGAGGTACGCGCGAACCTCGAGCTTGGTCACGCGCGGGTCGGCGCGAAAGACGACCTCGTCGACGCCGCGCGCGAGGTCGTCGCGCGACAGTCGAGGCGGTTGGAGCGTCAGGCGCAGGTTCGGGAGCGGGACGACGCGCCCGAGTCGGCGCGCGACCGAGGTCATGGCGCGTCGCGACGTGCGGCGGGCGCGCGCGCGGGGGAATAAACGCGCAGAGATTGAAATCGCGCGATCGCGTTTTTATGTAAAAACGTGTGGGTAAACAGTGTGGTGGCAGGCTGGGTAAAAAAGAGGGACTCGATGGGTCGTGACTCGACGGAGGTGCGAATGCGGCGAGGTTCCGAATTTCAGCCGCGGCGTTCGACGGTCGGTCGGTTGGACGCCGCGCGTCGACGACGGGGGCGACGCGCGCGTCGATCGATCGCGCGGTCGCGCGAGGCGAACGCACGACCGAGGTCGATGAATGAATGAAGACGACGATGAATGCATCACGCGCGGGGGCTAGAGGTCGAATCGGGACTCGCGCGCGAGCGCGGCGAGCGCGGTGCGCGAGGCGAGCGGGCCGGGGTCCTCGCGGAGGTACGCGGCCCTTCGCACGCCGAGCTCGACGGCGCGAGCGGCGCACATTCGACAGCACTGAAGCGTGACGAGTAAGGTGGTGTCGGGCTCGATCAAACGACGCGCGCGGGCGTCGTCGGCGGGGAAGAGGAGGTTCATCTCGGCGTGGAGGACGGCGTTGCCGCCGTTCGTGTTCGCGGCGACGGCGTAGACGCCACCGCGGGTGGGCGAGTGAAGGGCGGCGAAAACCTTGCGATCTCGACCTCGACGCGATCGTCCCTCGCCCTCGTCGTCGACGCTCGCCTCTAAAGCGTCGGACGCGGCGAGAAAAAACGAGCGCTCGGTCGGCATCGCCTCCAACGCCGGGAGCGCGGCGCGACATCGCGCGCGCGATTCCTCCGCACCGCGCTCGACGGCGCGACGCGCCCAATCCGTGACGTCTTCAAACTCACCGACATCGATCGTCGAACGCACCGCGTCGTCGTCGTCGTCGTCGTCGTCGTCGTCGTCTCGATCGACTCGAACCGTCGTCGCCTTCGTCGCGCACACCTTGACCAACGCCCGCTCGAACGTCGTCAACGCCTTCGCCGTCGTGAACACCCGCCGTCGCATCCACGCGTCGCCGTAGTTCCGTCCATCGCTCTCGCCCCGCATCATCCGCGCCCGCTCGAGTTCGCGCGCGCCGAGCACGAGATTCGTCACCGCCGACCGCGCGTCCGCCGCGCGCGCGCTTCGCCCTCGCGTCGCCGCCGCGGCCGTCCCGCGCGCGCCCGCCGCGACGTGCGCCGTCTCCGCGCCGCCGTGCGCGTCTCGCACCGCGCGCGCCGCGCGCACGTCCGCGGCCGAGGGCTCGTACGGCGCGCTTCGCCGTCGTCGGTCGCGCGCGCGCGACGATTCCGATTCGCTCGCGCGCGCGCGCGCCGACGGTTCGCGCGCGCGCCGCCGCGACGTTCGCCGGCGTCGCGCGACGCGCGCCGGCGCGCGCGTCGACGCCGACGCGCGCGCGGCCATGGCGCGCGGGCGCGCGCGCGGCGCGAACCGACGCGGTCGGGCGGCGGTGACGTGTGCGCAAACAGTGCGGATGTCGTGATACATGTCCGAATGTCCGAAAGTGCGCCGACGCGCGTTCGCGCGCGCATTCGAGGCACCACATCGACCATCAAATGAACGACGCGAGAAAATACATCCGCGCGCGCGCGCGCGCGCGCGCGCGCGAACCGGGCACTCGACACACCGCGACGCCGCGACGCGACGCGCGAGCGACGATGGGCGCCGACGCGATCGCCGCGCTGACCCCGGGCGCGGTGAATAAAATTCGCGAATCCGCCGGCGCGACCGACGTCTGCGTGCAGGCGCGTGCGCGACGCGACGACGACGGGACGACGGCGAGCGCGGATGGATGCGCGTTCAAACGCGCGCGCGCGTCGCGACGAGCGCGACGACGCGCGCGATCGAGGGGGGCGACGACGAGGGCGCGGACTGATGGGTGGAGTTTTATCGCGCGCAGGTGCTCGACTTTAAGAGCGCGGATGAGGCGTACAGGTGCGCGCGCGACGCGATGATCGCGGAACGCGGGGACGGTCGTTGGAAGTTTGAATTTAAATTCAAGTTTTGAATGAGCGATCGAGCGGGCGACGCGCGTGGGCGGGCGCGGGGGGGACGCGAGGCGAGGCGTGGGCGCGCGCGGGGATGGTTCGTTTGACTGACGGTGATGACGTGGATTTCGGGCGGTGCAGTGCGACGCTGAACGACGGGGAGAACACCATCGCGGCGAAGTTCGCGGCGACGTGCGGGGAGAAGCTGTCGAGCGGCGCGGTGAAGGAGAACGCGGTGTTGAAGCTCACGGACGTGGCGTTCGAAACGGATGGCGTTGAGCGTAAACCGTTCGCGGTGATCAACGGGTTCGAAGTCGTCGACGCGGATGTGAAGGAGAAGGTGACGACGCCCGCGGCGAAGGCGGCGAAGACGGAGCCGAAGACGCCGGCGAGCGCGGAACGCGCGGCGGTGCCGCTCGCGGCGCTTAACCCGTACCGCACGCCGTGGACGGTCAAGGTGAAGTTGACGAACAAGGGGAACGTGCGCGAGTACAAGAGCGCGCGTGGTCCGGGTAAGGTTTGCTCGGTCGACTTTGTCGACGAGGAGGGTACCGCCATCGGCGCGACGCTCTGGCGCGAAGCGATTGAAAAGTACGACTCAGTTTTGGAAGTCGGCAAGGTTTACTACGTCTCCAAGGGTTCTCTCAAACCGGCGGATAAGCGATACTCGACTTCGGGTAACGATTACGAGATGAACCTCGACGGCAAGTGCGAAATCGACGTCTGCAACGACATCGATCAGTCGAGCGCGCAAAAGATGCAACGCGCGTACGCCTTCGTGCCCATCAACAAGCTCGCGAGCAAGATTGGTGCGCGTGGCAACGTCGACGTCGTCGCCGTGGTCAAGGAAGTCAGCGAACTGTCGTCCATTCGCCGCAAGAGCGACAACACCGAGTTGAACAAGCGCGAAGTCGTCTTGGTCGACGACTCGGCGAAAACCGTCAGGTTGACTCTTTGGAACGCGCTCGCCGTCGAAGTCGGCGAACAGTTGGCGTCCATGACCAACCCGGTGGTGGCTATTCGTTCTGTTCGCGTCGGTGATTACGAAGGCGTCTCCATCGGCACCGTCTCCCGCTCTGACATCGTCATCGATCCGGAGGACGTGCCGCGCGCCGTCGAAATCAAAAAGTGGTGGTCTGAGGGCGGCTCCAGCGCCGAAACCACGGCCGCGGGCGAAGGTCTCACCAGCGCGCAGCAAGGTCAAAAGAGCGAAATTATGGCGAGTAACCTCGCCGAGCTCCAGCCGGAGGAAATCGCCCCGGTGACCGACAAGCCGACGTTTGCGTGGGTGTGCGCGCACACCGTCATGTGCAAGCCAGATCAAACCATGTACTACACCGCCACACCCGAAGAAGGAAACAACAAGAAGGTGATCGAAAGCGATGGTAAATGGTACTGCGAAGCGAACGGGCAAACCTACGACACTTGCGAACGCCGTTATATTATGCGATTCAAGGCGCAGGATAGCTCCGAAGGCGCGTGGTTGAACGCGTTCAACGAAGAAGCGACGAAGATGTTCGGCATGACGGCGAACGAAATGCACGAGTTGAAGGAAAACGACTTCGCGGCGTACGAACGTGCGGTGAAGAAGATGACGTGCCAGCACTGGTCCTTCCTCGTCAAGGTCGTCACCGAGGAATACCAAGGCGAAAGCAAGCGTCGCATGACGGCGGTCAAGTGTAACCCGGTCAACTACGCCGCGGAATCAAAAAAGCTTCTCTCCAAGATGGGTGTCGTCTAAATCTCATAAATCTGATAGATATACAATTTGGAACTTTAGCTTTGCAACACGACTACGTACGAAAATTAAATCAATCCATTCCTCTCGCTATCTTCCTCCTCTTGCAGACGACGCGAGTGACTGCTTTTCAACCGCATCAACCTCTCGCTTATCGACGCCTGCCTCACCTTTAACTTATCACTCACGCGTTCCTTCGCGCTCGCCTTCATCTCTTCCTTGACAGAATTCTTCTTCGTCAGCAATGCGCGAACGCGAGCCAAACCTTCGACTCGCCGCGTTTCTTCCGCCTCTTTTCGAGCGCGCTCGGCTGCCTCTTCGGCTCGCTTCTTTTCCGCCTCCAACTCGCGTTCACGGGCGAGCTCTTCGCGCTCCAAACGCGCGCGCTCGGCGTTTTCTGCTTCGACGCGCCGTCTTTCCGCCTCTTCCGCCTGGAGACGAGCGCGTTCGACGCGCTCGGCTTCGGCGGCGAGTCGGCGCGCTTCGGCTTCTTCGACGCGGCGGCGCTCCGCCTCTCGCTCTGCCTCTCGCTCAGCCACTCGACGTCGTCGTTCTGCTTCCTCGGCTTCTTCGCGTTCGCGAACGAGCCTTTCGGCTTTCTCGCGCTTCGCAATCTCGAATGGCGAGACGTACTTTACTTCGGCGCGCTCGCGCGCTTTTTCTATCAAAGCCACGACGGCGTCGACGCCTTCGGACGCGAGCGCGACGCTCGACGCTGGGTCGGACAAAAATTCGCGATCGGCGTCGTCGAGGTACGACGCGAGATCTATGCCACCGTTTGCCCACGATTCAAGCTTCGCGCGAAGGGGCTCGCGAACGTTCTCCGCGACTTCGTTCGAGACGACGTCCCAAATTTTATCGTCGAACGTCATCGCCTCTGGTTCCACGAAATTCGCGGCGACGTTGGTGAGAAACGTTCGCACGACGTCGCGCATGGCGTCCGTGATCTCGTGTCCCACGCCCTTTTGCGCGACGATCGTGCACTGCGCTCGAGCGCCGTACTGTTTCGCACGCGACGGTTGCTCGGCGAACGCCTCCATCACGCCCTCCATAGGATTTCTCGCGTCGTCCGACCCGTTCACCGCGCAAAAGTGCACCCGTTTCGCTCGAATGCGCGCCAACACTCGAGCGCCGTCGCGAGAACCGCCGCAAATATCCGGACACACGCGCGAATAAAAATCCTTGACGTCGGCGAGCGTCGGCGTCTCTCTCGCGCCGTCGGAGACGCGCGACCACAGGCGCTTCGGCAGCGAGATCGCGCGCGCGAACCATCGCTCGTGTTCGACGCCGTACGAAAAACTCGAAAATCCAATCATCGGCGCGCACGCGACGAGCTTAAACCCCCAATCCAGCGACCATCCCGCGGCGGCGCACGCCGCGTACATCCCGCCCAAGCTCTCGCCCGCGAAGCACGCTCGCGTCGTCCCCGGCGCGTTCCCCAACGCCGCGCGCGCCACCCGCAGGCAATCTATCGCGCCGTCCACGACGTACGGCGAGTTCCCGTACCGCTCGCGCGTCTCTCCCGAGCGCTCAATTCGATCGTACGCCTCCGCCAAGACGCGTCCGTACGCGTCGTCCTCGCCGCGCGCTCGCTCGCCGTGTCCCACCGCGTCGAACACCGCGCAATCCCACCCCTCGCGCGCGTACGCCCGCGCCCGATCCAGCACTTCCTCCTTGCTCGATCCCGTGCCGTGCATGTACACCAACAGCGCCCTCGCGCCTCCGCCTCGCGCGCCTCGCGCGAGCGCGTACGGCGTCGCGCTCGCGTCGACGCCGCGCGCGGTCACCGTCCGTCGTTCGATCTCGATCGCCGCGCCGTCCGCGCCGGCGACGACGGACGTCGACGCGAGCGCGTCCTCGTCGCGCTCGATCCAGAACCGCGCGTCGAACGCGCCGTCGCGCGACGTCCCGCGCGTCGTCGAGCGTCCCATGTCGAATCCGTCCCGCGCGGTCGCCGCGCGCGCGACGGCGCGATCGCGCGCTTCGACGGCGCGGTTCGACGCGCCGCGACGCGCGTCGCGTCGCGAACCGGCGTCGCCGGCGCGCCGGCGTCAGTGCGCGACGCGCGATGTCGCGCGTCGCGCGTCGGTTGATGCCGTGCCTGCCGTGGAAATCGCGCGACGACGACGCCGCGGGCGACGCCGAGGACGCGCGCGCGCGCGAGGACGACGACGACGACGACGACGGCGCGGTGGCGGCGCTCGACGCGCTCGCGCGGCGCGAGGCGCGGCGAACGCGCGCGCGGGACGAAATGCGTCGCGGCGTCGGGACGCGCGCGAAAGGCGCGGGCGCGGCGGGGGGGCGAATCGAGGGCGCGACGACGCGCGTCGTCGACGCGTCGGACAGCGGGCCGGTGGAGATCGCGCTGCGCGCGCTGCGGAGCGAGCAGTACGAGCGAGAGATTGAACGCGAGGCGCGCGAGCGGCGCGAGCGGGACGGCGAACCGCGGTTGCGAGATAAAGTCGACGGATTGGGGAACGCGAACGCGCGAGGGAAGCGAAAGATGACGCGCGAGAGATTCGCGTGTTCGCTGTACGCCAAGCGCGGAGGCGACGATGGGAAGTGGGCGAATTTGGGACGACGCGCGTGCGAACCGAGCGTCGCGCACGAAGGCGCGATGTGTCCGCTGTTCAGGGACGACGCGACGCGACGCGTGCGAGTGCAGCGGTCGCTGTTGTGTTCGCCGACGTGGCGCGCGCCGGCGTGGTGCGACGTCAAGGAGACTCCGTTTCACTTGGTTTTGGAGAGATTGAAGCCGGCGCTGGAGTACCACCGGGACGACGCGAAGAAGGTGATGATCGATAAAGACGCGCTGTGCGCCGAGAAGGGCAAGCCGTTCGCCGACGTGAGATTCGTGTTGATGGATTTGTGTTCGAACGACGAGCGGAGGCTCGAGCTGGATGCGCTCGCCAAGGCTCGAGGCGGCGCGCCGGGCAACAAACTCGCCGACGTCGTCTTACAGCTCACGCCGGTTGAATTCTCGCGCGCGTGGCGATCGACGCGCGCGAGAATTGGAACGAAGCGTGACGTAACGCCGGCGCACGAGATGCCGTTCGAGGCTCTGGCTGATCAATACGACGACGCGCTCGTCCAAGCCAACGCCGTGGTCGGCGTCGAACATTACAGGCAACGTAAAGAGCGACTCAAAGCCGCGCGCCAGAGCAAACCGTTCGTAAAAGACGACCACACGTCGCCCTCTCACCGTCTCATCTCCGTGGACGACGCCGTGGCGCTCGGAGATTTCACCGCCGTCGCGAGCGTCAAGACCAACCGCGCCGTCGGCGCGCGAAGCCGACGTCATCAACCACCGCTCACCGCCGCTCGATAGCGCCTTCGAGGCTTAGCATTTATTCATTTCGCGAGCGATAGCAGAAATTCGTCCCATTCGACGTCGTCGTCCTAGAACCTCTCGAGCGTCGCCTGGCCGTCCCGGTTTGGGTTTGTCGCGGCGCCGCGGTTCCTGCACACGCCGTCGCGCGACCCGTTTCGCGGTCGCGGACGCGCGTCGAGCGCTACCAAAGTTCGATGACACCACTCACCGCTCGCACGCCGACGCTCGCGCCCGCGCGACGCCTCCACGCGCCGTGCGCGCGCGTTTCGTCTCGCCGCGTGCGCCACGAGGCAAACTGTCCCGGTCGACGCGTTCGCGCGCGCCACGTCGCGCCGCGCGCGTCGATAGCGGTGTCGATCGCGGCGAGAGCGCGAACGCGCGCGCGCGCGTCGATCGTCGACGATTCGGAGGCGCCCGCCGCGCGCGCGAGCGATGGGGACCCCTGGTCCGTCGCGCGCGTCGTCGGCGTCCCGAGCGAACGCGTGACGGCGGTGCTCGATCAAGCCCTGCCCGTGATGGGCGGCATGGCGAGCCAAAACGTGCTGAATTTGGCGGATGCAGCCATGGTGGGGAGGTTGGGCACCGCGAGCGTCGCGGCGGTGGGGCTGGGGAGCACGATGAATTTTCAGTGCCAAGCGGCGCTTCAGGGCGTGGCGAGCGGCGTCCAGGCGATGGCGGCGAGACGAATGGGTGAGGGGAGATACGACGAAGTCGCGCGACCGTTGAACGCGGCTTTGATATTAGTGTGTTTGATGGGGGTGCCACTGGCGATATTGGCGTTTGTTTACGCGGACGCGCTGGTTCCGCTGTACACGACGGACGCGAGCGTGGTGGCCAACGCGGTGCCGTATTTACGAGCTAGAGTGCTGGCGGTGCCGGCAGTGGGGATAAATTTCGCATTCAGAGGATTTTGGAACGCGATTCAACAGCCGCAGGTGTACATGAACACGTTGATCGTCATGCACACGGTGAATTTCACGCTGTCGTTGATTTTGACATTTGTGGGCGTGCCCCAGTTGGGCGTGCCCCCGCTCGGAGCTCTGGGCGCGGGATTGGGGACGAGCTTTAGTATCTGGTGTGGGACGGCGATGTACATGTATCAAGGGATGAAACGGGCGACGAAACTTGGATTCTTACAAAAGAGACCGACGATGGCGGATTTGCGCGTGCTCGCCACGCAGGCGTTGCCGACGTCGGTGACCAACTTGCTGTACGCGTCGGGCATGATGACGTTGTATTCAATCGTCGGGCGCCTCGGCACGACGGAAGTGGCGGCGGTGAACGTGCTCATCAATCTGATGTTATTCTTGATCTTGCCGTGCATGGGTATGGGTCTCGCCGCCGGCGCGCTGAGCGGTCGAGCGCTCGGTCGAGGGGACGTGGAAGACGCCAAGCAGTGGCCGTGGGACGTCGCGAAAATCACCGCTCTTTTGATGTCCGTCGTCGGCTTCGGCCTCGCGATGTGCCCTCGAGTGGTTTTAGGGGTGTTTTTGACGGATCCACACGCGGTGGACATCGCGGTGACCCCGCTTCGCATGACGGGTCTCACCGTGTGCGGCGACGCCGTCAGCCTGACGATGCAAAACGCTCTCCTGGGCGTCGGCGACGCCAAGCGCGTGGCGCTCGTGAGCATCCTGAGTCAATGGGCACTATTTTTACCCTCAGCCTACCTCGCCGTCGCGGTGTTCGACCAAAATCTCACCGTCGTTTGGACTCTGTACGTCGCCTACAGATTCATCCAAGGCTTGGTGTACGCCAACATTTGGCGAGGCGGCGCGTGGGCGAAAATCAAGCTCGCGTAGCCGCGCACCCGCGCGTCACGATCTCGACGACGATGTATTACATCCTACGTGTACTTTTACCCCGCCCGCGGTCGACGTCGCTCGATTTCCTCGCTCCACGCCTCGCCCGTCGCCGTTCGATACCGTCCTCGCGTGCTCTCGAAAAACTCTTCCAAATCCTCCCCCCTCCCCGTGTTCTCCTCCGTCTCGTACTCCATCGCCTGCGCGATCATCTCCAACTTATCCATATCCTTCACCAGCCTCGCCTCGGCGCTCTCTCCCGCCTCGTACTCTTCCCACAGCGCCATCAACGCCTCGCCTCGCGCGCCCAGCGCCGCCGTCATCGTCCCCATCGCCTCCCGCTCCATCGCCGCCTTCTCTTCGTCGCTCACGCCGTCGTTCGGCGTGATGTCTCCCACGACGGCCTCCGCGAGGTCGTGGACGAGCGCCATCGCGACCGCGCGCCCCGAATCGCACGCGTCGTCGCGATCCGCGGCGAGCATCGTCATGAGCGCGACTCTCCACGAGTGTTCGGCGACGGATTCCGCGTCGCGCACGCCGCGCTGGACCCATCCCGCGCGCCTGAGCGCCTTGAGCTTTCCCGCCCGCGCGATGAGATCGACGCACGCGCGCGCGGACGGCGCCGCGGACGACGGCGAGGGCATGTTTGGGCGACGCTCGCGCGAACGCGGCAAATTGTGACGCTTGAATCTCGTACCGTTCGTCGGCATGCGTCGTTGAATGCGCGCGGGGGGGGGCGAGGACGCGTGGTACGCGCCGCGCGTCGCGCTCAGGCACGTGCGCGGCGTCGCGGCGCGGAATCTGCGCGTTCCGAGCGCGAATGGTGAACGATTCGCGAATCGCGATGCGCGCGACGGCGACGGATTCGCGCGCGACGTCGCGCCGCTCGGGACGTACTGCACGCTGCGACCGCACCGCGCGCGAGGCGCGGTGTACGCGCCGACGCCGTACGGCGAGGTGTGCGTGGACGACGACGGCGAGGACGAGGGAGATCGATTCGCGGCGCGCGAGGCGTTCGCGAGCGAGACGGCGCGCGGCGAGCGAGGATTAAATCCGGATTGGGACGTCGCGATCGAGCTCGGACGCGCGTCCGAGCGTCTCGGAACGCGCGATGGAACGAAATTCGAGCTGTGCGTGTACGGCGCGCGCGCGGACGGGCGCGAGGGCGCGAGGGGTGGTGAGACGGCGAAGGCGGGAAGCGCGCGCGCGAGCGGCGCGCGATGGCGCCGCGGCGAGGGCTTGCGAACGACGCGAGAGGGAGACGCGGGCGGGGAGACGACGAGCGATGTGTTGATATGTCGCGCGGCGATCGATCTGACGCGGTTGGTGCGGCTGGGGAATCGCGTGCCGAGCGGGACGGCGATGCCGCCGAACGCGGTGTTTTTGCGGTTGAGCGACGGGGGGGTGTACTCGCCGGAGCCGTCGGCGGCGGATGCGTCGGGACGCGCGGTTCGAGCGTTCATAGACGCCGTGCGGGCGAAGAATGAACAGAACGGTGGTCAGCATCGGCGCGGTGCGTCGAACGGGGTGGCGGTGATCGATCGGATCATCACGGAGGACGAGGAAGACGAGCGCCTCGGCGGCGGCGGTCGCTCGCGAAGTCCGACGACGGCGTCGGCGTCGGCGCGCGCGGCGGACAAGAAGAGCGTGGTGAAAGTGGACGTGCGCGCGATGGTGGCGAAGATAGAAAACGTGATAGAGGCGAAGAGTGCGGAGGAAGATGCGAGAGATTTGCGCGATGAATTGGCGAGGCGCATGCAAACTCGGTTGGGCGATTTCGGCGGCGCCGCGGGAATTTGCAAAAAGCCGGCGGCGGCGTCCATGGCAAACGACGACGGAATCACCGCCGACGAGCGCATCGTCGCGCTGACGAATGAGCTCGCCGAAGAGCGCGAAAGTTTAGCGCTGATGAAGGACGACGTCGGGCGACGCATTCGAGCTCTGCGTCAGGCGGGCGAGAAACTCGTCGAGGCGAACGATCGTCTGGACGAGGCGGAGCGCGCGTTGAACGGACCAAATGGAACAGGAAAGTTGTACCAAAAGCAGCGGGCGCTCGTCGCTCGTCGCTGGCGATTAGTGGGCGATCTCGCTGAAATCTTTCCAATCGAATCCGCGCCTGAAGACCCGTCGAATCGACGAGAACATCCGCTGCTGCAAATCGGAGACGTGCCGCTGGACCTCGGGCCGGCGCCGTCGAAGACGCAATCCCTGACAGTGGAAGATCTCGAGAGCGATGCGGCGGCGTACGGTCACATCGCGCAGATATGTATTCAGCTCGCCGCCATACTCGACGTCCGTCTTCGTTATCCAGTGTGTCCGAGTCTCAGTCGTTCGTACATTTGCGACTTTCATCAAGTCAAGCCCAAAGCGGGCAGCGCTGACGCCGCGGCGATGAAGAAGACGCTCACGCGCATAGAATTTCCCTTATTCATGGACTCGCCGAGCGATCGAACGAAATACACCTACGGTGTGTTTTTGCTGAACAAAAATCTCGAGCAGTTGTTGAACGCGCACGGTTTGAGCGCCGTCGGACCTCGACATACGCTGCAAAACCTCAAGCGCATCTTCGACGCTCGACGAATGATTGCCGCCGACGCGAAAACTCACGAGATCGACGAATGATTTAGATGCATACGCATGCTATTAGACTAGCTAACCATTGTGAAAAAATACACCGCTTGTACTACGCTAATTCTCGAGTGGAACGCGACTGTCGCGCGAAATCGCCATCGGCCCTTCGCTCTCCGTGCACATCCAAACGCTCGGCGAGCCTCCGTACGCCTTGGACATGCCGACATCGATCATGTGAATCAAACCATCGCACCGCGTTTCTATTTTACCGCTCTTCGTCACGGTGTGACCTACGACCATGCGCCGAACGCCGAGTCGACGAATCACCTCTGCGGCGAGCGCGCACGCCTCCGACTCGTCGCCCATGGAAATCGTCCTCGTCCACATCGGCCCGCGGTCGAGCAGTAAAGGATCGTCGCGTCCGACTTCATCCACCGCCAAAAGCTTCGCCCCGCGCGCGTTGAGTTCGTCGACGTCGTCTCTCCCGAATAAGTGTTCGGGCAACAGTCCCGCGTGCGAAAACGCCGTCGCGCATCGTCCGCGTCCTCGCACCGCCGCCCACGGCTTCTCCCGCAGAACGTCCCCTCGCGTCGACCCTTTCGCGAACGTCTGACGCCACTTCAACTTCCCCGCGTAAAAGTACGCCCGCACGCCCAACCCCACGCCCTTATCCGCCTCCACCACGCCCTCGCGTTCGAGCTCCGACCGCCCGAGCGCCGTCAGCTCGTCCCGCGACGCGAACCTGTGATCCCCCTGCAGCGTCATCAGCTCGTGATTCCCCAGCAAGCTCACGAACTCATCCCCGACCGCGTTCGCCTCTCGCGTCAACCGCTCGACCTCGTCCACGGCCTCGATCGACCGCTCGCCTCGGTCCACCAAGTCGCCCGTCTGCACGCACGTCGCGCGCGCGCCGGCGCCCTCGCCCGGCCGTCGCCACCACCCTCGCCCGCGCTCGCGCGTCACCCCCGCGAGCGCCAGCGCCTCGAACATCGCGTCCGGGTCCCCGTGCGCGTCTCCGACCGCGACGAGCGCGTCGTCCGCGCTCGCGCGCGCGCCGAACGCGCGCGTCTTCATCGAGTGGACGAGACACGCCGCCGACGTCATCGCCGCCAGGACCGTCGCGCGTCGCGCGCGCGCCCCGCGACGCGCGTCCGATCGACGGCGCATTATTTTCGCGATCGCGATCGCGCGCGACGACGCGCGCGCGCCGTCGCGTCGCGATGCGCGGCGCGCTTCGACGCGATCGCGGCGGCACATCGCGACGCGATCATCATGTTTCGACGACAGCTCACGAACCGCGCGTGGCGCGACGCGCTTCGAGGCGGGCGACGCGCGCCTCAAACGATCGCGGTGCGCGCCGACGGCGACGCGCGCGCCGAGCGACGCGCGCGACGGCGAAGACGCGCGCGCGAACGATGGACGATCGATCAACCCTACGCGTCGAGACTGACGATGGAAACGCGGGGCGCGCGACGACGCAGAGCGCGTGCCGGGCGTACGGCGCGGGATTTTTGAACGAGGACGAAGTCACGGCGCGCGTGGTGAGCGTGGTGAAGAACTTCGCAAAGGTGGACGCGAGCAAGGTGACGGCGACGTCGGCGTTCGCGGGCGATCTCGGGCTGGATTCGTTGGACACCGTGGAGGTGGTCATGGCGATGGAGGAGGAATTCGCGGTGGAGATCCCGGACGCGGAGGCGGATAAGATACAGTCGATTCCGGAGGCGGTGAGTTATTTGGCCGCCAACCCGAACGCGAAGTAGAGAGATTTTAGTGATAATGGCGTCGTCGCCGCGAAGGCGCTCGCGCGCGGGGTTGTAAGTAAACGAGCAAAAGTTTTTAAGAAACAGAGTTTATGTTGTTACAACACTCTTCTAATGCAAAAATGCAATACAAAAAATATGCTCGCGCGCGCGTGACTTGGTGCTGAGAAAAGAATGGTTACTTGTTAGTGGTGCAGCGACGAAGGCGTCGCCGTTTCGATTGCAGAATATTTAGCGCGTCTTGGCGACGTCGACGTCCGGAAGGACGAGCGAAGAGAATAAGATGAGTAATCTTCGCTCACCCGGGACGGCCCAGACGAAACCGAGCTCGGCACCGCCGGTGAGAGATCCACCCTTGCCGTTCAAGACCAAGAGTTCACCCTCGACCCAGTGCGAGTCGGCGAACCCGGGCTTGGCGACGCGGCCTTCGCCCTTGTATCTCGCCAACACGCCGAGCTCATCGGGATAAGAGCTGCCTTCGGTGATTAAGTTTTCCTTGCTCACTTTGGCGCGGAAACTCGCGGCGCCGCACGGGACGTTTTCGTCGCCCGTGAGCTTGACGGCGGTGACGCACTCGTTTGACTCGCCGACGTCGTCGCCCCAGCGCCCGCGAACCATGCGCAAAACTTCCGGACCGTGCGGGCCAAAAGCACCGATATAAAGCCCGTCGAAGACATCGTTTCGCGAACCCGACGCCAGGCGCGGATCGATGCGCTGAAATCGCACTCGACCCGGAAGCGGGCGGTGCAAGACGGCGTCTTGACCGATGAGCGCGAGTAATTCCTCGGCGCTCACCTCGTCGACGTCTTCGTCGTCATCGTCGCCTTCTCCAAAGTACTCCTCGTCCAAATCTTCGTCATTTTCGTCTTGACTCGCAAACATCTCTTGCGCGGCCTCTTTCACCGCGTTCACGAGAGCCGTGTGCGATCCAGCGCCCAAGCCTCGCGACGCCGTCGCGTCAGCGTTGGGCACCATGCTCTCCCACTTTGTGGCCAAGAAGCCTTCGATCTCCTTATCCAGCGCGTGAGAGAACGGTCTGCGGTCGTCGCCGTCGTCGTCGTCGTCGTCATCGAGAGATAACATTTCGTTGTCGCTCGTGAGCACGAACGCGTGCAAACCCTCTTGATGCAACGCCGCCGTGGTACGCTTGATGTCGTACAGCGTCTCGTCGTCGTCGTCGTCGTCGTCATCCTCTGCGTTGATGGCGTCGTTAAACTTATCCAACATCGCACCAATCTCTTCAAGCGCGTCATCGCGCGTCTTTCCACTCGAAGGATCGAGCCCGAGAAGCTTGGCTTTGATTTCTTCCTTGACGCTTTCGATGTCTTCGCGAGCGGCGCCGCGAAGCGCGTCTTCGACATCCGCCGCCGCCGTCGCGTCGTCCACGACTGCGGTCGACGACGTAGACTCGCTCTGCGTCGCGATGAATCCGACACCGCCTTCAATCAAAGCTTCCGACGACGTCGTTTCCTCCTCCTCGTCGTCATCGACGAGAGGAATCGAAACCGGGATGTAGTTTAACCGCATGACGTCGCGACGAAACCCACCCGCGGCGTCGGCGTCCTCCTGCAACATAATCTCCATCACCGGCTGTCCAGCGTCGTAATCGTACCCTTTCGGGTACGCTTTATTTAGTTCCACGATATCAGCCAAGTCTCGAGACGAATACGTCGATCCCACGAGTCGTCCGTGCTCGCGAGATATCCTCATAATCACCCCCGTCGGATGCTCGCGCGCTTCGTCTCCCTCCGCGCGCTCCCCGTCGTCCTCACCCTGCGGCACCTCCTCCATCCCCGCCCACCATCCACACAGCCCCACACCAGCGTCTCTCAACCGTACGGCGTCTTCAAACCTATCCTCAGCGATCGCCTTCGCGTACGCCTCGCACATTTGTCCCGTATCGTCGCTCGCTCGCAGCGCATCCGCCGCCCGCTTCAACGACGCCGCGCTCGCGTAATCTTCACTCTCAATCGCATCCTCAAGCTGCGCCTCCAGCGCCTCCAACGCACTCGCCTCAATCTCCAAATCATCAAACCTCGACACCACGTCCGCGTCGCTTCGTCGTCGCTCCGTCGTCGCTCCGTCGTCGCCTCGCGTCGTCGCCCCCGCGCCGCTCCGCGTCAGTCGCGCCCTCAACCGCGCCGTCGCCGCGTCCGACGCCGCCGCGAACGGATCGCTGGCGTCCGCCATAAATCTCTGCTCCGTCTGCTCTCGCTCGCCCTCGCGCGCGCCGTCGCCGTCGTCGCTCGCGCCGTCGTTCGCCCCGTCGCGACGCGCCGCGCTCCCGCGATCCAAAAACGCGCTCGCCCCGTCGCGATCGACCGCGAAGCGCGCGCTTCGAGGCGTCGAATCCGTGGAGCGAAATTCTTCGCGCTCGTGCTCCGGTCGCTTGCCCGGATCGCTCGCGCCGTCGACGCGGTCGAGCGCGCGCGGGCGCGCGCGGTGGAGACGGCGCGCGCGCGCGCGCGAGGCGCGAAGCGGCGCGCGGGGCGCGAGGACGCGCTCGCGGGCGACGCGCATCGCTCGAGCGGACGAGGGAAACGTCGGTCGCGCGCTCCGATGGGCGAGCGTGCGCGCGAGCGGTCGCGCGCGCGTGTGCGGGGCGGTGCGCGGCGAGGGCAATCGTGACGCGGATAGCGAATGCCGGAACAGTATGGGGGATGATTTAGTGCTATGTGGATGCAGAGGGGTACGTGTAGGATAACATAGTAGTTCGGACATACGGGTATAGGCATACAGATGAAACAATGATATAAATACTTTCTCGGACATCAGGCGTCCAGACCGAGCGCGACGCGACAGCGCGCGGCGCTCGGAACGTCGCGCAGCGCGCGAGAAACGGCGCGCTCGGTCAATTCGCCGCCGTGAACGACGAGATCGACGTAAGACGGCACGAGATCGACATAAGACGGCGCCGCGTCCGCGACGTCGGTCTTCGCGTCGCGCGTCTCCTCGTAAAACGTCTCGCCGGCGACGAGCACGGTCGTCATCCCGAAAATCTCCTTCGCCGCGCGCAAGTTTTTGAGCGAGTCCTCGAAAAACACGCACTCCGACGCGTCCGCGACGTCGACGCCGCAAAACGCGAAGAACTTTTCAAACGCCTCGCGTTCGGGTTTGCAGCACTCTCCCATGCCTCCCGCGCCGAAGACGCGGTCCGCGAAACAGTCTCGCAACCCGAGCGCCTCCAGCGCCTCCAGCGCCTGCGTCTCGTTGCAATTCGTGAACACGTACTTATTCTCTCGCCCGCCCGGTAACGATTCGACGAACGCGCGCACGTCCGCGCTCGGCGCGAGGTGCTCGCGCGCGTCGCCGCGCGTGAATCGCCAATACTCCGCCGCGTCGAACTCGTACCCCGCGCCGTGTCGCAGCGCTCGCAGCGTTTGATTATACCTCTTGAACCATTTTTCCCACACGACGCGCGCCTCCGCGACGTCGTCGACGCCCGCGCACCGCGTCGCCATGAATTCGTACACGCGTCGTCGACACGCCGCCTCGTACCCGTTCGCGATCGCGTACAGCGTGCCGTCGAGATCGAACACGTACGCGCGCGCGCTCGCGCGCGACGCGCCGTCGCCCGCGCCGTCGCGCGCCATCGCGCGCGCGTCTGCCGCGCGCGTCGGTCGGTCCGTCGGTCGGTCCGGGTTCGCCGGTCGCGCCTCGAACCTCGCGCCGTCGATCGACGCGACGATTCGAACCTCGGCGCGTCGTTCGCGAGGCGACGCGGACGCGGTCGACGACGGCGGCGACGACGCGCGGCGCGCGCGACACTCCTCGACGAACCATCACGGTGCGCGTTTCGACGCGGCGCGCGCGCGCGAGGGCGACGCGACGACGCGCGCGCGATCGACGCGCGCGACGCGCGCGCGCGGCGCGAGGGCGCGACGCGAGCGACGCGATCGCGCGCGCGCGGTGTCCCGATAGATCGCGCGCATCTTACGCGCGCGCGGAGCGACTGACGCGCGCGCGAACGTTCGGACGGCGCGACGACGCAGATGCTTCAAGAATTCATCAAGCGGGCGACGCCGGCGAGCCTGTACGCGCCGACGGCGACGCTGGGCGCGCTGAAGGAACGAAACGCGAATCCGGCGTTCGCGGCGGCGTCGAAGAAGGAGTACACGCTGGATTATTACCTTCGGGGAGCGCTCTCGGGCGGGATCTGCTGTGGGTTCACGCACGGGGCGGTGACGCCGGTGGATGTGGTCAAGGTGCGCTCGGAGGCGCGCGCGCGAACCGCGATGGATGAATCGACGAGCGAGCGAGCGCTCGACGGGGCGTCGACGACGACGGACGCGCGCGCGACGTCGCGTGCGGTGCGAATATCGACTGACGAGCGTGATTTAATTTTATATCGGTACAGACGCGCATGCAATTGGATCCGTCCAAGTACGGCGGTATGGTGTCTGGCTTCTCCAAGGTGATTGCCGAGGAAGGCGCCGGGGCTTTGCTCACCGGTCTCGGTCCGACGGCGGTGGGTTATTTTATCCAAGGTTGGTTCAAGTTCGGTGGTGTTGAATACTTCAAGATCAACGCCGCGCAAAGCATGACCGAACGGGAGGCGTGGAATAACCGTAACACCATCTACCTCGGCTCCGCCGCGGTGGCCGAGTTCATCGCCGACGTCTTCTTGTGCCCGCTCGAGGCGACGCGCATCCGTTTGGTGTCCAACCCGACGTACGCGCCGTCCACTCTCAGCGCCATGGCGAAGATGGCGAGCGAAGAAGGCATCATCAGCGGTTTCTACTCTGGTTTCGGTCCGATTCTGGCCAAGCAAGTGCCGTACACCATGGCCAAGTTCGCCGTCCAAGGGCGCGCCGCCGAAGCCATCTACGAGTCCATGGGCAAGTCTCCCAAGGAATGCACGAGCTCTGAAAACGTCTCCGTCTCTCTGTCTTCTGGTGTCGTCGCTGGTGTCGTCGCCGCCATCATCTCCCACCCCGCCGATACCTTGTTGTCTAAGGTGAACAAAGCCGGCGCGGGGGGCACCGGTTCCATTGTGACGCGTCTCGGCCGCATCGCCGCGGAGACTGGCGTTGTCAAGCTCTGCACCCAAGGTTTGGCCGCGCGTTGCGTCATGATCGGTACTCTCACCGCCGGTCAATTCGGTATCTTCGATTCCGTCATGGAAGCGCTCGGCGCGAGCAAGTTCCACTTCCACAACCCGGACGCCGACCATTAAGCAGTCGGCGTCGGTTTCTCGATTCATCATCACTACACCGCGCGCGTCATTCATGTAATCTAATCACAAAACGAACGCGAAACGCGCTTTAAAAAATCATTTAACTGTGGTATTTATTGACAAATCATTCGATCGGCGATCGTGCGGGCGTTTTCGGCGCGACGTCTCTCGTCTATCCGAGCACCGCCAACACGTCGACGGCGTTGATAAACTTCCCCTTCTCACCATCCTCGAACTCAACCTCCGTCCCCGAGAATCCATTGATCAGCACCGCGTCCCCTTTTTTGATTCCCTTCACGTTTTCACCGACGCTCGCCACTTTTCCCGTGACGCTCGATCCCGGTCCGCCCGCGCCCGCGCCGCCCGCCAAAAACAGCCCACCCTTGGTTTGGCTCTCCGCCTTGTCCGCGAGCACGAGCACGCGGTCGCCCATGGCTTGGCACTCGGAAGATTTCATCCCCGCCGTGGTCACCGCGCGTCGCGCGGTGCGGCGCGTCGCGCGGTGCGCGACGAGCGGCGTTTTGATCGTCGCCGCGGTCGGCGAGCGGGTGAACATGATGGCGCGATGAGTGCGCGTCTGTGCGTCTGTGCGACGAGCGCGAGGGCGATCGAGCGGAACGAGGTCGTGCGGTAAAAACCGTGCGAACTTTTGAGCGGTTCGCGCGCGCGGGCGACGAAGTGTGCGGGGGCGACGGGTCGGCGTTCGATGGGAGCGTCATTAAAACCCTGGCTGTGGGTTTTCGCGGCGGCGCGAAGGCGCGCGCGGCTCGCTCGCGGCGACGCCGAGCGCGGAACGAAGCGAAACGAAGCGAAACGAAGCGAAAAATTATTTAAAAAACTTGCCTAAACCCTTGGGGGCGTCGCCGTCGGTGAATCCGCCGGCGCCGCCGTCGTCGTACTCCATAATTTTCGAGCACTTGGCGCGCCCCGACGGCTCGCGCGCGCACGCGTCGATGGCTCGCACCGCGGCGGAGATGCTCGCCTCCTCCCCGCGTTCGCTCCAGTAAAACTTCGTGCCGTACTTATTCGCCAACCGCGTCCAAAACGAGGGCGGGATCTCTAAATCGAGATTCCCACCGACGCTAAAGTTTAAAATGTTCCCCAAGCCCGGATCGGCGACGAAGACGACGGTGTCGTCGTCCACGTTCCAGTACTCCTTCACCGCCAATCCCGGCGTCTGCGGGTACGCCTGCGCGAGCACGCGCAACCGCACGCCCGTGTCTTTCTCCAGGGCCTCGACCTCGGTCGTCAGGCGCGCGACGTCGGATTTCGTGAGGTATCCCGCGACGTCGAGCACCGGCGCCGCGGGTCCCGGCGGCAGCAGCGCCGGGTTGTTCACCCCCTCCAATCGCGCGCTCGCGGGCGCGCACGCGTGCGCGCTGAGCGTCAGCGCCAACGCAAGCGACGCCGCGCCGCGTTTCACCGCGTCGAACGCGTCGACCGGCGCCGCCGCGGCGTCGTCGGCGCGATCGCGCGCGCCGCGGCGGACGATTTCGTCGCGCCGTCGCGCCGTCGTCCCTCGCGGCGTCGCGTCGCGGCGTCGCGCGCGCGTCGCGCCGGCGGTCGCGCGCGTCGCGCGCGCGCATCGCGCCGGCGCGCGCGCGACGGTCGGCATCGGTCGGCGTCGGCGTGTGACGTGCTGACGTGGCGCGGGCGCGGAATTCGCGACTTTGCGACGCGCGATCGAAATGTTCGCGCGCTCGAGCGCGCGAGCGCTGCGCGCGCTGGCGCGCGATGAAAGCGCGATATTTATGCTGCGCCGCGGACGCGCGCTCGAGGGCGCGCGTCGCGATGAGGCGCCGTGGAGCGGCGTAACGACCGCTGGGCACTTGGCGGGACAAGATGGGGAAAAAGCGTTACGACGTCGCGCGTACGCCTCGGTGCGGTTCGAGCACGTGAAAACGCACCGCACGGAGAGCGATTTGCTCGGGTCGATGGAAATACCGTCGGAGGCGCTGTACGGGATCGCCACGGCGCGGGCGATGGAAAATTATCACATCACGGGGACGACGCTGAGAAAGTACCCGGAATTCATACGAGCGCTGGCGTTGACGAAGAAGGCGTGCGCGGTGGCGAATCGGAAGATAGGGCTGCTGCCGGATGATGTGTATCGCGCCATATCGTTCGCGTGCGATGAGCTGATCGATTCGGAGGAACATCATCATCACTTCGCGGTGGACGTCATTCAGGGCGGCGCCGGGACGTCGACGAATATGAACGCGAACGAGGTGATCGCGAATTTGGCGGCGCGGTTTTTGGGGGTGCCCATCGGCGAGTACAGCGTGGTAAATCCGAATGATCACGTAAATTTGTGTCAAAGCACGAACGATGCGTACCCGAGCGCCGCAAAACTCGCGGTAGTGTTGAAGCACGGCATCGTCGTCGAGGCGTTGAAAAAGATGATCGTCAGTTTGCGCGCGAAGGGTGACGAGTTTCAAGGAATAATCAAGATGGGACGCACACAGCTTCAAGATGCGGTACCAATGACGCTGGGTCAAGAATTTCACTCGTTTGCGGCGACGCTAGAGGCGGATTTGACGTTTCTGGAACGAAACGTCGACCAAATGTATGAGATGAATCTCGGCGGCACCGCGATCGGGACTTCGATTTGCGCCGACGAGGCGTTTTCTGAGGAGGCTGTGGCGGCATTATCGGAGCTCACCGGACTTCCGTTACGCTCACCGCAAGATTTTATTGAGGCATCGAGCTCGACGTCGAGTTTTCTGTTGTTTTCTAACATCTTGCGCCGCGTCGCCGTGAAGATTTCAAAAATCTGCAACGATTTGCGGTTGCTGTCCAGCGGCCCGCGATGTGGGTTTAATGAAATCAATCTTCCTGCAGTTGCCCCTGGAAGCTCTATCATGCCAGGTAAAATCAATCCCGTCATCCCAGAAGTGATGAACCAGGTGTGTTTTCAAATCATGGGCACAGACGCTTCGATTGCCCACGCGTCGGAGGCGGCGCAGTTGCAGTTGAACGTTTTTGAACCGTTGATCGTTTACAATTTATTGAATAATATGGATATGATGGAGCGTGGACTTAACACTCTCCGCGTGAAGTGTATCGACGGCATCACGGCGAACGAGGAAGTGTGCAAGAAATCCGTCGAAAACTCCATCGGCATCGTCACTGCTCTCTTGCCGTTGATTGGATACAAAAAATCTTCGGCGGTGGCGAAAGAGGCGTTGGCCACCGGGCGACCTGTCGCTGAAATAGCTGCGACTTACGCAACGGTGGCGGAAATCAACGCGTTGCTGCACCCCGCGTCCATGACGCGCGCGAGAAAGCTCGACGCCAGAGGTGTTTGCTTGGAGACGCCTGCGGCGTCTGGGTAGCGATTTATTTCGTTGCAATATACTGTACAATATCTATCTACTGTAATCCCGGTGCCGCGTGTATCTCCTCGGTTTGCTCCTTTGCAAATCGGATGAAGACCTGCTCTAAAGTCGTCTGCGACACGGAGTAGTCGTCAATTCTTGCGCCGTCGTCGTCCGACTGCTTCAAAGCTTCGACGGCGTCAAAAATACGCCAAAGTTTCATTTCGGGATTCATCACGCGAAGTTTAATTTCTGTGGCGTGTGTTTCTACTATCTCCGCTCCAATGTCTCCGTGTTTGGCTCGTAGCGCTTCCATAACGGCGTTTCCTTTTCCGTCGGAAAAGCGCAGATCGATGGAGTATCCTTCACTGAAGCGCGACTTCAAGTGCTGCAAGGAGCCAAGACACTTGAACTCGCCACTCACCATGATACCGATGCGATTACAGAGTGCCTCACACTCCTCCATAGAGTGCGATGTGAGAACAATCGTGCGTCCAACCATCATGGACGAGATCACGTCCCACATGAACCGTCTCGCTTCGGGATCCATACCAGTTGATGGTTCATCCAAGAAGACGACTTCTGGTTCGCCGACGAGCGACAACGCGACAGAAAGCTTACGCTTGTTGCCTCCACTGTATGTTCCAGCTTGTCTATCGGCATACAAAGTCAAACCCATACGCTGCAGCAGATCTTCCGTCACGCGCGGAATCATCTCCGTCGGCATTCCGCGAATGGCGGCGTAGAATTCAATGTGCTCGCGTGCGGTAAAGTTTGGTTGCAAGCCGTTGAACTGAGGACAATATCCCATCAATCGTCGCGCGTCGTTAAGATCAGTACGCACACTGTGAGACGCACCGTCTCGATCTTGAATGATCGCGTCACCCGCAGATGGTGGGAACTCGCCCGTGAGCATCTTGAACGTCGTCGTCTTTCCCGCGCCGTTGATGCCGAGCAAACCAAAGCATTGATCGCGATGTAGACCCACGCTGAGATTTCGAACGGCGAGCTTTGTAGAACTCGCTGACAAGCCTTTGTACGTCTTGGATAAGCGGTCCATGATGACGCCATCACCGTCGATGTCTCCTGAGAGCACGCGTTCGCGCTCGGCTCGCACGTCTTCATCTTCGTCGACGCTCGGCGATACCTCTTGCGAGTTTCCACGTTTCATCAGTATCCAACTTGCGAAATTCTCTTTATACTCTTTGTAAAACAACAAAGCGCTCCACATGAAAAATGTTCCGATCAAATAGCCCAAATCGTCGGCGATGACGTTGAAAGAACCCTTTGGTACGACGGGGACGAGGCACATGCAATCCTCGCGGAAAATTTTCCGCGTCTTGTCCAAACCATTTTGTGCGATGTCGTATAGACCTTTCCCGAAACTAAAGTGCGGAATGATGAGCGGAAACGTGTAATTGAAGATTTTACTCACCAACAACGTCTCTTTATTCAAGTCTTTCAGGGCATCGGTGACGATACCGGCGATGGTGGTGATCACGCCAACGGTGGTGTTTGTTCCGATTTGCCCAACAAAGGTGTAGTATTCGCTAGTGTACCAAAATCCTTGATAATGCGCGTGTGGAATAGAGGTCAACATGAAAAAACCCAACAAAACAGTGATCGCCCCGAGTTGACCTTGGAAGTAAGACGCATTGAAACCGGCAAAAATGACGACGATGACGGCGAACGGAATAACGAGCTGTATGGCGTCTGCGACGTAGTGCGCCAGCCAATAAATTCGTTTATCGATTCCACTCACGAGCTGTAAGTGTTTGGAGTTATTGCATCGTTCGTACACTGGAAAGATTGAAATCCCAGCACTGAGAACAGCGAGCCCCATGACGACGAACATGGAAACGATGAACGTAGTTCCAGAGTTGTCCGGCTCTTCGATGTCTCCTTCCTTCAGTGTATTCACCGCGCTCGGATACCAGTGAATCGTAGTCGTGATGCTCGCACTAGAATCGGACGTGCGCTTGCGCAAAATAGCACTATTCACGTTGTTGATGACGGTCGGCATACCGTGTAAGGCTGTTTGATGTCCGTACAGCGTGTGACTATAGCGCGTGCCGTTGTACTCGTCAACGTACAAGACGTCGCACGGCGATCCCGTCGGTTGCATGTCACAAGGCACCGATGGCTCTTGGACGTCTAGTAAGTAACTATCGATACTGTCATCTATCATGGACGAGCACGATAGCCCCATAGAAACGATGTCTCTTTGTACATCGTAGCCTTTTGGAGACTTGACGCAATACGTCCCGCCCGCAAGACGTGCCAATGCCGCTACTCGACACGTTGACTCAATGGTTCTGTTATACGCGCAACACGTCATGGCAGACATCGTGATCGTTTGATCTTTCGCTAAGCAGTTGCACATACACGAAATCTCGGGTTGATACTGAGAGCGTAACGCGTAAGTGTCTGTCATCAAGTTCGTCGTGACGGCGACCGCCTCAGTCGCCGAAGGGGAGTACGTCACGAGGGTCTTCTTGTTATCGAGTAGCTTTCGACTGATTTCTTTCGCCGAAATCGTGCTCCCAGGTTCAAAACTCAACGTGGTCAAATAAAGCGCGAGCACGACGAGCAAACAAGGTACGAGAAGTTGCATGAATATCGACCGCATGCTGCGACGCCAATTGAGCCAACGCTTCCAGAGCAAGCGTTTGAGTTGGATTCTGAGTAAGGCACCACCCTTCGCGTAGGTTTGGCGAATGTCCTTGCGGTTGCCAGCGACCAATTTTGCATCGAGGTCTTCACATTCGTCGGCTTCTTCCACGGGTGCGTCTAAGTCCACAACCTTGCCTTTCGATTGCGCCGTGGACGCCGCCTTCACCCCATGTGCGAGAGATAGAAATACCTCCTCGAGCGTGGTGCACGAGATGCCGTAACTTGCGTACCCTAAATTCCCGATCTGCTCATCGAGAGCCTTGAATAACGCAGAAAAGTCGCCGGTAGACTCGAATGGTAAAGAAAACGATAGCTCGGCGCCGACGTCGCTGTGAACAACGGCTTTGGGTACGAAGTGTTGAATCACTCGCAGCATGGCGTTCGAGTTGTGCTGCGTCATCGACGCGATTTGCGTCGATGACGCGCGACTATGACGCGCAAACGTGAGCAGATAACCAGTGCCGAATTTAGACTTGAGGAATAGTGGCGAACCGATGCATGCAAGATGACCAGCGCTCATGATGGCGACTCGATCGCACAGCAAATCAGCCTCGTCCAAAAAGTGCGTCGTGAGCAAGACTGTGCAGTTGGCGGCTCGTTTGCGAATGACGTCCCACGTGAATCGTCGCGAGTAAGGGTCCATCCCAGACGTTGGTTCGTCGAGAAACACTACGGACGGACTGCCGATAAACGCAATAGCGAGCGAGAGCTTACGCTTCATCCCACCCGATAGATCCTTCGAGTTCGCGTCAATCTTCTCCGTCAGCGCAACCTCTTCCACGACTTGCTTGAGTTCTCGTTCTACATCCTCTTTTTGCATACCCGCAAATGCGGCGTATAATTGTAAATGTTCGCGCACCGTGAGTGTCGGCCAAAGGACGTCGAATTGAGGGCAGATACCGAGACCGGCGCGAATTTCTCGCATCTGGGTTTTGGTGTCGTACCCGTCAATAGTCGCTCGACCAGAGGTCCGTTCAATCATACCCGTGAGAACACTAATCGTCGTCGTTTTACCAGCACCATTGTGACCAAGTAATCCACTCACTTGGCCAGGAACAAAGGTCATACTCAAATTATCCACCGCAGTGACTTCGTCGCCAAACTTCTTCGTCAAACCGCGAACGACGACGCTGGCTGACTTCATCTGTTGCTTCGTGAGCGGCTCGACGGCGTCCCCAGACTCTTGCTCGTGCATTCCAAGCGTTTCATCATCGATGACCTTCGACGCGTCACCGCACCAGTACTTACGCGTGAATAGAAACCAAGGAGGCTGGCGCGTGCCGTATTCGGTTTTCCACACGGCGTCGAAGTAAAAGGTGAGAAACGCGTAAAATAAGCAATCGAAAATCACCATGCCTAAGATACCAGCGCACGTGACGTTCCCCTTGAGCGTTACGTCTTCGTTGAATGTCTCCATCGTGATACCCTTCTTATTCACCTCCAGAATAGCCAGCGCCGCGCCCCACATGTTCATCGCCCCGGATGGAAATATGCACGCTAAGATCCAAGCGCCGCTGCCCTCGGGCTGCGTGATGCGGACCGCGATGGAAGGAACCATGGTGAGGACGTATGCGAAACAGCCGACTATGGTGGCGGTGATCGATTTGGAAAAGAATGTCGAGATCCAAAAGTTCCAAAGCGTTAAAGACGCCACCCAAAACGTGTAAAAGATGAATTGAATGAATTGATTCGTGTACGAAAACGGGTAAATCCCGACCAACGTGATCAAGACGACGGAAATCATCGCCGAAAGCCAGTGCGTGAAGAACCAAGACCACCAGAACATCGTGTTTGACATACCCATCATCTTCATCCCTTCTCGCAATCGCAATTCCTTCTCAACGACGATGGATTTCATGACGAGGACGACGTTGGTTTGAAACGCGAGCGAGCCGACGAAGCCGTAAAAGGCTGCGGCGATGACGCCACCGACGTTGTAGTCGAACCCCAACCAAGGAAATGGCTTGAGAGATGTGTCTAACGTCACGCTATACGCACTGCCTCCGTCCTTCATGTCGATGATCGCCGCGTCGAACGCGTTTTGCGCATACGCAAACGACTTGTACTTTGCCCAATCATCTGTGTTGTACGCGCTGTCCCATCTCCCGGTAAAGTCGTCCTCCATGAACGCCGCCACCGCCTTGTCCTCGTTCGCAACGTTCGTCGAATTCAAGCGCAGCGTGTACGCGAACGCGCGCGTGCTCGCGACGTTACCTCCCGAATCAAAACGCGCGTACGCGAAAACTTCCCCGGGACGACTGGCGACGTACGCCATCGCCGCGGCTTCATCCGCCTTGGTCACGACGACTTCGTCTAAAATAGCGTCCCACGTACTCGCCACGCACGACGAGCTCTGCAGGCACGCATCCGAACACGCCGCGGGCATCGCCGTGACGTCGTACGACAGCGCGGCGAACGCCGATTTGACCCCCGTCGCGACGTTCGACGACGCCTGCACCTGATCATCCATCAAATTCAACAAATTCTTTTTCCCGTCCTCAAAATCGTTCGCATAGCTCCTATCCTTCGCGATCGACCGCTCGCTCAAGCACATCGCGTGCACGTACGCTCGCCGTCCGAGCTCCAGCGTCTCCGCGCTCGCCGGCGCCACCACGAACCGAAACCCCCTCGGCGTCCTCTGGTTCACGCTCTCGATCCCCCCCGCGAGCGCGTACGGCCTCGACAGCTCATCGTTCGTCCTCGAATCCGGCACCAACGCCTTCGGCAGGCACATGAGCCCCAAGAAAATCACCGGCACCAAGATCTCGCACAGCGTGCAGCACCGCAGCACGCCCTTCGTCTTCAGCAGGTAATTTTTCCGCATCAGCGCGCGAAACTGTCGCCCTCGTCTGCGCGCGTCGCCGCGTCGTTTCGCGTCGTCGTCAGTCCCACCGTCTCGCGCGCGCCGCGCCCGCGCGCGCCGCCATCGTCGCGTCGTTTCGCCTCGTCAAACGTCGCGTCGCGTCGTTTCGCGTCGTCGTCGTCGTCGTCGTCGTCGTCGCGTCGTCGTCGTCGTCGTCGTCGTCGTCGTCGCGTCGCGCACGCACCGCACCACCGATCGCGCGCGCGCGCCGCGCACCGCGTCGTCCATCGCGCCGTCGCTCGCGCGCGCGTCGCCGTCGCCCATCGCGCGCGCCGTCGTCGTCGACCGTCGCCGAGTGCCGACGCGACGCCGACGCGCGCCTCGTCGTTTATGTTCGCGCGCCGCGCGCCTCGTCGTTTTACATGGGCGCTTTTCGCGCTCGAATATGCGCGCGTTCGGCGTCGCGCGCGTTCGGCGTCGCGCGACGGCGACCGACCGTTTATGTTCGCGCGCGCCTCGTCGTTTTACATGGGCGTTTTCGGCGCTCGAATGCGTGATCGCGCGCACGCGCGGGGCCGCGGGCGACGCGCGTCGTCGCGCGCGCCCGCACACGCGCGCGACGCGCGATCACGGTCGTCATGAGGTGCGCGCGACGCGTGCGACGCGGGCGGTGACGCGCGCTCGCGCGATGCGCGCGAACGCGCGCGCGAACGCGCGAGAGGCGCGCGAGAGGCGCGCGAGAGGCGACGATCGTTGAGAATCGTCGCGAAATTCGCGCATCGAATCGTCCGGGGAGTCGCGCGCGCGGACGCGCGGGCGGCGCGGATCGGACGCGCGGCGATGGAGACGCGCGCGAGGACGATGGAGACGCGATCGCGCGCGGACGAGGCGCGGACGCGGACGCGCGCGATGGGTGAGAATGGAGGGAGGGGGGAGGAGACGCGGCGCCAGGTGGCGACGAACGCGCGACTGACGACGCGAACGCGCGCGACGATTCGACGCACAGCGATAAGGATGAGTTGGATCAACACATGAAAGGACGGCGAAAATGCACGGATATTTTGTTTCTGATCGTTTTCATCGCGTTTTGGATCGCGATGCTCGTGCTGGGCTTTTACGGCGTCGGCACGGGGAAACCGAAGATTTTGCTCTTCGGCACCGATTACCGCGGCGAAGTTTGCGATCAAGGGAAGAACGATGGGTTCAAGACGCGGTATTTCATGAACCCGGGCGAACTCGCTTGGGCGGCGGGTGTGCACACCGATCAATCGGCGAGCGCGACGCGTAAGTACAACTTGCGCGACGCGAAGAGCATTTGCTTGAAGGCCTGCCCGAAGCCGAAAATGACGGTGAACTCGGTTGCGTATGTGTGCGATTACCCCGAAGACGTCAATATCGCACAGAATGCACCGAACTACGACAAGAATCAATGGGTGACGGACAACTACGACTACTACCAGTACTTGAGCCCCGCCCAACAAAAGTCCTCGCTCGAGTGGAAGGGGCCGTGCTACCCCGTGCTCTACGAGAGCGTCAACACGTTCTACACTTGCCAACTCTATGGTGACGGCGATTCGCACGGAGAAACGGAGGCGGAACGCAAGGAGCC
>Ga0206682_10000596_pt1 | contig 39055 bp, 30 predicted proteins | sample M240m12015metaG_FD_155444 | JGI IMG/M metagenome (GOLD analysis project Ga0206682, IMG submission 155444) | Ammonia-oxidizing marine archaeal communities from Monterey Bay, California, United States - M2 40m 12015 | ecosystem: Environmental > Aquatic > Marine > Intertidal zone | place: USA...
ACATGCCCCTATCCGGTGTCAGTAAGCACCGAATATTAGAGAGACATCCGGAACCCCTCTCCCCCTCCCCTCTTCGGATGCCTCTCCCTATTCAAGGCGGAGGACTGCAGAGTCCTCCGCTTTTTTATTGGCTATGAAAAAGTTTAAGCACATCACCCTCTGCCCTCCTGCATAAAGATCACAACCTGTGAAGGCGGCCATGCATCGCATCCTCCCCCATGCTAAAACCCCTTGAGGATAAGAGAGAACGACCTTTTTGCCGCATCGAAACTTAGCGAATCAAACTCAAAGCTAAAACTGGCTCGGCTAGAGGGCAGAGGCGATTGCGTGCGCGCCCTTTGCTTCCGGCGTTGCATGCTGCAAATCGACTCAAACACGCAGAAACGCAACAACGTGTTGCAGAGGCAGCGATTGCACATCAACGTTACCTTAAGTAACATTTACTCCAGTTGGTAGCAGTAACTGCCAATCACGAGAGACATCCGGAACTTCTCTCCCCTCCCCTCTTCGGATGTCTCTCTCATTTCAAAGCGGAGGACTGCAAAGTCCTCCGCTTTTTTTCGCCTAAAATGCCTCGCCTAAAACTACCCCCACAGACCTAACAAGCCGCAAGCAAATGCCAGCCGGACGATGAAAAAGGGATGAGAATGCGGAACACGGAAAAACAAAGAAGGAAAAAGCCGAACAAAACGCTGCACCAAGTCGCTTTTAATTATCCAAGTACTCGAGCGCACATCGGCGCATCAGCACCTTCTTCTTTAGCGCAAAAAAATATTTGTTACTTTAAGTTGCATTAATATGTAACCTTAGGTAACGTATCTTGCAGTTGGAAGCAGTAACTACCAACGACGAGAGACATCCGATACCCCTCTCCCCCTCCCCTCCTCGGATGTCTCCCTTTTCAAAGCGGAGGACTGCAAAGTCCTCCGCTTTTTTAATGCCTTTTTTTTGACTTCCGCTAATATCTCTCCATGAATAACGAACTAAGCAATTCGCAACAATTTCAGCACATTCGCGTTTTACGTGAGGGACTCATTACTTGGGTAACCCTGAACAGGCCCGATAAGGCCAATGCGTTGAGTCACGACCACTTAGCCGAAATAGAGGCTGCGGCTTTGGCATTTAGAGATGATGCAGAAACAAGGGTTGTGATCTTCAACGGCAATGGGCGTCATTTTTCGTCCGGCGCAGACCTCACAGAACCAAAGCAAGAACCGCCGCTACCACTGCTGCAAACACGCAGGCGCGCACGCATGGGTGAACGCGCAATAGAAGCGATTTTGGGCATAGACCAGATAACCATTGCTGCTTGGCATGGCGCTGCAATGGGCGGCGGGGCATGTCTTACAACCGCCTGCGACTTTAGGGTGGGCGCGCTAGGCTGCTTTATGCAGTACCCGGAAATTGATTTGGGCATTAATTTAATGTGGAAAAGCTTGCCGCTTATCCTCAATTTAGTTGGCCCAGCTAGAGCCAAGCGACTGGTGGTGGGCGCCGAACGCTTATACGCAGATCAGTTATTGGAATGGGGCATACTGGACGAATTAGTGGAAACTGAAGAGCTTAGTCATGCGGCGCGAAAAATGGCTGACTTTTACGCAAGTAAACCACCCATCGCCGCACAAATGATCAAGCAATCTACCAACCAACTCGCTAATGCGCTGAATCATGCAATTATGCACATGGACACAGACCAAAATTTACTCAGTGCAGCAACCGAAGATAGACAAACTGCCATAGACGCGTACTTCAGCAAGGAACCTGGTGACTATCGGGGCAATTAGATTCTCTTGAGCAAACGCCACCCCTTTCTCTAACTAGAACAATAAGACGACTACGTTGACGCACCGCAGACAGACTAGGCGTCGGCCCATCTCAAGATAAGCGCACCGTCATCATCAACAATAACATCGGGAGATTCAGTAAGTTGACACACTGCACCGCTGGTGCATTCACCCGTGCGCACATTGAAAGTATAACCATGCCATGGGCAGCGCACTTCTCCCTGCTCAACTGGCGAATCAATGAGCGGACCCATTTGATGCGGACATTGTGCGGAGTAGACCAGCCACTCTTCATCAATCTGTGTTAACACAAAATCCCGTCGAGATAGCGTTACCAACACAGGCAGAATTAGTTCGCGAGCTGGACCCAAGGCCAGCGTTTCTGACCGGTCAAAACCTTCAACACGCCGATCTATTTGCTGCTGGCGCTCTACCATCATTGCTACGTCTTCATCGTACAGCTGCTCGTAGACTTTGGCGTAAGCTAAGCCTACTTTCTCTTTCGCTTCAGACGGCACATCTGGCACGTAGAAGTCGACAACGATATCGAGCACATTTTCGCCTTCCACAAACACATGGGTCCAAATCTCAGCCCCCTTGTTAGGTCCCTCAAGGTTACGGGTAATCCAGCGACGCGCCTGCCGATCTAACTTCAGCTCGATAAGACTATTAGAGGAATTGCTGGCACCGACATTACCTACCTGCGCGCGCCAACCCCAAGCACCGGCGTCCAAACACCGAATCTCCGCAAAACTACGCTCGTGGAGGTGGGGTAAATGCGCCCAATCCAGCGTATTTTCGTACATCCGCTCAATACTGACGGGGAGTCGGCGACGATAACTGCCCACATGATTAACCGCGTTGTCCGCCTCAGCAGGCAGAAAAGTATATTTCACGATTCACCTGCATTGTTCTTGCTGGCCTTAACCACCCACAGCTCAGAAGAGGCAACGCGCCTCATCTAAATGCTACTCACTTGCTTCATTTCATAACTCATTTCACAGCCATCAATTTCAGCAATATTGGCTTGTGCGACCCATGCTTTTTGTAAATCTAAACACAAGGTTTCACGCATAATATAGTCTTGGTGCTCCTCAATGGCCTGGGCTAAGTCGCCCTCTGCATAATAAATCACCGTGACGCGATCGGTCACGGCAAAGCCACTGTCTTTTCTACCGCGTTGGATGCGGTTAACCACTTCACGTGCATAGCCACCGCGAATCAATTCAGGTGTCAAAGTACAATCTAAATCTACGCTGATTTGACTATTGGATACCGTGTTAGTGCCAGGCTTAGCTTGTTGCTGAACCTGAATTTCTTCATCGCTGAACACTTCCACATCACCATTAGCCTCAAGGCTGATACTGCCTTGGCTCTGTAGCCCTGCAATGTCATCTGGCGAAAGCGCACTGATCTGCGCGGCAAAAGCCTTCATACGCTTGCCTAATCGCTTACCCAACAGAGGAAAATTAGCCTTCGCCTGCAACTCAATGTAATCGGACTCGTCAGCCGAGTAGCGAATTTCTTGCACGTTAAGCTCGTCACGAACATAACTTTCCAACAGGCGCATATCATCTAACAATGCTTCATCACGGTTGATAATAGTTAGGCATGCCAGCGGCGTGCGCAGTCCAATCTTAACTTCTTCGCGCTTTTGCCGACCCAGCAAAATTACTTGCTGCATACGATCCACCGCAACCTCAAGGGTTGGTTTAACCTTCTGCTCGTCCGCCATTGGGTAGTCGCACAAGTGCACAGATTCTGGGCTAGGCGCATGACCGGCCAAACGCTCTAACGATTGAAATAAGTGTTCTGAGATAAACGGGGTGAATGGTGCCATCACCTGAGCCAATTCAAGCAACACTTCATAAAGCGTACTGTAGGCGGCAATTTTATCGCCGGTTATTTCTTCACCCCAGAAACGACCACGGTTCAAACGAATGTACCAATTAGTCAAATCTTCAATGAAAGCAAACAACTGAGGCACAACATTGTAAAGCTTGTAGCCTTCCATTTCTTCAGCCACATTGCTCTTCAACGTTTGCAACCGAGACTGCAACCACTGATCTAAAACGTTATCGCCATAATGCAGACCCTTGTCTGGCGACCAGCCATCAATGGCGGCATAAGTACGCAAAAAGGAAAATGCGTTGTACCAAGGCAACAATGCCCGGCGCACCATATCGCGCACTCCAGCATCGGCAAACCGCTGCTCTTCGCCCCGCACCAGGCCTGAATTAATACAATACAGGCGCAAAGCGTCAGCGCCGTAGGCCTCCATCAAATCATCTGGCGGGGTGTAGTTACGCAAACTCTTCGACATTTTTTTGCCGTCTTCCGCCATAACCATGCCGTTAACAATGACATTTCTAAATGCAGGTTTATCGTACAGTGCTGCAGCCAATACCGTTAAGGTGTAAAACCATCCCCGCGTTTGATCTAGGCCTTCTGCAATAAATTCAGCAGGAAAGCCGGCCTCAAAGACCTCTTTATTTTCAAAGGGGTAATGCAGCTGCGCGTATGGCATTGAGCCGGACTCAAACCAACAATCTAAAACTTCTTCAATACGTCGATAAGTGCCTTCTTCACCTTCAACGCTGAAGGTAAGGCCATCTACATGCTCACGGTGTAGATCTTCTACCTTGACCCCAGAATATTGCTCTAACTCTTCGATAGAGCCGATGCATAGTGCATTTTCCGTAACATCATTAATCCACACCGGTAACGGCGTACCCCAAACGCGATTCCGCGAAATAGACCAATCAATAGAGCCTTCCAACCAATTACCAAAACGACCTTCTTTAATATGGCCAGGCACCCAGTTAATCTGCTCATTAGCCTTAAGCAATTTGTCTTTAATGGAAGTTACTTCCACATACCAAGATGGAATCGCTCTGTAGATCAGCGGCGTATCTGAGCGGTAGCAATAGGGGTAGCTGTGCTGAATAACCTCTTGGCGATAAAGCACGCCCTGAGATTTAAGCTTATTGATAATTTCTTTATCCGCAGCCTTTACGTGCAGCCCTGCGAACTCCGGCACCTCTTCAGTGAATTCACCATGAATCGTCACAGGGCACACAAATGCCTCAATACCATGCGCACGGAGCACACGGTTATCATCTTCACCAAAAGCCGGCGCTTGATGCACGAGCCCTGTGCCGCTTTCCGTACTGACATAAGCGTCACTGACTACGACAAAGCCGCCTTGGTCCTGCATATCTTTGAAGTAATCAAAAATAGGCGCGTATTTCTTACCTACTAACTCCGAACCAATAACGGTTTTTACAACCTCAAATTCACTGTCCCCTTGATAATGAGGCAGCCGCTCTGTGGCCAAATAGATCTTTTCCCCAGATTCAGGATCAACAACCAGCGAATATTCAATATCTGGTCCCACACAAACGGCCAGATTAGACGGCAAAGTCCACGGGGTTGTTGTCCAAATAGCTAGGTGTGCGTCTTCGTCCAACAATTTCAGCAGCACTGTCACCGCAGGATCTTGCACATCTTGGTAATTAGACGTGGCCTCGAAGTTCGCCAGCGGCGTACCTAGCGCGGTAGAAATAGGCATGACCTTCACGCCTTGGTAAATAAGCCCTTTATCCCAAAGCTGCTTAAACACCCACCACAAAGATTCCATGTACCAAACGTCCATGGTCTTGTAGTCGTTATCAAAATCAATCCAGCGGCCAATGCGTGTAATGGTGTTACGCCACTCGCCGACATATCTTTGTACGATGCCACGACACTCGTCGTTGTAACCGGCCACACCGAGCTTTTCTACAGCCTCTTGCGCGGACAATCCCAGCTGCTTATCAATCTCATGTTCAATGGGCAAACCATGGCAATCCCAGCCAAAGCGACGCATTACATAGCGACCCTTCATGGTCCAGTAGCGCGGCACAATGTCTTTTATAGTGCTGGCAACAAGGTGGCCATGGTGCGGCAAACCCGTGGCAAACGGAGGGCCATCGTAAAAAATATACGGCTGCTTACCCTTGGTATTGTTTAGGGATTTTTGAAATGCTCCGGTGTCTTCCCAAAATTTGAGAATGTCGTGTTCCATCTCAACAAAGGAAAATTGGGCGCTATCAGATGACTCGGACATGTATAGATATTCTATGGCTGAAATTCGGCGCTTATAGTACCTATTTTGGCCGCAGGATGCTGTCAACTTGATAAGGAAAAGGATAGCCTTTTATGCCTTAAAGGAGAGGAAAAGACAGATGGATCTGAAGAACATGCAAATTGGGGCCGTATTTCCCCACAATGAAATAGGCACCGACCCCAGTGCGATTAAAGCCTACGCCCAAGGTGTAGAAGCACTAGGCATTAGCCACCTACTCATTTACGACCATGTATTAGGGGCAGATCCAGACCGAGAAGGCGGTTTTCGCGGACCCTATGATAAAGACGTCGCCTTTCACGAACCGCTCACCACCTTCGCTTTTATCGCCGGTGTGACCGAAAAGCTAGAAATGATCACCACGGTTATGATTCTGCCCCAAAGACAAACGGTATTGGTGGCCAAACAAGCGGCGCAAGTTGCACTGCTGTCAAACAACCGCTTCCGCCTAGGTGTAGGGGTGGGCTGGAACCAAGTGGAATACACCGGCCTGAACGAGACATTCAACAATCGCGGGCGTCGCCAAGCAGAGCAAGTGGAAGTGATGCGCAAGCTGTGGAGCGAAGACTCAATAGACTACACCGGCGAATATCACCGTATTGATAAGGCCAGCATCAACCCACGTCCAAGTCAGCCAATTCCAGTTTGGTTTGGTGGATCAGCACCAGCACTGCTGGACCGCACAGCGAAACTAGGCGATGGCTGGATACCCTTAATGGGTGCAAATGAAAAAGCGCAAGCGTGCCTAGACCACATGAAGGCAAAGCGCGAAGAGGCAGGTCTGAGCTTTGACGGCTTTGGCATACAATCACAGGCCCAGTACGCAGGTGGCGATGCCGATCGGTGGGTTAAACACGCTAAGGCTTGGCAGAACATGGGCTGCACCCACTTGGCAGTGGCTACGCACAATGCAGGAGAAACCAATGTCGATGGTCACCTGAAACGCATTGAGGAGTATCAACACGCTCTGCAGGGATAGGCGCAAACAAGGTTAGGAGTGTGCGATTTATCAGATCACGCTCCTCTTACCGTCTATTTTCCCACTCAGTGTTACGCCTACTGATTCGCAACTGCGCCCAGCCAGGGCTTAACTGCGCAACCGCAGGTGAACAAAGGTGGCAAGCGCCACTCATAACTTTCTAGCCGCGAAAGCACCCACCGTTTCACGCGCTATTTGCTGCAAATAGCGCGCTTCAGCCTTGGGTAGACGTCCGTAATAGTCATAGACAAGACCATCCAGATCATCATCATAGAGCGACAGATAAACCACACAGGCCCCCAAATATGTACCACGCAAGTTGGGATGAGTGTGATCAAAATCAGCGTGCAGGGAGAAACTGGGACGCTTTTGGTAGGAACGCGCATAGGCAAGCCCCACAGGAATCACTCTAGCCTTCGCAGCCAGCCCTGCTTCGATGTAAGTCTCACTCACTAGATTAATCATATTTTGATCGGCTAGACGATGCGGCGGCACATAAGCGTGCGTCATGTAAAGCATCGGTGTAGCGCCAATCTGTCGAACTTTGTTGGCGTAACTTACCGCTGTATCTACGAACATTTGGCGCGTTTCTGGGGTCAGTGCCTCGAAACTTGCGCCCTGCATCACCACCGCTTGAAATGGGTCCTCGACACCAATCTGGCCAGGCGTTAACAGCCAATCTATATTGTGATGTCTTAGGCTAGCATTACCTATTGTGGCTGATCTAAATTCGAAGCTACTGGTTTGGCTACCTTTGTAGCGCTCAATCGCCATCCGTTCCACATGATTGTGCAAACTATCGTTGTAATAAAGATAGCTATTGCCAATAAACAGCACACGCTTCAGTGCAGCTTCCTGACCAGTTACTGCGCCCGCCGGCAAACTGAACGCCAACAACAAGGCTAAAGATACTCGTCTAAACATAGGTCTTTTGTTCTAAATTAGTGGTGTGAGCATACTACCAGCACAGTGGCCGTTACTCATAAAACGATTGCCGCTAAACCCAACGAGTTACTGTCCGACATCGCCGCAAGTTTGACCAAGAAAACCCTTCAAAAAGCAGACTGCTCACTATATTCCAGCTAGCAAGCGGCGAATCAGGCAAGTGGCTATGAAACTCAAAAAATATTCGTGGGAGGATATTCACTGCGAAAACCCATTTGAACACTTGTAAATCATAAGTTTACATTCATCTACCCTTCAGCATAGCCTTGAACCCCAAAACAAAAATAATAAGGAAGTAGTTCAGATGAAAATGATCAGTACAATTCTCGCAAGCTTGGCCATGTTAGGTTCAAACCTTTCCTTCGCAGACGACCACAGTGCGGCCTATGGCGGCGTTGAAACTTTTGCCTGTAACTTCAAGGAAGGCAGCAATTTTGATGACATGCTCGGCGTGGCCAAGAAGTGGGACAAGTGGATGAGCAAAAATGCAACGGGCCTGTATTCAGGTTTTGCAATGACACCTTACTACTTCAGCGAGCCTTCGGCTGACTACTATTGGGTTGGCTTTACCAACAATTTTGCCGACCAAGGGATTAATGACGAGATATACATAAACAAAGGCGGGGCCATCCAGAAAGCCTTTGATGCAATTGAAGTATGTGAATCACGCTCTCAATACATGTGGACCCGCGTTAGAGATACCTTTAGCGAACCGGTATCAGGCGGCTATGTGGACTTCGCTCAGTGCAGTCTAAAAGCTGGCGCTGATATGAGTCAGTTGGCTGAAGCAGATGCCAAAATGGCAAGCTTTCTAGATGGTATTAGTAATACTACTCGCATATATCGTTGGATGCCGATTCAAGGCACAGATCTAGGTGGCGCTGACTTTATTCAAACTCAGTGGGAAGAATCGCTGTCTTCGAGAGGCAAGCATATGGATGCATTTATACAGGCCGGAGGCCCACAACAACAGGCGGCCATCTACAACCCACTGCTTGATTGCACTAGTGGCCCCACAGCACAATACGTTTCTGTCGGCGGCTCTGAATAGGGAAGCATCAGATCTACCGGTAAACAGCGCCTCGCACCTTTTGCGAGGAGCTGTTCGAGCTTTTGTAAAAATCACATCGCTCAACATCAAAAACATGCCTCTTCTCGACGTTATATCAAACACTGTAATGCTGACCTCTTCATCAATCGACATAAGACAACAGATAGCTTTATCCCTAGTTCATGCAAAACCATGGCAACACGCTCAAGGTTAAAGACGAAGGTAATCAGCGAAAGCCAAGAGTTATTCAAAAATTGGCCCCTAAGTAGGAAAAAATTAACCCGCTGCCTAGCTGTTTTTGCGGCCTAAAATTTTTCGCTGACAACGAGGTAGAGACTAAAAGGCTACGGGGCCAAATTGAAAAGAAAGGTAAAAAAACTTCCTAAATAAATAGGCGCTTACTGCTGGTTTTGCAGCGACCTAGGCAGCGCTAGACATCAACAAATCTAGGCGGCTGGCCAGTTTTTCAATAGATCCTGCAAAAACTGGCACGACCAACTGGTCTGTGCCCGCTGCAGCATAGGCGGCAATGGTCTCGGGATTTACTGGATGACGATTTGGCCCAACGATGAGCTGAATATCCTGCCGAGAGCGGCCACTGGCGGCCAAAGCTGCATCCAGCCCGGGCAACCGTTCCACCAACGCCTCAGGGGTTAAATCATATCCATACCAACCGTCGCCCATGCGCGCAACGCGTCTCAAAGCAGGATCAGACTCACCACCAAAAATAATCGGTGGGTGAGGTTTTTGCACAGGCTTAGGATTAAAATGACAAGGCGCGAGCTCCACGGTTTTACCTGAAAACTCTGAAATGCCCTCGGACCACAATGCACGCATAACCATAATATATTCTTCGGTCCTAGACGCTCTCGTGGAGAAATCCATGCCTAGGCTGTCGAACTCTTCTTTGAGCCAACCAATGCCCACACCAAAATCTACTCGTCCACCAGACAGATAGTCTAAGTCGGCAACCATTTTCGCCGTGTAAACCGGCTGCCGTTGAGGCACCAAGCAGATACCCGTACCCAATCGCACGCGCTCAGTGTGAGCGGCGATGAAGGTTAAAGCAGTAAAAGGATCTAGCAGACCTTCCGGGTTGCCGGGAATGCGGCCATCATCTGCGTAGGGGTAGGTAGAGGCATATTCGGGGTAAAACAGCACATGCTCAGGCACCCAAATACCATGCACACCCTTAGCTTCCACCATTTGCACGGCGTCTTTGATAAACCCGACCGGCGTATGTTCATTAAACGCCATAGCGACACTAATCTTCATCATTCCCTCTCCCAAAGGTTAAAACATTTCTTAGCGTGGGCTGTTGCGCCAACAGATGCAAGGACCCTAACACCACACGAGCTTGACCTACGCCCCAAAATCCAGCGCTGAGAATAAATTGCTAGCTTATAGCAGCGCCGGCCTTAATAAAGTCCACTACCAAACCCGGATCTTGCATGGCGATGAAGTGTGTTAACTCGGGCAGCAGAACGTCTTGCCCATTCTGAAATTGATGCGCCAACTCTGGCCATGTGGGCGACGCCGAAAAATCCATCTCTTGGCTTGTTTCATCACGAGGATTCGCCCGCAGCACCACCACTGGGGTGTTAATCGAAGCGATCAACGGATATATATTTTCATCAAAGTCAGCCATGTAAACCGACGCCTCGACTTTCGGCGGGCAAGCCAACTCTAAGCCCTCGCCTGTAGAGGAAGTTACGAGACCATGCTCGCAATAATCAGCAAAAACCTTCCGATCCCAGGTTGCGTAGGGCGCACGCTCGGCGTAGCGATCATGCATGTCAGCAACTGTCGAAAATTGGCCTCGGCGGCGAGCCACAGGGTGCTCTTCCACTGAATCAAATTGATGTTTGGTGCTGTTTTTAAATGCCTCTGGAGACAGAATAACCGGGTCAACCAACACTAGGTGTTTGAAATGTTCCGCCTGGTGACCACACGCATGCACAACACAGTGACCGCCCATCGAGTGCCCTACACCGATAGCGTCCTTAAGACCCAGCATTTCACATACATGGAGTAGGTCATTACCGAACTGGGGCCATTTGTAAGGGGGCACATTTCCTGACCGCCCATGTCCGCGCATATCCACGGCAAAAATGTGCCAATCTTCCGGTAGGCCTGCCACAATTTGATCCCAGCAGCGCGCATGAAATCCGGTTGCATGAACCAGCAACACTTGCTGACCACCGGGCACACCCCATTCAAATACACATAAATCAACATCAGGCAGGTTAAGGGTCATTTGCTTTGGCGAAGCTGGCATATTTCAAACTCGAATGGACTACAAAAATGAGAAACGCGCTAAATGCTCGCCCCGGTGACGGCAGTTATCTTAGGCGAAAGCGAAACAAAGCGTTACACTAGAAATTTGTACAATAGTGTATTAGAGAACATTTTTTCACCGACCATTTACCAATTATTCACCGACGAAAGCCATGACAGAACAAATCAATACCAGAACAGAAGTTGTTTCAGACGAAGCAGAATTGCTGATTCTTGTCGACAGCGAAGATCAGCCTATTGGCGAGCTGGATAAAGCCGCCTGCCACAATGGCGAGGGCACCCTGCATCGAGCGTTTTCTTTGTTTATCCTCAACGGTAAAGGTCAAATTTTGCTGCAAAAGCGCGCAAAAAGTAAACGCCTGTGGGGCGGCTACTGGTCTAATTCTTGTTGCTCGCACCCACGAGTGGGTGAGTCAATGATTGATGCAGTAGTCCGGCGCAGTGAGCAAGAGGTAGGCATCAAGGTGGATGCGAAGTTTGTTTATAAGTTTGAATACTCAGCCCAATTTGGCGAGGCAGGTAGCGAGAGAGAACTGTGCTCTGTCTATGTGGCACAAACAAACGATGAACCGGTATTCAATACCGAAGAAATCAGCGCCTGCCGCTGGGTCTCCCCAGCGAAACTGGCCAAAGCATTAGTCGACAACGCCGACCACTATACGCCTTGGCTAAAAATGGAATGGGAAACGCTGCGCCGCGATCACAGCAACGTGCTCAGAGCTTCTTGAGATTAGGCTTGAGCCTTGCTCCGGAGCTAGGCTACTGGGCTTGGAGATCTAAACAGGCATCAGCTTTTGCTGGGGTGCATCTGGAAGCGAAATCACAATTTCATCCGCTAACCTAATCAAACCACCCTTCACAACCACCGCCATCACCCCAGCTTTACGCACCAGACTGCCATCAGCGTCTCGCTCCAGTACTGCGGCCATTAACCCTAGCTGATAATCATCTAACTGCTTACATGGATTTCGCAAACCCGTGATACAAAGTTGAGCTTCAGCGCCTATATTGAGCAAAGTGCCCAGCGGCAGACCCAATAAATCTATGCCGACAGTGGTGAGATTCTCACCCATTGATCCAGGCAACACATTAAAGCCCTCAGCCTGTAATTGTTGGATAAGTTCGAAATGCAACAAATGCACCTGTCGCAAGTTGGGTTGTGCTGAGTCGGCTTTTACTCTAGATCGATGCTGAACGGTGACTCCGCTATGCACATCGCCCTCAAGACCAATACCCCGAAGCAAACGCGCTTGGTCCATCGATGATTTTGAAAGGCCGTGGTGACCACTGATGCAAATACAACTGAGGAATGACATTACGAGAGACTCTATGTTTAAAGGGTTTGTTGAGCCCTAATTATGAAGAAAAGGGCGTTCTGCAAGCGGCAGCAATTCAATGTATCCACCAAACGGTACCTTTAATAGGACTACTGGCCTCTCTAAACGGCTAGGTCCTATCTTAAACTTAGCACCGACTTCCAATGACTTTCGCTACAAATAAACTTGCAGAGCGAAGTTCCAAATTTTGCGAGTGGATATGCTGCTAATTAGATCAAAAATAAATATTACTAACCTTTCGTTTCATCGCTTGTTGAAACCTAGAGCTCTGCTGTTACTGGCGGCAAGTTCACTACTGCTAGGCAGTTTCAACGCTGCACACGGTACAGAAACTGGTTCAAATGCGCGGTCAATTTCAAACACTACAACCACCCTGCCTGAGCAACAAGCGACCGATATCAAAAACCTCCCAATCGTTTGGGTTAACGTCGCCAAGGGAGAACTTAAAGTTTTTGGAACGTTAGAGGACGGTACGCGTAACGCCCTATTTGCAACAAAGGTGTCTATCGGCCGTAACGGCTCGGGAAAAACTAGGTCTGGCGATCAAAAAACACCAGTAGGCATTTATAAGACGGAAAAATTTATTGAACGAAAAGATCTACCTAAACGCTACGGAAATGGTGCCTTTACGCTGAATTACCCAAATCAATACGACAAAATTCTGGACCGAACAGGAGACGGGATTTGGATTCACGGGCGACCCAGCGAAAAAGAAGACGCACCCTATCTAGACACAAAAGGCTGCGTTGTCATGGACGACGAAAATCTAAACAAGTTACGAGAATTTATTCAACCAAAAGGCACAACAGTAATAATAAGCGAAGAGTTTGAGCCAACAAGTCTGGGCCCAAATCAAACCGCCATTATTCAGCGCATTCAAAACTGGTCAAATGCATGGGTTAGCCTAGACCACGAATCCTATATGGATTTTTATGATAAAAGTTTCTTCAACGGCAGTCGTAACTATTCAGACTGGGACAACTACAAAGGAAGGATTAACGCCTTTAAGTCGTTCATCAACATCCAGCTTTCAGACTTTGAAATACTCAACTATCCAGAAGAAGAGGATCTAATCTGGGTGAGCTTTCAACAAAGTTATGCGAGCAGTAACTACAATTGGGAGGGTCGCAAAATAACGCTATGGAAAAAGGACAACCGCCATCGTTGGAAAATTGTCTTCGAAGGCAATGAATGAAGAAATTCCACCTCGGCTGTTTAGCAAGCCTGTTACTTTTCAGCGGTTGCTCTATCTTTGAGCGACCGGCCACTGTCTCAGAGCCACCCGCACAGCCGAAAGAGCTAGAACCTCTGCAAAGCGATACCCTAAATCCGGCTCAGGCAAACACAAAGAAAAAAGAGGGCCGCGGCAGCAACCTTCAGACTCAGTTGCCCGCTATCCAAATAGAATTTCACCGCCCAGATAGAGGCCCATCAGAGCAGAGCGCAGAACCCAGCACAGGGTCCCTTGATAGTGACTTACTCGATAAAGACTTACTCGATAAAGAGTTACTCGACCCAGAATCGCAAAACAAAAAACTGCTCAATAAGCATAGTGTTAATGATCTTGCTAATCCCACCACTAAAGTTAATCGTTTTCATTGGGCGGAAATAGCTAGCCTATGCAAGCAACTTAGTGACAAATTATTTAGCCTAAGCTTGGACCAGTGCCTCAATCTGCAATTTTCAGCCAATGCACTTTCAGTATTGCAAAGGCCTCTTGTTCATCAAGACTTCATCAACGCCGCCCCAGCAAATGCACCCCGCAAGAGGGTGTTGATCATAGGCGGCATTCACGGTGACGAATACTCTTCAACGTCAGTGGTCTTCAAGTGGATGGCGATGATCCAAGAGAACGGTCACTCCATATTCGATTGGCGCTTTCTACCCAGCGCAAACCCAGACGGTTTACTCAGAAACAAACCACAAAGACAAAATGCCAATAACGTGGATTTAAACCGGAATTTTTTAACCCAAGATTGGTATGAACAAGCGACCTCAAAATGGCGCAGCAAATACAATAGTGACCCCAGACGCTTCCCTGGCAACGGTCCCGCCAGTGAGCCCGAGGTCAAATGGATTGTCCAACAGATCAAAGATTTCAAACCTGACGCGATCATCTCTCTGCATGCACCGTATGGACGAGTGGATTTCGACGGCCCACCGGAGGGGCCAACGAAGTTAGGAGCATTAACCGCAATTAGGCTGGGCGTTTTCCCTGGCTCGTTGGGGAACTACACCGGAGTTGATTTAAAAATACCAACAGTCACTTTAGAACTACCCTCGGCAGATAAGATCCCCGCAAAACTGGAGATTTCATCGATGTGGCAGGATTTGCAAATCTGGTTATGCAATCATCTCGAAGAACGATGTGATGCAGCCGCCATGCCTAACGGCTCTGGCGCACTAGATCCTGTTGACGTGGTGAATAACCAATAGAACCGCTTTTGCGCATCCTCTTAAAGTCAGGCGTTTGAAGCCTGTCGTTTAAAGTCAATACACGCCCAGAATATTCAGACCACTCTATGCGTTAAGCTAAAACCTGCTGCACTATTTCATTGACTGCGGCTTCACACGCGTGCCCGCTGTTGCCGCGGTGTGCAGGTCAAACCATTCGTCAGCTGTCTGGCCTAAACGCGCGCGCATACCCTGCTTAATTTTTGCAGGCGCACCGCTAGGGAAGTCTGCAAAGCGCTCGCATATCGCAGTGGCAGCTTGCAGAACTTGATCATCATCAACGCTTTGGTTAGCAAGGCCCAAACGAAGCATATCCGCACCATTTAGCCGGTCACCTAAAAGGACAACCTCTGCTATTACGGCCTCGCTATAACGCAAATTCAACCATGCAAGATTGTAAGGCGCCGCCATCCCAATTTGCACTTCGCCCACTTGAACAAAGGACTGCTCGCCCACCACCAAATAGTCGCAGGCTACCGCCAATGCAGCGCCGCCATTTATAGCGTATCTCTGCATAGCACCAACAATTGGCTTATCACATTGAAACAGCGCTTTATGAGCAGCACGCCAAATTGTTTGGAAGTCTGCCAGCCACTCCGGCTCAGGTGTGGCGTTAAATGCACCAAGATCTAAACCTGAGCAAAAAGCCCCGCCTTCTCCACGAAGCATAATCGCCTGCACTTCATCGTCTGCATTTAGGGCGTTAACGCGTTCCGCGAGGCCAACGCCAAGTGGCCCTGTAATCGCATTTTTGCGCTCGGGTCGATTCAAAACCACCTCTGCCCACATCCCGCCAGCTTGAGTAGTAAATTTGTTGACTAAAACCTCTTCCATGACTTCCCCTCCATTGAGTTAGTTTCTAAAAGCACCTTTTGTTAAATATACATTGGGCGACCCCTATTTATGGAGCGGCTCAAATCAGCAATAGAATGCCCAAAACCAGTAAAAACATGCCAACCATCTCGCGCATTCTAATGCGCTCACGTAAAAAGAAAACCGATGTAATGAGCGTAAACAGCAACTCCACCTGGCCTAGCGCCCTAACAATCGCCGCATTCTCCAAAGTCATTGCCGTAAACCAACATATGGAACTAACACTTCCAATCAGCCCAACCCAAGCCGCAACAGGCCAACTACGCACAACCTTGACCATCTGTTTAGGCTCTCTCAGGGAGAGATAAATACCCATCAACACTGTTTGCAGGGTGAGCGTTACGGCTAGAGTAAAGCCAGCCCGCTCAGCTAGACCCAATGTTGGTAGGCCATGCATCTGCGCGCCAGCGTCAGCATCAATACTTAAGGCTAAACTTGCACCGCGAAAACACACCGAACAAAGCGCGAACGCAGTACCCGCCAACACACCGTACCAAACGCTGGCATCGCCTTGTAAAAAGTCCTTGGTGCGAATACTCCCAGATAAGAAGAACACGCCCACCAAGCTCAAGGCAATACCCGTTAACGCTAGGCCTGATAACGCATCACCTAAGATGATTAAGCCCAAAAGCGCTGCTTGAACAGCCTCGGTCTTACTCAAGGCGGTGCCCACAGCGAAATGCGAACCGCTTACAGCAGCCACCAACGCTGAAGTGGCAATGATCTGCATAATTGCGCCAACAATTACGAAGGCCAAAAACGCAAAATTTAGATCAGGAACTCGACCTTCCCAAATGTAGGCGACATAAATCCATGCAAAAGGAATGGCATACACAAAACGCACATAAGCGGCGCCGTTAACTGAGAGTTCACCCGTTAGGCGCTTCTGCAATAAGGAGCGCAAATTCTGCAAAAAAGCGCCGGCAATTGTTAAGCCAATCCAGAGTTCCATCAGCCAGCCTGCTGTAAAGGCTGAGGCGTATGCGCCGCTATCTCACGCCTAGACACCTTATTAAATCGATAGAGCAGAAGTATTGCGGCGCAGGTTAAACCCGTGGCCATGCCAATCCAGTAACCGTACACCCCAAAATCTAAAGCTTTGAAATAGCCGAACCCTAGAATCCAAGCTACAGGAAACCCTACTACCCAGTAACATATTAGGGCTACTAAAAAGGGTGCTCTTGTGTCCTTGTAGCCTCTCAGAGCGCCCATACCAATGACTTGTAGATCATCGGATAATTGAAAAAACGCAACAATGACTATTAACCCTGTCGCGAGTTCCACCACAGATGCCTCTGTAGAATATAAGCTGACAATAAATTCCCCACCTAGTAACAACGAAGAGACCGCAAAAAGCGCGAATACAAACCCTGCACCTACTGCCACTAACCCGCTACGGCGAGCGGCAACGTAATCGCCAGCGCCAACGTTGTAGCCCACGCGAATTGAAGTCGCCATACCCAACCCCAACGGAATCATAAAGACTAGACCAGAGACGTTATTGACAATCTGGTTAGCCGCCACGGTTTCAACACCTAGGCGCCCGATTAATAGGGTAACGGCAGAAAATATACTGAACTCCGCAAAGGTTGAGAGACCAATTGGCAGGCCCAGCCGAACCAAACGCTTAATCTCGACAGCATCCGGCCAGGAAAACTCAGAGAATACGTTAGTTACTTTCACTCTAGAAAACTGCACAACACAAATAATGGCAACAAATTCAAAGGCCATCACAACAGAGGTCGCCCAACCACACCCCTCGCCCCCCATAGCGGGCAAACCCAGCCCGCCATGAATAAACCAATAATTCAACGGAATTTTGAGCAAAAAGGCAGAACCGGCAATGAGCATTGCAGGGGTGGTCCAGGAAGTGCCCTCACACAGATAGCGCAGCACAAAGTAACCCAGCACCGGCAAAACGCCCCAACTCACCGCTTTCACATAAGCCATGGTTATGGGAATGGCTAAGGGATCAACACCAACAAAGTGATACATGGGTTCCAAATTATGCAGCAGGGTCATCATGGCAACACCGCAAAAAAACGCTATCCACAACGCCTGACGCACGACGGCACCGGCCTCTCGCACCCGGCCACCGCCGTGCAATTGAGAAACCGTGGGGGTAACCGCCATGACAACACCGGCAATTAACATCAGGATCGGCCAAAAAATAACGCCACCAAGCGCAACGCCCGCCAGTTCAACGGAGTTCACCCGCCCTGCCATAATTGTGTCGAGAACCCCCAGCCCCATTTGAGCCAATTGCGTGACCACAAGCGGCACGGCTAAACCGGTCAGCTTTTTCAATTCTGTGGTCACCACTACCCGATCCATAACATTTACTCAGTTAGCTGGCCTCTGGAAAGAGGCCAATTCTGCTGGGCATTGTACAGACGGACCGACTGGGAACCAGTGCCTCTTTCGCAGCAGAAAGTGGTGACATAAAAGGCCGAAATAGGAATCATTATCATTGAGGAAAGCAACTAAGAATTGATCATTGATAGGTGAAACCTATTACAGTCATCTAAACTTTCAAATAGAAATGTAGCATTAGACTTCTATACTTATCCTCAGTCGCCAAGCCATAGGCTTGATACTTACACAACTAAGACGGAGTTCATGCAATCATGGAACTAAAGGACAGCAATACTTTGCAAAACCTTAAGGACGCCTTTGCTGGGGAATCTCAAGCAAATCGTCGTTACCTCTACTTCGCAGCAAAAGCTGATGTTGAAGGCGAAAATGACGTCGCAACAGTATTCCGCTCAACTGCAGAAGGCGAAACTGGGCATGCCCACGGACACCTTGAGTACATGGAAGCAGTTGGCGATCCAGCTACTGGCTTACCCATTGGTACTACTTCTGACAACCTCAAAGCAGCTGTTGCTGGCGAAACCCACGAGTACACAGACATGTACCCTGGCATGGCTAAGACAGCACGCGACGAAGGTTTTGACGAAATCGCTGATTGGTTTGAGACTCTAGCGAAAGCTGAGCGCTCACACGCCAACAGATTCCAAAAAGCTTTGGATGCGATGGACTAGTCAGAAGCTAGTTTAGAACTCGGCAACAATCGCCGAATGTTCGAAAAGGGGCTTAATCGAGCCCCTTTTTTATGCCGGTAAAACAGCATAGACCCCGTAAATGATGAGAATAGAGAATTTCAATGAGTACACGTGAAGGTAGTTTAGAAGCCCCAGATCGCCAACCACTAGATTGGCAAAATCCTGAATTCTATGACAAAGATTCTTTGCACAAGGAAATGGAACGCGTCTTCGATATCTGTCATGGCTGCAGACGCTGCGTAAGCCTTTGCGATTCATTCCCGACTCTTTTTGATTTGGTCGACGAATCAGAGACCTTGGAGGTCGACGGCGTGGACAAAGCCGACTACAACAAAGTTGTTGATCAATGCTTTCTTTGCGACCTATGCGCTGAAACAAAATGCCCCTATCTGCCCCCTCACGAATGGGCATTAGACTTCCCACATCTAATGTTGCGCGCTAAAGCACAGAATTTTGCCAACAAAGATACTAAATGGCGGGACCGTATCATTACGTCTACCGACCCTATTTTTGATGCCATATCTACACCAGGCATAGCGCAGATGGCTAACGCTGCCGCCAATTCAAAACCACTGCGCAAGGCGGGCCAAGCACTATTTGGCATTCACCAAGATGCGCCACTGCCCAAATTTATACCCAAGCCTTTAACTGAATCGTTAGAAGACTATATTGGCGATCACGCCCAAGTGACTGCAACTGAAAAAACAACCGGCAAAGTCGCCATTTTCGTGACCTGCTACGGCGATCACAACGAACCGCAAATGGTTGAAGATTTAATCGCCGTGCTCAATCACAACGGCGTACCGGTAAAAGTTTTGCAAGATGCCAAATGTTGTGGCATGCCAAAACTGGAACTGGGCGACCTGAAGAAAGTAGAAAAGATGAAGGATGCGAACATCCCCGTTTTCCAACAAGCCATAGAGGAAGGCTACGACATCATCGCGCCCATTCCTTCATGCGTCTTAATGTACAAGCAAGAACTGCCCTTAATGTTTCCGGACCAAGCCGACGTGGCAAATGTCAAAGCGCACTTTTTCGACCCATTCGAATATTTGATGCTCAGACACAAAGCAGGGCTTATTAAGACCGAGTTTGCGAAGCCCTTAGGTAAGGTTGCTTACCATGTGGCTTGCCATCAGCGGGTGCAAAACTTTGGTATGAAGACAAGAGATTTCTTGAAGCTAATACCAGACACAGAAGTTAACGCTATTGAGCGCTGCTCCGGCCACGACGGTACTTATGCCGTAAAGGCGGAAACCTATGACAAGGCCAAAAAGATCGCCAAGCCAGTGGTTAAGCGGGTTATTGACAGCGAACCAGACGAATTTGGCTCTGACTGCCCCATGGCTGGCCGGCTGATTGCAGAAGGTGTTGAAAATGGCGAGGCAAAGCACCCGGTAAGTATGGTTCGCCAAGCCTACGGCATCTAACCCATTCGGCCTCAAACTCAACCTTTATCATTAGCAGCGGCGGACATAATCTCCGGCGCACCGAGGAAAGAAAATGAAATTGACCCGTGAAGACCTTTGGTCCCTAGAAGAATACGCGCAAAAACGTGAAACTTTTCGTCAGGATGTTATCGCACACAAGAAAAACCGCAATGTGGCTTTAGGGCCTAATGCCACGCTGTATTTTGAAGACGAGCTCACTATGCGTTACCAAATTCAAGAAATGCTCCGCGTTGAGCGTATTTTTGAAGCGGCGGAAATTGAAGAAGAGTTAGCCTCTTATAACCCGCTCATTCCGGATGGCAGCAATTGGAAAGCCACCTTCATGATCGAATATGGTGACGCCGAAGAACGTAAAGTGGCGTTAGCAACCATGGGCGGAATTGAGCTCACTGTATGGGTGCAAGTTGATGGCGGCGAAAAAATCTATGCAATCGCTAACGAGGACATGGACCGTACTAGAGATGAAAAAGCCGCAGCAGTACACTTTACGCGCTTTGAACTCAGTGCTGAGAACGTAGCTGACCTGAAAAGCGGAAAGCCGTTAACCATGGGCATCGACCACCAGAGCATTCCTTGCACTGTGAACATCGAAGGCGTAACCAGAGACACTCTGTTAGCCGACCTCGCTTAACCTCTGACTAATCTCAGAACTGGTAGCGGGACTAAGACCCCTCTTTGTCCCGCCGCCTATCAAGCTCGTCGCAGCAAAAGCACTAATCGCCCAACATATCCGCCAGCGCAAAAACTCAAGGCAAACTTGTTCGCAACACTTTTGCCAAATCTGCCAGCAACTCTGCTCGCGTCGATGTACTACGCCAACAAAGCCCCAACGTTCGATAAGGCACATCGTCTTCGCTAAATGGAATGTAACGCACATTACCGCCCACACCGACAGCGCGCTTACCTTCATCGGCTCTATCAACCAGTGGCACAGCAAACTCTGGCATTAAGGTTACACCCATTCCCGCCCCAACCAATTGCCTCAATGTCTCGAGACTAGTGGCACTGTAACTTTTACTTTCAACGCCACGGTGCGCATGACAAACAGCCAAAGCCTGGTCGCGCAGGCAATGTCCATCTTCCAAAAGCAATACGGACTCGCCGTCCAGATCTTCAGGTGTCACCGCCTGACATTCGGCCTTAGCGTGATGTTCACCCACCGCCAAATAGAACGGCTCTGCGTAAAGTTCAAATTCCTCTATATTGTCATCTTGCAAATCTGGGATCGGAATAGCCAACAAAATAGCGTCCAGGTCACCTCTCTTCAGCAACCGGGTGATGTGTGAGGTCTGGCCTTCAGTCAGTTGTAGCTGCAAATTTGGAAATGCCTCTCGTATCGGCCCCAGAATCTGCGGCAACAAGTAAGGGGCGATGGTTGGAATGATCCCCACGCGTAGCTCGCCCCCCAGAGGGTCTTGTAGCTGCTCGGAAAGCGCCAACAAGGTGTTAACTTCGGACAAGATACGTTGCGCTTGGGCAACAATTTGCTCACCTTCCGGCGACAACATCACGCGGCGGTTAGTGCGCTCAATAAGCATAACCCCCAAGGTTTCTTCCAACTTCTTCAGCTGGGTGGACAGCGTCGGCTGGCTGACAAAACACGCTTCCGCCGCACGACCAAAGTGCCGGTGCTCAGCCACTGCCACCAAGTAACGTAAGTCTCGAAGATTCATATAAAACTTTTCCTAATAGCGAAACACTTTATTGCACAGGAAGCGGCTGCGCCTGTTCGATCATATAGTCTACCGCTTGGGAAAGTTCCTCATCGGTGCAGCTGTAACATAACCCTTTCGCGGGCATACCGGGTGCCAAGCCATTTACAGTAGACGCAAGTAACAGCGCTTTGCCTTTAGCTATGCGAGGCCGCCATTCATCTATATCACCAATCCTTGGTGCGCCATTAATGCCAGGATTGTGGCACGAATAACAGTAATCGTCGTATACGGCCTTGCCGGGGTGGCTTGGGCTACTTTGTCCAACACTGGCGCCACCACCGTCACTGCAACCGCTTACAAACAAACTGCCAGAAAGCAGCAAAGTGACCGCTAGCAAGCGCCGGGAAATGGGTTTATTCATTATGTTTCTGCTCCAACCAAAAATTTGTAAACCTGACAATAGGTAACTTGTCGTTAAGTTCTGGGTTGCGACGAATCGTCGAGATCAAACGTCCTTCATCGAAGCCATGCTTAATGTCACTTGAGAGCGAATGCGTCAGCATCAAGTGCCACAGGAAAACTACTACGCATTGTATCAAGCTCTGCTAAATCTAAAGTCTGAGTAATGATCCTTTGCTTGGACAAATGCTCTTCCGGATCAACAAGTACTTTACCGTCGCCATGATATACCGCGCTGCCGCCGCCATAAACAACGCCCGCGCCGTCAGTGCCAATAATATTTACTCCCGCACAAAAAGCCTGGTTTTCCACGGCCCTCGCGCGCAGAAGTGTCAGCCAAATATCACGCCGAGCTTCAGGCCAATTCGCCACACACAACAGCAAATCGTATTTTTGGTCGTTACGCAGCCAGACCGGAAAACGCAGGTCATAACAAACAGAAAGGCAAATCCGCCAACCTTGAAAATCCACCACAACCCGCTTGCTGCCCTCACTATAGTGCTCGTCCTCTCCAGCCATGCGAAACAAATGACCCTTGTCATAAATTTGCATATCGCCATTGGGCTGCACCCACAACATCCGGTTAAAAAATTGGTCATGCTCATTTATAACCAAACTACCGCACAGTACTTTCTGCCGCTGCTGAGCCTGCTCAAGCATCCAGTTCACAGTTACGCCATCCATGGGTTCCGCAACTGTTGCAGAATCCATAGTAAAACCTGTGCTGAACATTTCCGGCAGCACCACCAGTTGCGAGGCTGAAGGCACTTGGTCTAACAACGTTGCAAAATGTGCCCTGTTGCGCGCGGGGTCGTGCCAGTACGTTGCGGTTTGCAGTAATGTCAGAGTCAAAGTTTGCATAAAATTTCAGCCGCTTGTCTTAACGTTGCATCGTCCTTGGCAAAACAAAAGCGTAACGCCTTGTGCTGACAGTGCTCAGCATCTTGGTAAAAAACGGATATAGGAATAGACGCTATCCCCAGCTCTTTGGTCCAACGTTCAGCCAACACATGGTCTGGCTCATCAGTGATCTGGGAGTAGTCTAATAACTGAAAGTAAGTACCCGCCGCAGGCCTAATTTTGAACTGAGAAGGTGCTAGCAACTCACAGAAAAGATCACGCTTCGCCTGATAAAAATCTGGCAACTGCAAATGGTGTTCAGGCTGAGCTTGAAGAAAATCAGCCAGCCCATGCTGCACCGGCGTGTTTACGGTAAACGTCACGTACTGGTGTAACCGTCGAAATTCCGTGGTCAACTGTTCGGGCGCCACGCAATACCCAACCTTCCAACCAGTGACATGATAGGTTTTACCAAATGAAGAAATAACAAAACTGCGCGCGTACAAATCATCATAGCGACACAAACTCGTATGCCCTTGCTGGTCAAACACCATGTGCTCATAAACTTCATCGCCAATCAGGTAAATATTTGTATCGCTGACCAATTCACGCAATTGTTGAATGTCGTCTTCCGCCCAAACAGACCCCGTCGGATTATGCGGCGTGTTAATAATGATCAACCGTGTCCGCTCATTAATCGCATCTTTCACCCGCTGCCAGTCGACGCCAAAAGAGGGTCCAGTAAGTGGAATATGCACCGCCACTGCACCCTGCAACCGAATTACTGGGTCGTAGCTGTCATAAGCTGGATCAAAGACTATGACCTCGTCTCCCGTGTGGACGACACTGGCAATTGCACAGAAAAGCGCTTCGGTGGCCCCAGCGGTGACGGTAATTTCCTTGTCTGGATCGCACTTCAAGGCGTACAGATCTTCCACCTTTTCTGCGATGGCTTGCCTTAGGGGCGCTACCCCCATCATTGGGGGGTATTGGTTGAAGCCATGGGTCAAATAATAATTTACCAGGGCCAATAACTCCCCAGGCCCATCAAAGTCTGGAAACCCTTGGGACAAGTTGATCGCCCCGTGTTTCTGAGCCAGCGCGCTCATGGTAGAAAAAATAGTTGTGCCTACATCTGGCAGTTTACTCACGGGGCTTGGGGCCAGAGCGCTAGGGCCAGCCGCCGCATTTACCAAAGTGGAACTCATTTACGTCTACTCATTAATTTTTTTAACATCATCCTCTTCTCTTTCGACCAATACGTACGACCAACGGATGGGACCAACGGATAGCACAAACGGATAGCACAAACGGATAGCACAAACGGATAGCACAAACGGATAGCACAAACGGATAGCACCAACAAAAAGAACCCACAAATTTGCCCAAAAGAGGCTTCACTCAATCACAATCTAATTTACTTACTGGCCAACATTCTACAACTGGCCTGTCGAACTGACCCTTGCAGGCCTGGGGTAGTTTCGCACAGGAACAGCAAAAACAAATATCAAAATATTTTGATATTTAAAAAAACCTTGGTAGCATGCGCCCCGCATCACGTCGCAGGCGTTGGCTAAAAGACTTTTTATACAATATTCAGCAGAGAAACGCGTTTTTGCAATCTAATATCTCACCACTAACACAAGCCAACCACACTGTTTCAGAATCTGCTGAGTTGGACATTGTGGCTATGGCAAAAGCCATCGGTGACGACCTGAGGGCAAATATTTTACGTGCTTTAGCCAGCGACTCCTTTGGCGTCATGGAGCTGAGCAAAATCTTCAATGTTGCGCAGCCGGCATTGAGCCACCACCTGAAGATTCTTAAGCAGGCCGGTCTGGCGGGCTCTCGGCGCGAGGGGACCAGTGTGTTCTACCAGCGTGCCGGTTTCCCTGCCCAGTCACTGCCTGCATCGTTATTTCAAGCGCTTGATCAAACACCGCTGCCCACTGTGGCGCTTAACAAAGTGGATGAAATTTACGCAGAAAGGGCGCATCAGAGCGCCTCCTTTTTTCACAACAATGCAGACGTTTTAGATCATCAAAGTGAACTCATTTGTCCTTCAGAAGTCTTCATTCCCTACGTTGTAGAGACAATCGCCGAGCACAACGCATCTGCCAGCCAAGCGCTAACTAAACCCGCCAAACGCCAAGCCAGCACTTTGCTAGAAATTGGCCCGGGCGATTGCACGCTGCTTGCTGCGTTAGCGCCGCTGTTTGATAACGCTATCGGTATAGACAGCAGTCAATCAATGCTCAATGTTGGGTTAGCCCAGCTAGAGCAAAGGGCCAATGCTGCTAAGCAAAATATTACTCTACAAAAGAAAGACTTTTATCAACTTCCCAGCAATGAAGGGTATGACGTCATTGTTGCAGCCATGGTGTTGCACCACATGCCCTCACCAGATGCATTCTTCAAACAGGTGGGCAAACTCTTACGACCTAACGGATTGCTCGTGCTGGCAGAGTTGTGCCCGCACACCCAAGAGCGCGCCAAAACGCTCTGTGGCGACCTTTGGCTTGGCTTCGCGCCAGAAATTTTGCAGGAGCACGCTGCAAAGAACGGCTTGAAAGTAAAAGCCCAACAGTACCTTGCCCAGCGCAATGGCTTCCGCGTGCAAATACCCAGTTTTGAAGCAGTAACAACCCAACCCTCCCTATCTTAAGGAAATAATAATGACAGATTACAAAGTAGCCGATATGGCTTTGGCCGAGTTCGGTCGTAAAGAGATCACTTTAGCTGAAGCGGAAATGCCAGCACTTATGGCGCTACGTGAGCGCTATTCGGCAAGCCAACCCTTAGCAGGCGCTAAGATCATTGGCTGCATCCACATGACTATTCAAACAGCAGTACTTATAGAAACACTGGTCGACCTTGGTGCAGAAGTACGCTGGTCATCATGCAACATCTTCTCAACCCAAGACCACGCAGCAGCCGCAATGGCAGCAGCAGGCATTCCAGTATTTGCATGGAAAGGCGAAACCGAAGAAGAGTACGAGTGGTGCATCGAACAAACCATCCTTAAGGATGGCACCCCATGGGATGCCAACATGTTGTTGGACGACGGCGGCGACCTCACTGTAATCATTCACAAAGAATACCCCGCAATGCTCGACAAGATTCATGGCATCAGCGAAGAAACCACTACTGGCGTACACCGCCTTTACGAGATGATGCGCGACGGCGAACTCAAAGTGCCTGCGATCAATGTGAATGACTCTGTCACCAAATCTAAAAACGACAACAAGTATGGTTGCCGCCACAGTCTAAATGACGCCATCAAGCGTGGCACAGACATGTTGATGGCCGGTAAGCGCGCCTTAGTGATCGGTTATGGTGATGTGGGCAAAGGCTCTGCACAGAGCTTACGCCAAGAGGGCATGATCGTACGCGTTACCGAGGTGGACCCAATTTGTGCAATGCAGGCCTGCATGGACGGCTACGAAGTTGTATCGCCCTACGTCGGCGGCAAGAACACCGGCAAAGTTGCGGACATCGACCTACGTTTACTGCAAGACACTGACATTGTTGTAACCTGCACGGGTAACGCAAATGTGTGTGACGAAGCAATTCTGCGTACGGTTAAAGCGGGCGCGGTTATCTGCAACATCGGTCACTTTGACAACGAAATTGATACCAACTTCATGCGAGAAAACTGGAGCTGGGACAAGGTCAAAGATCAGGTTCACATGATCCACCGCTCAGAGACTCGCGGCGACTACCTGATCCTGTTATCTGAAGGTCGTTTGGTGAACTTGGGCAACGCTATGGGTCATCCATCGCGCATCATGGACGGTTCATTTGCCAACCAAGTACTGGCGCAAATGTATCTGTTTGAACAGGCATGGTCAGATCAGCCTGTGAATCAGCGTCAGCCTATTGGTGTTGAAGTATTGCCTAAGAAACTAGACGAAGAAGTGGCAGAACTCATGGTTGCTGGCTTCGGCGGCGTTATGACGCGCTTGACCAAGTACCAAGCCGACTACATCGGTGTTGGCGAAGAAGGCCCGTTTAAGATCGACAGCTACAAGTACTAGCATTCCATCGTGGCCTGTAAAAGGGCCACTCACCTATCGGCTGGCACTCGCCAACCGATAGGATGAGTTGCTCACCAGCCGCAGGACGGCGTCAGCAAAAATCAATCTAGCCCTATCCCTTTCATCTCTAGTCGGTGTCTTCGAGAATTACGGCGCTACTCAACAGCCACTTTACTGAGTGAGTCAGACCGCGTATTGTGCGCGCCTCGCAGTTTTTGAGACCCCTATTTAGATTACCTATGCAACCACTCAATAAAATTATAGAAACTCTCGATCTCGAAGAAATTGAGTTGAATCACTACCTGGCCACTAGCCCCAACGAAGGCTGGCAGCGCGTTTACGGCGGTCAAGTCATCGGCCAAGCATTAGTCGCGGCCTCGCGCACCGTAGACGAAGACCGTCAAGCCCACAGCTTGCACGGGTACTTTCTCAGAGCGGGCGATAAAGACATTCCCATTTTGTATAAGGTCGACCGTATTCGTGACGGCAGAAGCTTCACCACAAGGCGTGTTGTTGCGGTACAAAAAGGCAAAGCTATATTCACCATGTCCATCTCGTTCCAGGTTGCTGAAGAGGGTTTGTCTCACCAGTTTCCAATGCCCACCACACCTAAGCCCGAAGACTTAAAAGACGAAGACGAAGTACGCAGAGAACAAGCCCAAGCATGGCCGGCAGAATTTCAGGAGTCGTTTACTGGCTCCTCCGCCATTCAAATGAAACATGTGGAACCCACTGACTTGCTCAATCCCAAGCCCACTGAACCTGTTCAGCGTTGCTGGATGAAAAGTGGCGAGGCGCTACCTGACGACCCGCGCTTACATCAGTGCGTGCTTGCCTATTTGTCTGATTGGTCTTTACTAGACACCGCTGCTCGCCCACACGGAGTGAGTTTCATGCAGGACAATGTACAAGTGGCCAGCCTCGACCACGCCATGTGGTTCCACCGCCCTTTTAGAGCTGATGAATGGCTACTTTATGATCAAGACAGCCCCACCGCCAGTGGTGCCAGAGGCTTCAATAGAGGGCTCATCTATAATCAAGCCGGAGAGTTGGTAGCGTCCACTACCCAAGAAGGGCTAATGCGTATTCATAAGTAGTACTTAGTCATGCTATCTGCGCGCACTTTAGAGTTCATAACTTAGCGTTAGGATTTTGCGGAGGATCTTTTCCGAGAGGAATTTTTCGGAAAAGATATTTCTAAGAATGGCTAGCTTTTAGGAAAAGCCAAATTTTGCCAAAGGTCCTGATAATCGTAGTCAGTTTGCAGGGCCAAATTCAGGCGATTGTAAGACCCAAAGTCACTGACAATATGAGTGACTTGCACAATACCTTTGTCTGTTAGGCCCACACTGCGTAACCCCTCTATATCTGCATCTGTTACAGCAGCAGGCTCATCATTCACTTTCAGCGCATACTCTAATATGTGCTTCAGGCGCGTGTTACTGACACTGTCTGTGCCCTTCTGCAAAAGCTCACCGACTAGATCTTCCGACTCGCCCAAACCATGATTCAGAATGGTGCAAAAGGCGGCGGTACAATATGCACAGCCATTGCGTTGAGAAACCAAAATACCAATGTGCTGAATCTCAGCCATCTCAAGTTCACCCGCTTCCCACAGCACCTTCGTTGCTCCGAGTTTGGCGGTGAAAAATTCGGGAAAATTCAGTTCAACAAAAAAATGGTTAGGCACGCTGCCTTCCATTTGCGTCACCCAATCGAAGATACCTTGGATCGCAGGATCATCAACTTGATCTGGTTTAGCAATTTGCACTCTAGCCATTTTTCTTCCTCTTACAACCCGTAAATGGCGCTTCGCTGCGCCATTCTAAGCGTTAAAACATTGGATTTAGGTGATTCAACCTAAAGCGCAAAGCCCTAGTTGAAATCGCGTCTCAGCTCTAAACGCCACTCTCTACCGCGGTCATACAATCCTTCAAAGGATTGAAACGCTGTGCCGTACACGCCACTTATCAGATAATCATCATCTGTTAGGTTGCGTCCAGACAAGGTCAACAACCAATCTTCATCAGCGCTTATCCAACGCACGCTGGCATCCACCAACTGCACTGAGTCTGTGGCAAGTATTGGTGTATTGTAGGCGTCATTAAAGGTTTCAGCGCGGTAACTCCAATCTGCGCGCACCACCAAGGTGCCTCTGGCGTCCATCTGAATTTCCTTAGAAACACCTAAGCTTGCTGCGAATTCTGGCACACGCTCAAACTCGAAAGACTCGCTGATTAGCGTGATGCTCGTGTCAATATTGTCATAGCCGGCATTCAGATAAGCAAAGCTACCTTCAATCAACCAACCCGCTCCGGGCGAAGCCAAAGCCTCAATCTCTATGCCCTCAATAGATGCTTCACCTAAGTTGCGCGTTACCGGCGCAACACTGTTAAACACCTGCACTTGCAGCTCTTCATAATCGGTACTGAATAGCGCGCCGTTAACGCGCAACTTGCCATCAATGAATGTGCCTTTGAATCCTACTTCAAAGACGTCCACAAACTCCGGATCGTAAGTTGGAATCAAATCTATATCGGCGGTGCCAGCGGGCGCGGTAAATGGCGCAACCACTGGTGGAAAAACTCTCTGAGTGAATCCGCCAGACTTAAAGCCTTCGGAGTAATTGAAGTAAATCATCAGATCATCTGAAAGGTCATAAGCCAAATTCACCGCGGGCGTAAACTCAGCCACATCAATTTCTTTTTCTAGTAACGGTAGAATTCGCCCACCCGCTTGCAAAAATGGAGCATCCAGTGCAGCCAAAGGGTTCCCAGCCGGCACCAACGCGCTAAAACCAGCGTAGTAGTTTTGGAAAATAATTTGGTCTGGAGTAAAAGACTTCTGCTCGTCTGTATAACGGCCGCCTAGGGTGACGTGAAAGTCTTCAGTCACATCGTAAGTCACCTGGGCAAAAGCCGCCCATGCTTCGTTATCAAAATCGCCACCTGAACGAAAATTAGAAACCGTGAAGTCTAGGATATTGGTATTGGTGCCCTCTTCAGTAAAGTAATAAAGACCAGCTACCCACTGAACTTTGTCGTGAGTGCCTAACAGTTGAAATTCTTGGGTAAATTGATCTTGATCCAAAACATCAGAGAACTGAGATATACGGTGTGGAGAGTGGTCTCCATCACGGGCAAATTCGGCGTCAAGCTGACGCACGGCTGTAATTGATTTCAATGAAAGCGCATCGTTGATGTCATAGTTCAAGGTGACTGAGGCGCCAAACGTGTCATTTTCTGAGTACGCAGGCGCTGTACCTTCATCAGTACCGTCTTTGCCAACGTAACGACTGTCATAGCAATTGGCACTGGCTGGATTAGAGGTCACACCAACACCAGCAGCATTGGTCGCGGCGCAAGGTTGACCCGGCCCTAATGCAGCGGTAGTGACGTTATGAATAAAGGCCATTGGCGGCGGTGGCGCAAGCACAACCCCGGCCAACTGGCTTAAGTCAGTAAAATCAATGCCAATCAACTCCATCGCAGGACCATTTTCACGATCGCGCGAAACATCTAAATTCAACTGTGCTGAAAATGCATCTGTTGGCTCCCAATTCACCGCAAGACGACCCGCAAGGGTGTCGTCGTTACCTAGGTCAATACCGTCAGCACGCGTTACATAGCCATCTTGCTTGAAACTGGCAACAGACAAACGCGCTGCTAGCGTTTCGCCAAACGGCGATTCGATAGAACCTTTAAAATTTTGCAACTTGTCGGTACCCGCGGTAACAGACAAGCTCCCAGAACGCTCTCCCCCTATTTCAGGTTTGAGGGTAGTAATCGATATAGCGCCACCAATTGTATTGCGTCCAAATAATGTACCCTGAGGCCCGCGCAATACTTCCAATCGCTCGATATCGACCAAGTCTAAAATTGCACCAACAGAGCGAGCAATGTAGACCCCATCCACATATAGACCCACACCGGGTTCTGTTGTTGGCAAAAATTCTTTTTGGCCTACGCCGCGCAGATAAATTGCAGCAGAGTTAGATGCACCACCAAAACTGGGATTGTTTTCCAGCGTCAAGCTGGGCGCAAAACGAGATATTTCATCTAAGGTAGTGATACCACGATAGTCTAACGAATCGCCTGTGTAAGCAGAAATGGCAATGGGCGCATCCTGCAAACCTTCCTCACGACGACGAGCAGTGACCACCACTTCTTCAATCGCTGCGTTGAAACCAGAACTACGCTCAACAGCTTCTTCCGCAAGCGCTGGGATCGCCAACACTGTCGAGACCAAAGCTACGGTAATAGACAAGCCGTTTTTATTATTTTTCACAGAAAATTCCATTTTTTATCATTCAATCGTTCAGTTTATTTTTGCGAGCCGAAGCTTAGCCCACAGGTGATCAACGCAAATTGTTTTTCCAACATCCCTTAAATCCAAAGACTTTCACTTCTAACAACTTACAAAGCATCCGACACATGTCTTTCCGCGTCTTTCCAGATTTAAGCAATCACAGGCACGCTGCTCATCGCCTCAGCAATTTGAGCATCAGACAAATCTAAATCCTCCATCCCACCATTCATGTATTTATCGTATGACGCTAAATCAAGGTGTCCATGGCCACACAGCGCGGTAAGAATAACATTCTCTTCACCAGACTCTTTACATGCCAAAGCTTCGCGAATGGCTGCGGCTAAGGCATGCGTAGGCTCAGGAGCAGGCACAATACCTTCGGAGCGAGCAAACTGTAACGCGCTAGCAAAACACTCTGTTTGAGGCACTGATAACGCTTCAACCAAACCCAGTTCATAAACGTGCGACACTAACGGCGCCATGCCATGGTATCTAAGACCACCTGCATGAATAGCCTCTGGAATAAAGCCGTGGCCCAGCGTGTGCATCTTCATAAGCGGCGTTAATCCAGCAGTATCGCCAAAGTCATATCGATACTCACCCTTGGTCAGCGTTGGGCAAGCCGTAGGCTCTACACAGCGAATTGTTGGGTTCATATTGCCCGCCATCTTCTCGCGCAAAAAAGGAAAGGCTAAGCCACCAAAGTTAGAGCCACCACCGGTACAACCCACCAATACATCTGGAGTTTCGCCCACTTTGGCTAACTGCAACAGCGCTTCTTCTCCAATAATGGTTTGGTGTAAAAGTACGTGATTTAAAACACTACCCAAGGCATAACGAATCGTTGGATCTTGCACTGCCTCGCTGACAGCTTCAGAAATGGCGATACCAAGAGAACCCGGATGATCCGGGTCTTGAGCCAACAAAGATCTACCGAATTCAGTCACCGTCGATGGGCTTGGGTGCACTTTGCCACCCCAGATTTCCATCATGGTACGGCGATAAGGCTTGGCCAAATAGGAAGCCGCCACCTGCCAAATTTCGCACTCCAAACCAAATTGTGCACAAGCAAAGGCCAAGGAACTGCCCCACTGTCCGGCACCGGTTTCAGTTGTGAGTTTACGCACGCCCTCTTGAGCGTTGTACCAAACCTGAGGTACGGCGGTGTTTGGTTTGTGTGAACCTGCCGGGCTTACGCCCTCGTATTTGTAAAAAATCTTGGCAGGCGTATCGAGCAATTTCTCTAATCTGCGCGCCCGAAATAATGGACTGGGCCGCCATAAGCGATAAACATCCAACACCTCACCTGGAATATCAATATATCGCTCAGTGGACATCTCTTGCGCGATCAAGGCCTTGGGGAATAAAGGTGCAAAATCTTCCGCAGTGGCAGGTTGATGCGTGCCTGGATGCAGTGCCGGCGGTGGCGGCTCTGGCAGGTCTGCCACAATGTTGTACCACTGTGTCGGCATCTCATCCTCTTCAAGCAAGATCTTCGTATAATCACTCATCAAAATATCCAAATAAAAACAGCCGTAAAGGCATAAAAACTAACGCTCCGTCGGGCGAACATCATATTGCTCCCCATGGTGAAAGAAAAGTACCTCAGCAAGCGTCAAACAAACGTGACGGAGCAGGCAATAGCGGGCATCAATACTCTAAAACACGAAGGCTCATTTAGCCAAAGGTGTTAACTGAGCAAACGGCCCACCAGACAACCCCAAAAGGTCCGAGTAAAACCACACTCGGCCTTACCCCAGCGTAGGAATAAGTGCGCTGTCAGCGGCAATCAAGTGGAGCCAACAAATTCTGAAACACGACGGCTTAAGAGACCAAAAGCTTGGAGCATCATCGGTCTGTCAACGATCTATCATTGACCTATCACCCGTCTATCATAGAGAAAGGGAAATTTTGCTACACCGCCGAATTTTCGCTAAATGACTACTACCGCTTATCGCGCATTCCCTACAGCTTACATTCTTGGAACGTACTTTGCCGCCCCATACCCTGAAAATCTCACACGGCTTTCGAACTTATGCATTTTTTTGCTAGCAATCGCATGAATCAAATCCTAAGCCAGCAATCGTTATTTAAACGAATTTAGTGCGACGAAACGCAACTTTGCATCAACAAATGTGAGCGGGGAGAAATATGATTTTTCAAAAAAGATGGGCAGAGATTACCAGCGCGGTAATCCTAGCAATTGCAGCCTTAAGCACTCAGACAGTGCAGGCTGAGGGGAGAGTGATCGAGGAAGTATTGGTTACAGCTGAGAAGCGTCAGTCAACCGTATCAGATACATCCATTTCAATTTCGGCCTTCGGGCAGTCGCAGTTAGAAGACTTCGGCATCCAAGGCGCAGATGAGTTAGTTAACTTCATCCCTGCAACGACAAGAGACAACTTTGACATTAGAATTCGCGGCGTAGGCCGAAACTTCCGCGCTTTAGGCGGCGACCCAGGTGTTGCCACCTACTACAACGGCATTTATTCCGAAGACTTCGGTATAGCCTCCTCTGAAAACGGCCTTTACGACGTGGAGCGTGTGGAGGTATTGCGCGGCCCTCAAGGTACGCTGTACGGGCGCAACTCTATTGGCGGCGCACTCAACTACATTACCAACAAGCCCAGCAATGAATTTGAAGGTGAATTCCGAGTAGCTGCAGGTAACTTGGGCTCGCAAGAATACTACGGGGTTCTTTCTGGCCCTTTAGTCAGAGATAAATTGGCATACCGATTGGTTGGCGTAAAACGCGACAGAGATGGTTCTATTGACGGGCAGAACGGCTCGCAGGACATTAATACCATCGACGACCAAAACATTTCCTTGGCGCTGGAATGGAATATTGCCGAAAATTTGCAAATGAATGTGCGCTGGAACGATAGAGATTCCGATATCATAAGCGGACAACAACTGGTGGTTGCAGACGGCATTGCGGGACAGCGCAACACTCGCGACACCTCCAACTTCGCGCGAGGCCTCAGACCTTCCAACGGGGCTACTGCTGGAGAGTCCACCTTCACGCACCCAACTACCGGGGTATTGCTCTATGGTTTGCCCGTTAGACCCGGAGTTGACCGAGCGGCATCCAATGCTCCCAATCCTGCTTTTGGCGCAACCGGTTTGACCCTTAATCAAAATTTATTCGATTTAGACAATAATGTGGCCACTAATAATCAAAACGATCAGGAGTTTGTTCAACAGGGTGTACAGTTCGACTTGAACTGGGACATTAGCGATACCGTTTCACTTAAGTATTTAGGCGGCTGGCAGGATTTTGATTTCACCTTCGATTTAGATTACGACTTCACCAACGCAGAATTTTCACAGCCCAGGCAAACTGTACTTGAAGCCGTGGAAACCTCTTCCCACGAACTACAATTGTTATGGCAGATCGGTGAGCGCCTAGAAATGACGAGTGGCCTTTATATCTTCAATTCAGATCGCTTGCAAAACTTTGCATTTAGAGATGATACGCGATTTGTAGCCCCCTACAATTATGGAGGCTTAGCACCGTTTGTTGCTGCTTTCGGCACAGACCATAGACGTATTGGTAGTGCCCCAACTGGTTTTTCAGTTATCGGTCCTTGGCAGGGCGACCCTGGTGGCGCATCTTATGAGTACTTCAATTCTGCGGTAACTAAAGCATTCGCAGCCTATACTCAAGGCACCTACACATTTAGTGACAGCTGGGCTCTCACGGTTGGCGTTCGGTGGGCGAATGACGACAAAAGCGCATTTGAAACAAGAACCGGTTATTTCGAAGCAAACTTCCTCGACCCCTTCTTGAACGGTGCTTGCGATAATGCATTTGGTGCCGATTGCGACGTTATTTTGGGGTTAACACCTTTGGCTTTTGCCAACATAGCTTCAGGAGCGGCGACATCTAACTTCAACCCACTGAATCCTGCCGCCTACGACAGAAACAACCCCATTACACCAACGTGCGCACTTGGCTCTACAGCCCCATGCGCAACGCCGCTTCTTTTACAAGGTATACCACTGTCTTTCGCCGACCAAGCAGCCGGCGACGACGATTGGGGTGACGTTTCGTTCAGAGTCAATTTAGATTGGACACCCAGCGAAGATACATTGATCTACGGCTCTGTGACTACGGGCTACAGAGCAGGAGGTTACTCTCTTGGTATTGGCGATTCACGAACTGGCGCTGGTAATCAAAATGATCCTAGAAGCCTCGCAACCTACGATCAAGAAGAAGTAATTGCCTATGAACTCGGCTACAAGGGCACTCTGTTAGATGGACAACTCCAAGTTAACGCTTCAGCGTACATCTACGACTATTCGGACTATCAAGATCGAATCGAGATTTTCAACGGCCAGACTAATACAGCTCTGGACCAAGTGATTAACGCCGATTCCGCCATAAACTCCGGCTTAGAAGTAGAGGTCACCTGGTTGGCTAGCGATGCACTGACACTTGGTGGCAACGCCAGTTACACCAAAGCGGAATACGATTCAGATCTTTTTGTTTTAGAAGACGACAATCCTGCTTATCCAACCAGCATCTTCAGCGACTTCGATTTGGACCCTAACAATCCAGGCGCAGATAACTTTTTGGTACGCAACTACAATGGCAATGCACTTAAGCGTATCCCAGAATGGAAAGCGACCATTTGGACCTCTTACGCGTGGCAGCTCAATGACAGCTCACTAACCGCTGGTGCGGTATACGCATTCACCGGTTCCTATTACACCTCCGGTATTGAGAGAACACTAGACGAGGTGCCTGAGCGGCTTCGCATAGATTTGTCCCTCATCTGGCGAGATTCCGCCGAAAACTGGACGGTGAAAGGCTTTGTGGACAATGTAACCGGACAGGTTTATTCCAGAGGTTTAGACACACCAACAGAAGCTAGAGACTTCCGCCTGGTTGCTGAATCCCTCTACCCCCGCTACTACGGTGTGGATGTAACCTACAGATTCGGCGCTCGATAAGCGTTGTTGTTTGGACTGAGGTCCTAACTAGCCTCTAATTAGGTTTGAATTAAGCCCACCGCTTGGTGGGCTTTTTTGCCTGTCTTTCTGCCCAAAAATCCAGATTACTAATCTCTATTTCTTCAACTTGCCATTTCGTTATCGCCCCAAACAACCCATGCACTGCTATTACCGATGGTGTAATTTATGGCTGGGGATTCGAAGATTGAGGAGAAAACACAAATGAAGGATTTAAACCGCCTGCTAACAACTGCCTGCATAATTGTTTTAACAACAATTTTAGCCGCCTGCTCTGGCCCAAAAGACAGTACAACAACCACAGCAAATAAGAGCGACGACACTCAGGCAGTAGCCCCCAGATTTAACGCACCTAGCCTTGTTATGCCGAAAGATACAATCACTGCAGAGCCTCAAGCCAACGCTTACCGCGAAGCCTATTTTGGCGATCTGCACGTGCACACAGACTATTCGTTTGATGCCTACGCTTTTGGCACTGTGGCCACGCCCTATGACGCCTACAGATACGCTCAAGGAGAAGCTATAGCCCATCCAGCTGGTTTCCAAGTACAACTGGGCCAGCCCTTAGATTTCTATGCAGTGACAGATCACGCCATGTTTTTAGGCGCAGTCAAAGCAGCAGCCAATACCAACACCGAGTTTTCTAAAGAACCCCATGTACAAGACCTGCATAACATCAATGCACCGGATAACCTGAACCTTGCCAGCTTGCCTCAGCGAGTGAAGGCCTTTAGCACTTTTCTCCCAGATACTTTAAATAGAATCACCAGCGGCCAAACCGAAGTGGGCATCGTAAATCAAATTGCCAAAGACGCTTGGGCGGACATTGTCCAAGCAGCCCAAGCAAACAATCGCCCAGGCGAGTTCACCACATTTGTTGCCTATGAATACACCTCGTCCACAGACGGGCGCGGCAACCTGCACCGCAACGTCATATTCAGAGATTCAGATAAACTCCCAGCACTGCCCTTCTCGCGCTTTCACAGCCAAAACCCTGAAGGCCTGTGGGATTGGATGGACGGCCTCAGAGCACAAGGCATAGAAACACTCGCCATCCCTCACAACTCCAACGGATCTAACGGCGCAATGTTTCAAATGGTTGACTGGGCCAGCAACCCCATTGATGAAACCTACGCCCAGCGCAGAATTCGCAACGAACCGTTGGTCGAAATAACCCAAGTAAAAGGCACATCAGAAACACACCCACTGCTCTCGCAAAATGACGAGTGGGCAAACTTCGAAATAATGCCGTATCGAATTGCCACCACCATAGCCAGCCAACCAGAAGGCTCTTACGCACGGCAAGCGCTACTTAACGGCATGACCTTGGCTGACCAAGGTTTAACCAACGCCTACCAATTTGGCTTTGTAGGCGCATCCGACACCCATACAGGGGCGGCATCTCTCGATGAAGAAAGCTACTTCTCCAAAGTGGGCTTGTTAGACTCAGACGGCAGTCGCCGCGGATCACAGCCGCTAACCGCAGGCGATGCTGAAATAATCAAAGCCGCCGGTCGGGTAGAAATCAAACAAATTGGCGGCAAACAATATGCTACCGGCGCGTATGAAACTTGGGGGGCATCTGGTCTTACCGGGGTCTGGGCTGAGGAAAACACACGAGATGCAATTTATCGCGCATTTAGGCGCAAAGAAACTTTTGCGACATCTGGACCCAGAATGAAGGTTCGGTTGTTTGCCGGTTATAACTTCGGCGGCAACACCCTCAATGACACCAATGAGGTCGCAGCAGCCTATGCAAGCGGTGTCAGCATGGGTTCAGAACTATTAACCAATGGTGACCAAGCGCCCACGCTGTTAGCCCACGCCACCCAAGATCCAAACTCAGCGCCGCTGCAACGGTTACAGATTGTTAAAGGTTGGACAGTTGACGGCGAACACAAAGAACGAGTTTATGATGTGGCCTGTTCCGACGGCGGCTTGGTGGACACGGTTACTCATCGTTGCCCTGACAACGGCGCTCAAGTAGATCTAAACAACTGCGCCATAAGCAGCAATTTGGGTGCGGCAGAGCTTAAGGCTAAATGGCGGGATCCAGAATTCAACCCAGAGCACAGGGCCTTTTACTATGTGCGCGCGCTCGAGAACCCCACCTGTCGTTGGTCAACTTGGGATGCCATCAAAGCGGGCGCAACCCCACGCTCAGATCTGCAAGCAACCATTCAAGAAAGAGCATGGTCGTCAGCTATTTGGTTAGTGCCGAACGCTGGTTAACGATCAGAGTTATGCGAACCAGTTGCGAACCCAAGCCCTGATCGCAATCACTGGTCGTAAACACTGGCAAAAATTACAGGCAAAAACTAGAGCCCAGCCCCTCGTGTTGGGCTTTTCCTTGCCACATACGCCATTAAGACTTTCTACAAACTATATGTGAGACCAGCTTTACTTGCATAGAGCACTC
>Ga0206682_10000597_pt1 | contig 39053 bp, 25 predicted proteins | sample M240m12015metaG_FD_155444 | JGI IMG/M metagenome (GOLD analysis project Ga0206682, IMG submission 155444) | Ammonia-oxidizing marine archaeal communities from Monterey Bay, California, United States - M2 40m 12015 | ecosystem: Environmental > Aquatic > Marine > Intertidal zone | place: USA...
GATAGTTCATGTACTCATGATTAAACGGATCAGGATGTGATACGTTCAAGTCTTTTGGAACATCGTCTTGATCAAACACACAACAAGGAAATATTTGCCCATCCGGACGCATTGCCATGTGATGAAACGGCATTACACAAGCATGTTTTGGTAATTTACTCATACCATCTTTCCGGTTGCATAGGATCGATACTTAATTCATTGATATTAAAATGCGCAGGCTGATCAACAATCCATTTAATGTAGCTCGCAGCTACATTTATATCCATAGTTTTTCTATCAGGATGCTTTTCTTGATTATTACTTAATGTGCCAAAACTAATATACGAGATTTTTGGTCCACTTGCCCATACACCAGTAAGTCCTAAAGTGTTTGAATAGTCACGTAATGCTTTCTTTTCGGCGTTGTATAACCAAGCACCGCCTTTTTTAACACGATCAGTAGTACTACCTATGTTAATAATATGACAGTTATGTTTTTCTAATATACATTTTTTATACACAATATCTAATAGACTTGTTTGATTAAATCTAAACAATGCACTACAATTAATAAAAACATCATGCGCTAGTACTGCTTCTGCACAGCGTTCCATATCTAACTTTTTGCCAAAGTCATAGCCAGTACTTCTACTAATAAATTCTGCTTCTGGATATAGTTTATAAAGTGCAGCCGAAACGCCTACATCCTTGTTACCTGTTATAATCATTTATTTCCTTTATTATATTTACTACACGTTTATTTGCCCAGGCACGTTCTTCGCACCACCAGCATTGTTTGCATTCTGGTATAAACATTCCGGCACTATAATCCTTAAAATGTCCGCAGGCTTCTTTTATTACATCGTGATGATTGATATCGCCTTCACAACTGCGTGTTGTTTCATACAAATCTAGTATATTGTGTATGTAATACTGTGCAACAATCCAATCCTTTTTTACAAATCTAAAAGGATGCACAAATGTAGCATTTACTTTGCCGCTGTAAAACCACAAGTCAGACATTGTGCCATCCTCAGCATCTCTGTCTCTATTAGTCATACGATCTTCACGCAAGTCATCTGGGTTTTTACTAGTAGCATTGTATACTGCATCTAAGTTGTATTCCCATGCAGAAAATTTGTTAAAACTACCAACAATAATTTGATCTCCGCTGCGTCCGTTAATTACAGGACCAATAACTCCGTGTTCTAATTCTGGCGGAATGTATGTTGTATACCTGTTTTCAATAATGTAAGGAAACAAGTCTTTTAATTTGTTAAAAACTTGCATAGAAATATGGCCTTGCCACGGTCTTGTTTCCCAACAACGTTGATATGTGATAACATCTACTTTTGTAGGCAAATTATATCTTTGTATCATACTACAAAGTAAGTATGTCAATAATGCACTATCAGCACCGCCGGAAAGATTAATGCCAATGCGTTGCCATTTTTCATCTAAAGGAATACTTAGATGCGACACAGTATGAAGCAAAATATTGTCAGCAATATTTTTATATAGACTATTGTTTACTTCATACATTATATACTAATTCTCCATCAACAAATTGAAATCGTTGTATGTGATCATTAAAATTTTGATTCCATAGCTTATCTGATTTTGGAATATACTTTAATAGTGCTTGATAGTCTTTGTTTGACGATTGATGATTCATCACGTATTCTCTTACTTCCTCAATAGCTTGTAGAGCACTAGTAATGTCAGTCCACCATCCATAATTAATTTCTTCGTCCCATACATAGTTATACATTTCTTTGGTAGTAAGAATATTTCTCCTACGTTCTTTGTCTATTTTAATTACAGCATTCCTTGCATTTTCAATTTCATTTAGTGTTGGACCTCTATACTTTAACATCATTACACTAGGATTTAAATAAGCAGGTGTATACACAATACTACAATTTATATAATCTAGTTCTAATGACAAAAATCCACTCATTACATCTTCAAATTCCATAAGCTGATATACACCAGTAGTACACACTAAATTAATATGACTATGTTTATTGTCAACTGCTTTAAATTTTTCAATGTTTTCTTTTAGTTTATTCCAGTCACCTTGTCTAAAGTAAGGATACAAGCGAGGGCCAGCATCTACACTTATCATTATATTACAATAACCAAATTTTTTCAAGAGAAAACTTAGTGCTTCTGGATCAAAATCGGCATTAAAATTACTGTGGAATATGATTTTGATATTTTTAGCGTTTGGATGTTCTGATAATTTTTCTAGTGTAGGCAAAAATTGTTTTTGGTATAGTACTTCCCCGCCAGCAAAATCAATACGTTCCAAGTTAGGAAAGTTTTTGTTTAAATCTTCAGCAATTTCCAATGAACGTTTTGTACTAATTTGCATTGTAAAATCATCGTCCTCTGATGATCTATGCATACGTCCTGTAAGCTGATGCAATTGGTGTTTGTGATCTTCTTCATCCGGTGTATAGTCTTTGAGTTTTTTTAGCCACCCACTGCTAAACACTACACTGCAATGCAAACAAGCCATGTTGCAACTATGACTAAAACGTATTTCTACTGTTTTTAATCCTTTGAAATCAACCTCGCCGGTTTTTGCATTATAATATTCTAAGTCAGCTTCTTGTTCTTGCCGCATACTAGTGCCGCTTTTATCACGTTCTACATGCTCGCACATGTCGCAACCAAAACTCCATTTGCCACTCATCATTTCTAATCTATGTTTGCGAAATTGTTCGTTATTGTAAAACTCACTAGGCAACCATGCTTCGTCAAGCACTTGCATTTTTTCATGCTGCTGCGGACAACTGGTAATAAACCCGTTCTTAAAATTTAGACCGCCTATAGTGTAATAACAAGGTAAGCTCATAGATTCTCCAATAAAAATCCATTACAATTATCTAGTCCCCATTTCTTTTCTTGGCAAAAGAAACAATGACCACATTCGGGCGGATACTGTCTATTGCGTCTGTATTCTTCGCCAAATTCTGCAATATCACCTTCGCAACTACGAGTAAGTTTTAACAAGTCCCATTGATCATAATTATGATACTGCGCCATTGTATAATTTTTTCTAAGTAAACCAAAAGGATTTATAGCCGGGCCACTAATTGCCCAATCCCAGTTGTCTTTCATAAATTCTTCATTTCGAAAGGTAGGTTCGTCATCAGTAGCAAATGGAGGATTCATTGTTATGCCTGTGTATATTAAATCTATATTATATCTGTACATAACGTATTCTTGAAAATCTAATGTACACAATACATCACAGTTTGCTTCTCTTGGTAGTTTTGTAAATAAATGTTCTTTGCCTAAACGTGTAAGAGGAACATCTTCAAACTCCGGAGGCAAAAATCCCCATATCTGTTCTTGTATAATATCTGGAAAACGTGCCTTTAGATAATTGTATACATCTTCTGCCATAGGAGCAAGCCAAGGTTTTTCTTTCCAAAAGCGTACTAGTGTCATACAATAGATCTTATTGTTGTAATTATTCTTTTCTATATAATCACACAACATATAAGTTAGTATGCTGCTATCAGCACCACCACTTAAACTAACAAGTAAGTTTTTTGCATTAGGATCAAAATGAACAGGCAACCCGTTTATCCTATGAATTTCCGGATAAGGTCTAAAGATCATTTCGTAAGTTTTTATAAACTGTTCATCTTTGTACCCTGCTTCTAAATAATCTAAATAATGCTTATCGTCCATCAAATATGTCTTTCATTTCAGGAAATACTTCGGCAAAACTGTTTCCTCGTTGTGTATCACATCTATGTAAAAATTCTTGCATCTCTGGCAAACGTCTGCTCCAATCTTCACTTTCCATAAAACTCAACATTCCTTTAAGACGTTTAATACCATACGGAGCGGCATCAAACATTTCTTTTGTAATTTTACCTTTATGCCAACTAGGAACACCTAGTTCCCAGTTTTCTTCCCACCATGGATAGAACTCTTCATACTTTTTACGTACTTCTGCTTTGAACCATTCTGGCAGCACTTTAACATTCAAGTGCGGAGGATGATATACAAAGTGATAGTTTATACCGCCTGCGCCAAAAGGCCACATGTTGATCTTTTTAAATCCTTGCTCTAACTTCCACTTGATAAAATCTGGTATGTAGTATATGTTTAATGCTTGTACTGCACATGCTACAGTTATTTCTACATTGTTGCTAGTTTCATTATCTAGTATGTGAAATACTTCTTCTTGGCGTTTCCATTCACTTGGATAACGAATGTAATCATTCATTTCTTCGATGCTGTCTATCGAATAGTGGAAGCGCACCAGTTTGAATTCTCGCCATAGATCAAATAAATCTTCTCTCCATTCAACTCCATTACTGTTATAACGCAGTTCAAGATTTTTTGCATAACCCATTTTAATCGCATGTTCAAGTATTTCATAATGTTCCTCAATAATAAGACTTTCACCGCCGGCAAAGTATATTTGTTGCATACTGGGCATTTGTTCATAAAACTGATCCCAGAACACAGGATTTTGTTTATGCCAGTTGTAGCTACTGCCGTTTGTACTGCCTTTGTCTTGCCACTGCATTGTTTCTTTGAGTGACTCATTCTTAACACCCGGGAAGATTGCCTTGTAATCTTTGATCCAACCACTACTATCGTGTGGTGAACACATTACACATGCCAACTGACACTTGGTGCCGAAGCGTAAGTCAATGTATGCCAAGTTAGGAGGCACTTCGCCGTCTTCTGTTGTATCGGCTATCAGTTTATCAACATCGGTACGCTGACTCCAGTATGCAGTTTCCCACATACGTTTGCTATTATGTCCAGCAGCTTCTTCTCTATAACACTTCAAACAACTAGGAGGCTTTTCACCGTTCATCATTTGCTTGCGTACATTTTTCATGTATTCACTATTCCAAGCAGTTTGAAAATCAGTCACGTTTAAGTTGTTTGGCTTTCCGTCATCTGTTTTAAGAATACCAACTTGTCCGCCATGTTCTTTGTCGTTTGTAGGGCCAACACTACTAGCATTGGCAGTGCAGCACACTCTCATACTACCATCTGGTCTTGTGCTTAGATGCACCCAAGGAAGGATGCAAAATGTATCGCTTACTTTGCTCATACTGTACTTACCTAATTATCTATGTAGTTTATTTCTTTATGATTACTTACGTGTTTCGTTTGTCTCAATGTAATACAATTCATTATGATATGCTTTATTTTTTGCACAAGTTTTAATACATCTTGTCAAATGTAAAGGATGTCCCGGTGTCCAACTTGCTTCCAATAATTTTTGATACCAACTATGATTTAATATTTCTTCTAAACTGTTATAATTTAAATTATTCCAGCCTTTGTCAAAATAATTTAATTTATCGATTATCTTTTCAGAATTTTTAAAAAAACTATCCCATAAAAAACAACAAGGCCATACACTTAAATCGTTAGCAATAAAAATTTCTTGTTCGTGTATGTACTTGCATGTAATACTGCTTACAATTTCTGTTACTTTGTTTTTATCAGTTTGTTGTTTTTTTGTTTTGTACTCTAGAATAAATTTATCTAATTCTTTTGCAATTTCTTTTTGTTTGTGTTCTTTAGTACCAGTTGTAGTAATTATTTTTGTTTCTTTTAAATTTTTCTTTCCTATTTCCGATAGCCATTGATGATAACTATTACGCATTCCTGTTCTAGTTGCAAAGTCAAAACCTAATACAGCAGCGTGAGCCCTAGCTGTAACTAAATCTTTTTCATTGTGATCAAACTCAATAAAAACCCATGTTGCATGTTTTTCAGGTGCAGTTTCTGCAAATGATAAAATATTACGTTCTACTACATTCCACTTAGTGTTTACACGATATATATGATTGGTTTCTCTGTGCCCGTCTATGCAAAAATGCACATGTAATTTTCCTAAATACTTTGTAGCAAGTTCGCCTAGCTGTTTCCACCATGCTGCGGTATTATATCCGCCGTTGGTACTATATTCACAGTATGCACCTTGACTAAGAAGGTATTCTGTCATGGCTAGACAATCAGGATTGGTAATAGGATCTCCAAGCACACCACAAAACTTGAACTCTACTCCATTGTAATCTGCAGGTGGAAATATTCTCTGCAGATCTTGCAGTGAAAAACTGTTTATTCTCAGCAAATCACTATTAAGTGTTCTAGCACAACCCGGACAAGCTGCATTACAATCACTGGTAATTTCTAATTCTACTTTTTTAATCATTTGAATTGTGCTCCAAACGGATCAAACTCTTTTCCGCACTTCATACTACATACTTTTAATTTGCCATCGGCACAACTCGATTTATTCCAACTGTTTTCGATATCATCAAAGATACCTGTATCAAACACTGCACGTAGACCATGTTTTTTTGCACTGACTGCATCTTTGCCGCCCACAGCATCGATAAAGTCCCATACTTGTTCTTGCTTAGGATCTTTGTGCCACCATTTGTACATACGCCCAGCAGTCCAACAACACGGCATAGCAAGTCCTTCGGCTGTGATAAACAAATTGCCTTCGTCTTTTACTTTACAATGTATTTCTGCACGATCATAATATGCGTCCATACTGCCATGCTTGTCTTTGACTTTGTCGTATTGTTTAATTGCATCATTTTGATATTTTTCATCAGGCTTTTTAAGTTTAGCAGTTTCCTTACCTTTGCGATTTATTGCTTGGTGAGATTCTTTCTTTTTACTTTGTGCTGTTACAAATCGGCCTGTTTTCTTTTTAATAAATCTTTCGCAGCCCCAAGTATTTGCAAGTGCTTCTGCTTCTTCAACTTGATGTTGATTGTGTTCAAAGATTAAAAAGTCCCAACGTGCTCTACCACCTGCGTCTATGAACGCTCGCATGTTGCGTTCTACATTATCCCATACAACTCCTTGGCGATATAAATGATTAGTGTCACGCAAACCATCCACACTAAATATGACGGCACCCATCCTTCCAAAAACTTCAGCCAGCTGTCCCCACCATTCTTCATTTTTTGCTCCTGCATTTGTATTCATACTCAGCCACATTTTTTCATTATGCTGTCTAAAGTATTTGAATATTTCTAGTGTATCTCGTGCTACAATAGGGTCGCCTAAGTTGCCGCACATATACATAGTGTTTAGTTGTGCAATAAACTCCGGTTCAAAGATACGTTTACAATCGTCTAATGTAAGTTCACTCAAATCAATGTGTGGATTTAATGCTCCGCCATTTTGATTGCGATCACACATAGGGCAACTGGCTTGACAGTTTTGTGTGTTTTCTAAATGTATTGTTTTTATATTTTCGTACTTATACATCCATTATCAACTTTACATCTTTACCAGGACCAACCTTACTGGGCAAGTCGCCATATTGTTCAACATACCATTCAATAACAGCCTTGTACCAGTTTTGACTGTTGTGATGTGCTAGTTTATTAAACTGCCAAATATTATTATTGGTTGCTTGTATTGTACTTAAAGCTCTAGCACTTTCAGTTTGCATTTCTCGTAGTGTTAAATTACTTATATCCAATTTTCATAAACCTCGTGTATTTTTCTAATTCTAGTTCGCCTTCATATAATACAGTTGACATTGGCGCACTTTTACTAAATTGTTTTAATGTACTAAAACAGTTAACATGCTCTGGAACTTCAAAATAATTGTTATTTTGTAATATTACTAATTGCTTTGGTAAAATTTTACCATACCAATCATCAAAGTCTTCCAAATGTTCTGTACTTGTGTTTATAATTGTATCTGGAATAGTCCATAATGTTTCAGTAGTACCATCTGATTTATTTACATCATATATATGTTCGTCAAACATTATTTCATGAATATCTTGTGTACATGCTTTAAAACGCCAATCGTCTAGCACCCATTTTTTATTAAATGTTTCTGCAATTTTCCATACACTAGGATCTATATCAAAACTAACAATTCTTTCTACATTAGTTTTTGATTCAAATAGCATTGTTGCTAATGTAGCATACCATCCTGCACATAAAAATACTACACCTAAATCAACATTTATTTCTTCTAATGTGTTTACTAACCAAAGTTTACTTTTTATTTGTCCTTGACTTAAACAATCTTCATCAAAATCAATATCATTTGTAATTAAATCCTTTAATGATTTTACAAAATAACTATCTGTATAACGTGTTAGAATTTTAAACAAACTCCAAATATTATCATCAAAAATAAGTTTTTTTAAATCATCTTCGCCAACAAGTCTAAATACACTAAAAACATTATCTTCACAAACTGCTTTACGCAAATCGTCATTGCCGGGTAATAATCTAAATAGACTATGGATATTATCTTCTAATACTGCTTTACGCAAATCTTCTATATCGCCTACACAACGCTTATTATCGATTATTCTAAAAATACTATGAGAACTTTTGCTTACAATCGCCTTAGCAAGTTCTTTTTTATCTAGCAATGTTAAAATAGAATAGATGTCTTTATCGTTATAACACCTTCTTAATAATTCAAGTTTTTTATTATTAGAATTTAAAATTTCAAATCTATCTAGTATTTTAAATATTTCCATTAAACTTTTCCTCTAACCAGTCAAAGTCATTTATCATTTTTAATTCTTCTACTTTATTTCGATTTCTAGCACCGTATGCAGCACCTGCTTTTGCACCTTTTAAAGCATATTCGCCAAACTCGGGCTCGCCTTTTAAATAAGTACACCAAATACGCAACCTATCGTTGGTTTCGTTATCTTTTTGCCTATCAATAATCTTACTACTCAATTTTACGCATTCACGGAATGCACTTTTCCATGTGTTAAACGGATCTGTATTAAATGCTGTAATATTTGATATTTTCTTCATTGCTACAAACTTACTACTGATACTTGTTGTCATATCAGGTTTGCTTGTATCCATTGTAAGTGTTAGTTCGGTAGGAAATAGTTTTATACCTCCGTATCCGTACACCAACCCATTGATAGGATTTTCACTACGCCAGACATGTACTGCTTCTTTATTGTGATGCTCTGGCATATAATCAAATTTAAAATAATCCGTAATCTGTGCATCGCCGTCTATAATCCAAAACATTTCTGTTTTACATAAACTTGCTGCGGCAATATGTGCTTCGTGAATACCTTTAACACCGTGTATACGTTTTACATCTGGAAAACGTTCTAGTATATGCTCGTAATTTTCGTCAGCATTTGGTTCATTATAACTGATAAAAACTTTATCAAATTCTATAGCAATTGGTTTACTTGCTTGCACTTCTACAAACTTTTTGTTTACATAAAATCTTGCTTTTAATTCACCAGGACCGTGGTGACTGTTTTTAGGCATTAGCGCAATACCATCGTAAAATTCACCATTTAAAAAAACATGTGTATTGTCTTGACTATGCTCATCTGGTATATAGTCAAATTCAAAATCACTGTCTACTACGAGATCATCATACACAATCCAAACAAATTTAGTTAAACATTTTTGTTTTGCTTCAGGCACCGTGCTGGCAAATTTTGCCATAGGAACATTTCTCTTTAATCTTTTAAAATTGCTCCACGAAGGGTCGCCAATAAAATAAACATCATACATACTATAATTATATGATAACTTAACTTTAAAGTCAAGAACAGAATAGATAAATAATGTAGCGGAGGACAACATGGCGGATTTTATACCAGGTGAAGCATATAGACTAGATATTATCGGGGCCGATGAATCTATTATTGTAGATAGTTGGCAAGGAACTATCAAAGCAAATGTAGTATCGGATATCGGTATGGTACAGGTTGATGTATCAACAGGAAAACTTTATGGACCTATGATAGGTGACATTGAAGATACTGAAGGTAATATAATTTTTGACGCAACTGCGCAAACGTTAAAAGCTGATTTATCCGGAAGTGTTTATGATAATAGCGGTGCTGTAAAAATCATTGACGGTATGACTGGTAAAATTACCGGCCTACTAAGTGGCAATGTAGTTGACTCCGAAGGCACTGTAATGATAGATACTGCTAGTCGAACTATTTCCGCAAATAGTTTTACAGGCGACTTATACGGCGATGTATATGGTAATTTAACTACTGAGAGTATTGTTTACGGTACATTTAGTGGTGACTTTAACGGTACTGCATATGGCGAATTCTTTGGCGATAGTACAGGTACACACAACGGAGATGTAAACGGCGACTTAGTTGGTAATGTCACTGGTAATGTTTTAGGTAGTGTCACAGGTGAATTACTTGCACTAAAGAACGGCAGCGAAATTCCAGATCAGCTTACAGCATGGAATGAATTTCACCAACAATGGGAATGGGTAGGCGGTGTCGGCGATCTTTCTGCAGTTGAAGAAGGCGATATTGCTAGAGGTCCTGTAATTTTAACAAACGCTGACAGAGCACAAACTGCTCTAAGAGCAAACGTAACACACTACAATGGTACTGAAATTATTAAATTACACACCGACGAACTAGACCCAGATTGTCCTACTGCACCAGCAACTATTAGAGGGTTGTTTGATGGTAATTTTATACATTTAGATGACGACGGTGTTGCACATACTGTATTAAGTGCAGATACTATTGGTGGTAGTGTTATACATCCAGTAAATGGAAAACTTAATATTGGTATGCACAACGATCCTGTTGAGGATATTCAAATCAATGCAAGTAATTTTACGATAGAATCAAAACTAACACGTCTAGATACAGCCGGTGTTGAAATTAAAACTCATACGTACAGAGGCGATGTTGATGCAAAACAAGCAGTGCGTGATGAAGATTTAATTGGTGGGTTTCACGTTCATGCATATAACGGAAACGAAATGGTTGTTGCCGGTGGTATGGGATTCACTGTTGCAGGTGATGTAAGCAATACTGGAATTGGTGTACCTTCGAGATTTGTAGTAGGAACATCAACTAATACACATAAATTTCATCCAAACAACGAACACCAACTTGAGTTCTGTAATGGAGTACTTACTGTGCCTGTAATGCAAGCAGATCCAATGAATTACGTTGAAAGAGATGCAATGTCAGCCGAAGCTGGAATGATTATTTTTAACAGCGGTAGTAATACATTTCAAGGATTTAATGGCACTTCTTGGGTTGACCTACACTAAATTTATGTTATAATTAACTATAATTTTAGAAAGGTGTCAGTATGATCTACATTGACGGAATCAAGTATCTTGAAAGTGATAACGAACACGTAAGAACAGCAGTTATTAATTATTTGGAAAACTGGAATATTACAGTAAGTACAAGCGGCACTACCGGAACTCCAAAAGTTTATACACACTCAGATAAACTTATGCGTAAAGTAGCAGAATATAATGCTGAATACTTTATGCTTGATTCAAACAGCAGCATGATGTCTTTGTACAATCCAAGAGGAATTGGATTTACAAGTATGAGTTTGTATCCTTGTGCAGTTGCAAATTGCGATACGTTTATCGAAACTACAGTTGCAAATCTTCCAGATCGTATTGCAGAGGTACAACCAACTAATATGCTTATACTACCTAATGTTTGGAAAACTTGGCATAGACATAAAAAATGGAAAAACTTAGATCTTAGCTGTATGAAACAAATGCAAGTAGGCAGTGATATTACACCAACAGGATTAATGGAAGACTTGAGAGAAAGAGGCGCTCAACAGGTAAACACAGGCTACGGCAGCACAGAAGTTCCTCCTGTTATTATGAGCACAGAACGACAAGATATATACAAGTTTAGCGATATTAATCCTAACATTGATTTTAAATTTGTAAAACACGATGACGGTAGCACAGAGTTTTATTGCAAATACAAAGAACAAGATCAATGGTGGGATAGCGGCGATCTTGTAGAATTTAATAGTGCTGATGAATTTAGATTATCAGGACGTAGATACAATGCATTTAAAATGGAAAACTGCGGTGATAGAGTTTATCCAGAACAGATTGAAAAAGTTGCTATTGAAAATGGTGCAAGTTTAGCACTGTGTCGAAAAGTTGCACACGAATGTGTTGTGTACTACACAGGCGAACTGGATGTATCAAACTTTACTAAACAACACAAATGCGCATACGATATTAAACCAGTTAAAGTAGATGAAATTAAAGTAGACGATAATCTGCGTAAAATTAGTAGGAATCAACAATTTGTATAGATTTGAAGCATACGACGGCACACAAGATCTCTCACAATGGTTTGAAGATGCAGAAAAGCACGGGTACTACAACAACAGTAGTAAAGCCATGCTAATTGACTATATTGCAAAATACGAAGATGCTACATTATTTTTACTTTATTATAACGATAAAATTGTAGGAAACAGTATTGTACATAGTTTAAAAGGCTTAGGTATCCTTGGTAAAAACGCATACCGAATAGGTGCAAGAACTTGTTTAATTCGCGACCATATTGATGGCAATAGAGTGTATGCGCCAAGAGCGTGGGGTCCTATTAATCATCACACACTACAAATGTTGTTTCCAGTTTGTATCGAACATGTTGGCAGAGATAAACCTGTATATATTAGTACCCACGAAGGTGGTGTAGGAAGTCAAGATCGTGTGCATAAAATATGGACTAAAAAGTTTACAAACAAATTAGGAATCACAAAAGATCCAATTGAGCTAGAGTACAAAGGCACATTCCAAACGTTTTATCGTATCGACGTAGAAAGACTTTATGAACTACTAGAGGATTCACGCTGGCCCGAAGCCGAAGAAGCTATTCCGTTGTTTAGTTAAACGTACTTCTTACAAAGTTCAAAAAAGTCTGACATCTCCGGAAACACTTGTTCGTGATCAACATTACGTCTACGCCCTTGTTCTTCAAAGAAGTTGTGGAAGTCTCTACGTCCTTGAATAACTTTATCTAGTGGATATTCTGTAGACTCCATGTAATCAACCACACGACGAAACTTTTCATACTCGATAGTGCTAAATGCATCCTTGCGATTATCATCTGTGTTCTCTTTGATAAACTGCAAATGGTCGTGCATATAACTCATGTAGTTTTTGGGCAGGATATTGATATCATACTGTAGCGGTTCTTTGAGATGCGGAGTATCAAACCCCAATCGTTGCCATCTGTGCGTTTCTACGTCATTGTATTTTTTACGCCATTCAAGAATCTTTTCAAGCAATGTACGGAATGTAGTGACACTGAAAATATTAAATGTAATCATAATAACCATTGGTGCTTCACAGTTGCGCATAAAGTAATCTAAGTTGCGTTCAAACACTTCAATGTCTAACCCATCACGAATATACTCTGCACGTTTGCCCCAAGTGTCAATACTTGTAAACATTTTAAAACGTCTAATCTTGTTGTTTGTCAACAAGTCATTCACACGGTTTGTAAACTTTTCCAACTGCTTTGGCTTGCCACCTAAGTTGCTGTTGCAGTTTAGTTCTAACTTTGGTTTAGGATCTGCATCCAGCATATCAAACAACTTGTATGTGCTTTGTTGTATTGTAGGCTCACCGCCTGTAATACGCAAAATATGCAAGTCCTTACTAAGCTCTGGCCACCATTTCCAAAATGCATCTAAATACGGATTGCTTTGTTCTTCAAATATTTCAAACCAGTCAATATCGCATCTGTGATTCTTTACGTTTGTATAAGGACCGTGTTGCTTGATCTCTTGATGATATCTACTGCTGGCTTTTGGATGACAATATCCACAACGGAAGTTGCACTCATTACCAAACGAAACTTCCAAGTATTCTGGATTAACATCAAACTCAGCACCGCCTTCTTTGACAGCTTTCAAGCGTTCTTTGAAAAAGATAGTTTGGTTGCGTTGTTTTCTATCACTAACATAGTCTTTGCCCATTGCTTCAATCTTCCAGCAATAGTTGCATCCACTAGGTTGTTCACCTTTCATCATAGCAGCACGTTCTGCTTTCTTTTGTGCTGTGTTGTGTATAGCACTAGGATTCTCTAATAGCGGTGCTGCGTCAATCTTGTGAGGAGCAGGATGATAACAACTATGTGTTTCGCCTGTCTGGAAATAGATATTTGCATGATACCATTTTGCAAAACAAAACGTAGGAGATATTTCCTGCGTAATCTTATCGATACGCTTGATTTCTTCGCTTTCGCTGCGTTCCATTATTGCTCTCTATCTAAAAATTTATTGCTGTTATCACGTGCTGGATTTTGATATACTGTTTTAAAAAATTTACTTTGATTTCCATCAAGTGGTTCAGCAGCAATAGGCAACTCAAGTTCGTCTATCAGTGAATATCCAAGTCCAACAGTTTCTGTTTCCATTTGGTCTTCATCTATATCTTTGCTATTCCAATACTCATTGAGCCATTCAAAGTCACGTACATTTATAAAGTCCCAGTCTGTACACATAGTTTTGTACAGTCCTTCTCTTGCACCGTAGATAGCCCAACGGCCGTTTTCAACATCTGCACCAATCATTAGCCAGATATACAAACGGTGCAAGTTCTTCCAGTGATTTTTATGAAAGTCCTCTACACTAACACGCATGCCTTGATCCAGTGCCATTTTAACACCTTCTCTAAATCCAGCACGCCATGCTTGATGAGGTGTAGCATTATTCATAATAGTGCTAAAAGTTCCATTCATCTGGATGTATTGTGTGTCCCAGCAAAAATCTACTTGTGCATGTGGGTTATCATCTGGCGCATTTTCGTGTGTACGCATGTTTAATACATGTTGTTTGGGCCAGCACTTGATGCCGCCATTTCCGTATGTAAGATTATTGATAGTGTTAAGTGCAGTCCAACTAATAACTTTGTTTGTAAGATCAGTATCAGTATTAAAATCAATTGCCTGATTTAAAAAGTCTGCGTTTATAATGTTATCTGCATCTACAGTAATAAATCGATCTGTTGTGGATCTTTCTGCCGCTGCTTTGTGTGCGCTATCACTGCCTTTGACTCCTTTAACATGTTCTGCCCAAGGACATTTGCTGACTAAATCGGCAAAGTTTTTTTCTGCATTAGGCTCATCGTAGCTTAGATAAATTACATCATAGTCTACTACTCTAAAAGTATTAGTCATTTACTTCCTCATAATGATAAGTATCGAATCTACGCATAGTATATACGGAAACTTCTTCATTGTCAAACTCAAAATCATTTTCAAACGCAACTTCTAAACTATCTGGAAATTGTAATAACTTATACAGCACGTTAGGATCATCTTTTTTTGTCACACTAAAATAATAATTTTGTAAATTAATTTCTATATTTTGTTGTTGTAAGCCTTGTGCAAATTTTTCATCAACTTTAACTCTCCAACATTTCTTGATATTATCTTTAGTTATAATAATTTGATTTTCATCAGGTTTTTCTTTTGGAATTTCATACAAAAATGCCCACATAAGTTTTTCATCGTCGACTTGTTTTAAACTTTTGATACTATATTTTTTCTCTAAAAAATCAAATTCAACTTTATGTTCTAACAAACTTAATTTACCAGTGATAAAGTCTTCAACTTCTGCAAAGTCTAACTCTAAGTTTTTGAATCGTTCATCTGGCTTATTAGTGACTTTATAGATTGTTCCATCGTCTTCAAAACATACATATCTTTTTAGATTCATTTTATATTCCTAAATATTTTTCGTACTTTTTGACTAGTTTGTTTGTGACAAAATCTTTTTCAGTATAATGAAAAACACCTGATTGTTTATAATTTCCAATTTTTAATTGTAAATCATCGTCTATATATACGCCTAATCTATCTTGCCATCTATAAGCAAATTGCTCTTCCCAGTTTTGGCATCTTGATTTCATATGTACAAAACTCGGATACTTTGTTTTTTCATTAGTAATAAGATGCAAGTTATCCATAATCATTGTTGCTATAGATGCAGTAATGTCCATACTTGGATGTGGCAAATGCTTGAATTGATTATCAACTTGTTTGTAAAATTGTTGCCAATTATTTGTAATTATTTCTAACCAGTTGTTAAATTCGTGTGCCATATCACTCTTTTTAAAATAGTGGCATCCATTGTATAAATTTGGCAGATTGTTTTTATAAAAACGTTGTCTATAAAAAGAGTCTGCAGGAATTGTTTCACCCCGGTAAGTTGTGACATTAGTTGTATAAAATAGATCGTATGTTTTTAAAAAATCAAACCATAAAGAAAGATCGTCTAACACTAACATATCAGTATCAATTACTAATGTTTCTTTATAAGGAACTGCATGGTATATTTTCCATCTATTACTTACCTTCCAGTTTTCTTCTTGTGCATGATCGCCCCATGGTATTTCAACTACATGATCAAAAACTTGTTTGTATTTTGTAGGAACAGGGTCGTTTGTAATTAAACATGTATTACTATTTTTATTAGTTGCTTTGATACTCATTGCTGCAAGGTAGGCTTGTCTAATATAATCAAATTCACTATTTTGAGCAAGCATTGTAAAATTATTTGTTGTCAATAATTCTCTCCAAACTAAATTTATTCATAACATGACAATTACTGCCTTTTAAATTTACAGCGGTATACTCACCTAATCGGCTTTGTTTTTGTACTAGTATTTTTATTTCGTCATCAACTATATCTATTAGTACATCTTTGTCTATACTAAAGAATTTAGTACCTGGTAATTTTCCTGCAAATTCGCCTGCTTGATAACCGTTCATAATATGGATTGCAATACTAAATGCAAAATCATTCCTAAATACTGTTGTGCGAAACTGATACATGCTTCTATAATGCATATAGTTTTTTGATATATGTTTTATTAAATCAAAGAAAATTTTTGTTTCGTTTGTCTTCTTAAAAAAGAATACAGTAGCCCAATAAAAATCTACACCAGTATCACTTATTCTTTTAAATTCACTGGTACCATTATGTATACCAACGTGTGTTGCATCATTGTATAGCAAAAGATCTTTTTGCTGTACAAAACAATTATTTAAAATATCATTACTAATAATAAAATCAGTATCCATTACAATTGTTTCATCGTAAGGAGATATATCATATGCATCAGCACGATTGTAATTATAAAATCTAGTTATTTTATTATACATATCGCCGTCGTGATGTCTTTTGTTTGTAGTCTTATTTTCATTAATAGCATGTGCTATCACCTTATCAAAACAACTTTCTTGTTCGTCGGTGAGTTCAGTAGATGTCACAATGCTAGTAGGCAAATTCATATACTTGCGTATACGTTTAGCAAGGAAAACAGCTTGCTTTACATAATCTATTGATTTGTTATTGTTTGCAAATAACAGAACACCTTTTGTCATAAACTAACAATACTTTCTACGCTTCTGCTTTTTTTCAATTTGTTGTATTCCATAAAATACTTGTTTGCAGCTTCAAAATATTTTGTATAAATTTCATTTGCAAATGTTGATAAATTTTCAACTGTAATAGGCAACTCATTGTCATCAATTAAAATTGTACTTGATTGATCCATTGCAACTAGACTCTGGCAAAAACTTACAAGTTCCTGTGTCACTGTAAATTGCCCACCATTGTAATAGTATACAAGATTTTCTTTATACTGCGCAGCTAATAATCTTTTCTGATTGTTTAACGTGACCATATAATTGCTGTGATCTAATGCTTTTTGTAGCCGTTCGTCCATACTATACTCCTTTGCACTTAGTATATAGTATTTTTAAGATTTTGTCAATTAAAAGTCGGAATCTTTTGTTCCAGTTGGTGTATCTAATACAATGCCATTGTAAATAATGCCGCCGTATAAAAACGTACTAGAAGGTGTTTTTGTATACACAGTGCTAGTAATATTAGCTGTCACACTTTCGTCAGTTTTTGGACCAATAAAGCCGTCTGCTTGCTGGCCACCTGTTCCGGTATCGCCGTCATCTAATTCAATTTTAAATTCTAATTTAGTAGCTGTAGAAAATGCAGTATTTGTTCTAGCATAAATTCTAAAAAAGTTATCGTCATAAATTTGTTCTACTGGAATAACACCTGTATTACCGCCAGCTCTGCCGCCGCCTTGCTTTTCGAATATTTTAGTCCAAGTGCCACCGCTGCCAATATTTGCCGAACTATATCCTGTTCCACTTCCTGGTGCAATTGCTTCGCATATCCAATCAGTTTGATTACGTCTGCGAAAACGTACTGTTCCGGCATCACTTAATACTTGTGCCCAGTCCCAATCCTTTGTGTACGGAGTTCCTGTAGTACCACTAGTAGCAGAAGATTGAAATAAAATTTCTCCGCCTGCTGCAAGATAATAAATTAAATTAGCATGGCTTCCAAAATCAACACTGACTTCGTGTGTAATTATTTTTGCAGCATCGCTGCTACCGCCGAATGTAGTTGTTCTTGTACTCGATGTACTTGCACCGCCGGCTGTTTCTAACGGTTCTAAACCTGTAAAGCTAGTTGCAGGAAATTCTGTAGAAGCATGATTAAATGCAAGCACACTATCAGCTAAGGTGTCTAAATCTAATTTATGCTGCCATTCTACAAGATCAGTGTTTTCCATTTGATTTGCATCTATTACACCTGATAAAGAAGAAAAACAATGATTATATCCTGCTTGCAAATCAAGCCATAAATCTAAGTGCTGTTGTTCTGTGACAGTATCAGTTGCAGCTATTACAGGATCACTACTAAAATTTCTTCCGTATCCTCCAGATGTTGTAAGAGGAGTAGACAAACTGCCGTAGTCATTGTATACAGAAACATTACCAAGCCTGCCTGCGACCAGCTCTCTTATTGCATTGTAATGCGATGCTAATATCGGTGTTCCTACGGCCATTTAAAATCCTCTTTTAAACATTATAATGCTTAACTTTATATTTGTCAATCATAATTCGCTAGTTTTTGTATACGCTGGAGCATCATTTTGTACATATATACCAGTAGCTCGTATATGAGACACAGAACTTGTTAACACGCCTGCTACATATTCATCTGCACCGCCCGAGCCTACATCTTGATCATAAAATACAATGTTGAAAGTAATAGTGCTACTATTTTTTACTTTTGCTTGAACAAACCAATTATTTTCAGCGTATGTACCTGAAGGATCTCCTTCTTTTAGATACACTGTTTGATAACTAGATGTTAAATCTTCATTGCCTATAGAATAACCTATTCCGGTTCCTGTTGATGTAGTTGCTGCTCTTCCAAACTGTACTTGTCCACTGTTAGTGAGCATTTCTTCCCATGCTTGATTTTTTGCTAAATTAGCGCCGCCAACATTAGTAATATCAATACTAGCATTAAATCTAATTTGGCCGCCGGCATTAAAAAATGCTCTACGTTCGTTTGCACTAGAAAACCCTACATCAATTGTATGATTAATCTGTTGCGGAGTTGAAGTTCCGCCCCATTGACTAGCTGCACCATTCTTAATACTGTTTACGCCTGCAGATTCAACAGAAGCCTGCGATGGATGTAAAATGAACCTGTCATCTTCTAAATCAGTTATTAAACTTTCAAATTCTGCATACAATGCATCAGTTATTTCATCGTTGATAGTGACTGTAGCAATCCCCGAAGGAGCTGTTCCATTTATATGAACAAAAACTTTTTCAAAATCGTTATATAATGCATTTATATGCTGTGCTTGTGCTTCGGTTAACACAGGCTCGGCATTAGAAGATACAGTTTGATTGTATCCCTTATCTAAATTTCCTACTCCTAAAAGGCCGGATATACGTCCTTGTAATTCGTTATAACGTGCTGCTGAAATAATTTCTGGCATATAATTCTCCTAACATTATGTTTTTATAACACACTCGACAAGTTTTTCGCCTTCGTCTACATTTGTTTCTAATGCTATTCCAACTAATGCTCTAGTTGCAGTTGTAGTACATACTCCATCTTCCCAAGCATATACAGGCTCGCCTTTTTTGATAGCACCTGTACATCTTACAGGAACACGACCTCTTAATGCAATTGCTTGTCCGTCGATATCCGAGTTCATCAAATAAGCCGGATTTTCACTTATTACTCCAATTGCTAAATCACTACTTCTTGCAGGTCTAGTTTCATCGCTTACTTCCTGTTCTTCGCTAAACTTTTCAGGAGCAACTGCCATTGCAGTGCCAACTGGATGTTCTTCTGAAGTTGTATATTTTTCTGCTAAATCTGCATACTGTGCTTTTGTAGCAGTACCATTAAAAAATCTTGCTGTTAAATCTGCGTTTGCATCTCTTACTGCAACAGTATTTGCTGTTGCTGCTGTGCTTGCACTACGCCCTGTACCGGCAACGTCTACTGTAGAAGCTTTTGTTGCATTACCTACAAAAGTTGTTGAATGGATTTCTGCAAATCTTTCACTTGTACTACCAATGTTGTATACGCCATCTGCTTCAGGATACAATCCTTTAATCTCGCCGACTACATTTCTTACACTAACAATAGCTGTTGGATCTTCGCCTGCTTGACTTGCTTCAAATACAATTTTAGGTCCGCGGTTTTCAAACTTTGCTTGATTGTCTGATTCAATTTTAATTCTTAAGTCATTACTGTCACCTACTGTAAATCCAGCATCTCCAAAGGTAATAGAATCGGTTCTCTTTAAATAATCGCTGTAAAGTGTGCCGCCTAGTCTAAGCGCATCGTTTGCAGTTCCCCAAATAATAGGTTCATTGCTTGCACCACTGATATATTCATTTACATTATTTTGCGTTAAACCTGTTGCACTGTTTACTAGTGTCATACCACGTTTTATTAAACTAAACCCAGTTAAAGTAGGAACACCATCTGGCTGTAAATTAGCAAGTGTAAATTCTTCATTAGATATAACATAAACTGCTACATCATTAATTATTGCAACAATAATTGTTTTTTCGTTATCGGCATTATCTAATACATTAACACTAAGCATTTGCGTTGTGCCACTACCAGCACTCTGAGGACCAACAAGGATAAATTCACCAGCAGCAGTTTTGCCGTATAACTGATTACTTGTACTACTCCACCATAAGTCGCCTTCGTCTAAACCAATTGGTTCACTTGGACTAACTTCTGTGCCGCCTGCTGTTTTCCAGGCACTGCCTGTGTAAAATTTTAATTTTGTAGTGCTTGCATCGTACCAAACTTGTCCGTCGATTGCTTTCACTGGTGCAGAAGTGCCACTAAAATTTTCTAGTAAATGAAGATAGTTTTCGTTTTGAACTTCACCATATCCACTATAATTTCTTCCCACAAATTTAATATCAGTGGTTTGATCAATTGTACCATCTTCTACAACAGTAAGTTGTGTACCGTTAAATCTATTTACAATATATGCCATTATTGTTGTTCCTCGCTTATGTTATTTATCGTTATACTGATGATGTGCTAATAACGCCGGTATTCACGTCCCAAAGGCCGCTTGATATTTCTATTGTTATTACACGCCTTGTGACTGTAAGAGTCACTGTCGCTGTTGGGTCGCTAATTGCAAAGTCACCTATAACATTGACGTTTTGCACACCTGCGCTGTCTACTGCAATTAATGTTTTAGCAATGCCGCCTTGTACATCAATTGGATCTGTGGTTGCATCATAATAGTAAGCATGAATCTTTGCTACAGTTCCATTTCTTGCTGTAGTAGGTGTTGATATTTCTGCCAACATAGTTGCAATTTTTACTATTAGTCCGTCATCACATGTTCCGTCGCCGTATGCTCCAGGATTGTATGTTGTTCCTAAATTAGTAATATCTACACCCATAACAACTGGTGTTGCTTCAACAGCTTCGTCAACATATTTTTTATGTGCTACGTCAGTAGGATCAGCAGGTTCTAAAACATTTTTAATTCTTTTTGGATTAGTAAGTTCAATGTCTTCAACACTTGTAATTTGCAAGCCAGTAGTAGTTGAAATTGTGTTTTCTGTGATGGTCATTGTTTCGCCACCTTCAGGTCCAACTGTTAGATTAACTAATTTTCCTACATTCCTAAGTTCACTATTTACAATCGTGCTACCTAATGTATCCAATGATAATACATTTGTATTTTCAATATGATAGCTGTCAAATGCTGATTCTAATGCAATGCCATGCGAACTTGTCCAGCGGTTGGTTCCTGTTCTGAATGCCCATTCTTTGTCATCGCCGCTTACTCTAATTACAATTCCTGCTGGTCCGTTTGCTGCTTCAAGACCTGCTAGGTCTGCTTCACTAATTAGTGTACTATCGTCTTGAATTGCAAGCTCGATTCTGTGATCTTCAACACGCAATTTTGCAACATCTAAACTAACACTGTCGCCTTCGACTAAGATGTTTCCTGTGACACGCAAGTCTCCTGCAATATCAACTGTATAAGCAGGCAACGCACTTTGGAAAAAACCTACACGTTGCTCACTACTATCAAAATATACACTTTGTGCAATATCGTTGCTACCATTAAATGCAATTTTAAAGTCTTGATTTGTTTTTTGCATTTTTAAGTTGGTAATTGTGCCGTCTTGTCTAATATTTAAATCAAAATCATCGCCAAGGAATAAGCCGTTATCATCTTTAATACTAATACTACCTGTTGTAGTACTGTTGTTGTTTGAACTTAGGAAACTACTTTGATCATATACATTTCCTAAATCATCGATAAGTTGTTTTGCACTATCAGCAGCACCTAAAAATGTATAAGTTCCAAATCCTGAATTAATGTTAAAACCAGTTTTTAAACTTGTAAATCCTGCAATACTCGGAAAAGGAGTAAAGTTTTCTTTTGATTCAATTGCAATTAAACTTCCATTTATATACTTTTTAATTACTGTTTTATTTTGTCCAAGTGTATCTTTGAGTGTTTCGATAACATCGCCTGTACGTGATTGTGTTTTTGTAAATTGAGGACCTACTAATACTGTTTCTGTTCCGTTCCAAAAGAACACTTGGTCTTTTGATCCGTCAATCCATATATCGCCTTCAATAAGTTCATCTGGTTGAGTAGAACTATAAATTGTACTATCTGTACTTCTAAATGTAATACCGTCATATACTTTTAATCTAGCAGTTGCTCTGTCATACCAAAGTTGCCCTTCGATTGGTTTGCTAGGAGCAGTTGTGTTTGAAAAGTTTTCAAGCATTTTGATAAAGTTTTCATTTATACTTTCTCCAAATCCTTGATAATTTTTGCCTATTAGATTTATATCTGCGGATGTAGTATCCAGTCTTCCATCTACTAGTTCTACTAATAATGATCCGTCTGTTTTATTTAATTTATAGGCCATTATGCTGTTACTCCGTGATATATAATAAAGTTCAATGCCAAGAACGGGTTAACAACATTCACTGGCGTATTTTGTAAATCAATAACACCACCACTTGTTTCTAGTCTTGTTCCTGCTCCAGATATATCACCATTGGTTGGTACACTATCTGTTCCTGTGTAGGTTGCTGTTGTAGCTGCATAATACTGGTTGCCGTCGCCGTCTTCTAAGTCATGTTTGTGTTCTGGTAAGTTTTCTTGTTGAATAGTTACGTCGGTGCTACCGCCGGTACTACCCAAGTTTCCAGTTGTTATTGCACTTGCTGATAATGCCCTTCCTGACAATGTAGGATCAGTTGACATTAATGGTAATTGTCCTCTTAAATCAGGAACTCTAAAAAAGCCAGTTGTTGCTGGATTTCCATAATACCATGTGCTACTGTTTGCAGGATTAAATCCTAACGCATCAGCTAATTCTGTATATGTTGTTCTATCGTATTCATCGCCATCGCAAATAAACCATCCTGTAGGTGCTGTTGGACCACCGAACATGATAATTGTACCTACTGGCATTGTGTCAATACTACCAATTAGTTGATCAGGTGTTGCTTTTGCTAGTACGCCGCCTTGGTTAATTAAAACTTCGTCTGTTGCTCTGTTTACACTAGTAGCTGTTGTCTGATCTGAAATAATTGCAGGAGCAGCCTGTGTTCCAAAAGATTTTGTACTACCGCCTGTCTGTCCATCAAATACAAAACTATTACTAGTAATTTGTCCTGTCATTGAAAATGTAGTAGCACTATTTAATTTGGCTGTACTGCCTGCTGTTCCACTTACATTACCTGTCACATTACCTGTTAAATTTCCTGTAATTCTATTTGCAAATAATGTGTCAAATGGTAAAACAGTTGAACCTATATTTCTAGTATTTGCAATATCTGGAAGCAAGTTAGCTAGTGTAATATTTCCATCAACTACAGCATTACCGCCTACATTTATGTTTTTTGCAACACCAATTCCGCCAGCAACTTTTAAAGCACCAGTAGTTGGGTTGTTGCTTTCTGTTGTTCCGTTTACAATAACTGTACTATCAGTTTTTATATTACCAACTACATCTAAACTTTCTGTAGGATTTAAATTGTTTACACCAATATTTGTATTGCTTTTTATTCTAAATGGAACTACAAATGTACCATTATTATTTACACGGAAATCTAAAGGTGCTCCAGGTATTGTATTTTCAAGTATACCGTTGTTTCCTTCAACTAGCATACTAATTGTTTTTGCATTTCCTACTTCAATACCTTGGTTAGCTTTAATTTGTAGTTTTTCACTAACTTGGTTTACAATATTATTTCGCATAAAGTTGGATGCAGGTATAGTTGCACCGCTAATTAATAAATTTTCTGCTAAATTTGCTGTACCATTAAATTTTGCATCATTTAAACTTTTGTTAAAATTTATCCCTACTTTAAATGGCGTTGAGCTACTATATCCTGCAAAAGGTGTCTTTGGCGAAAACTCAATTCTAGTGTAAATTGTGACAGGAATATCTTCAATATAATTAATAATAACTGTTCTAATATTACTAGCTGTATCAACTATTTCTTCAACTAATGCTCCGCTTTTGTTGCCGTCGCTATAGTTAGGACCTATAAGCAACCAGCCGCTGCCTGTGTACAAATAAAGTTGACTAGTGCTAGTGTTTACCCAAAGGTCGCCTTTGACACTATTTGTTAATTCTGGTTCAAAACTTCCTTTTTTAAGACCGCCTGCTGCTACCCAGTTTGTACCATCGTATATTTTTAATTGATCTATTTCTTGTGTTGTATCGTACCATAACTGTCCTTCAACTGGATTAGCAGGAGGATTAGCATTAGCAAAATTTTCTAGCAAATGTAAAAAGTTTTCATTAACACTTTGGCCATAGTCGGTTGTTAGTCTGCCTGGTAATTTTACACTAGTTTCAGTATTAATGCTTTGATCTTCTACTGTAATGTTGCCTTTGTTTGCTTCATCAGTAAACGGAATATTGTATGGCATTAGGTATTACCCCCACTTAAACTTTGGACTCTTACAGTATAATCAATTTGTATTAATCTGTTAAGTGATTTTTGCACAGGATGGAAAATTACGTGTGTAAGCAATCGTCCTGATCCACTAGGTGAATATCCAACTAATCCTAGTTCGTCAAAAACAAACTGTTGTTCAGTATCAGCAGCAGTATCAAATGCATCTTGCCCATCTGGCTCGCCATAATCAAGTAATGCACTAACTACAATATCTGTATAATTTGTACCAGTCACGTGTCGTGTTTCAATTTTATTACGCTGCGGATCAACGTTGTTAACAGAACGGTCGTCAACAACTTTTGAATATGTTTGGTTATACAAACTTGCATTTGTTCCTGTTGAGTTTGGTGTTAAGTATGTTATAATACCTGTTGGATCAACACTAGTACCTCCATTTCCAAACGCCATTTCGTAGATAAATCCTTCGCCGGCATTACCTAAACTTTCTGCAAGGCTGATACTCATATTTTCATAATGAATAGCATTACGCTTGTTTATAAATACGTGTCCAGAATCTGGATTGTGTATTTTTATATGTCCTTCAATGTGTACACCACTTTGTTCATTAATCATTGTTTTTGTTCCGTTCCTATAGTGTATTTATCGTGGTAGCGATATTGTTTTGTCTGTTATAAATTTGCATATTTGATTTTCGCTATCTGCAATTGTTTTGCCTTGTTCTGACCAAACTCTGCCTGTTTTTCTTACAACTTCAACTAAAGTTCCATCTGCAGGGGGATTAAGATAATCTGCAAGATAAATTGCTGTCACTGTAGCTTCACCAAATATAATGGTTTCCATTGTATATTCAGGTGCAATTGTAATATCGCCTTCTGGTGAGTCTTGATCTTTTGTAGGATCAAACGATGTTATTACATCTTTGCGTAATTTTATACCGCCTAAATAAACATCAAATTCATTAACGCTAGTAGGTATCCAATCTAACAAGAATTGTTTTGTACTACTATCACCTACATATTTTGTTTTATATATTTCATCTTTGTAAGGAATATTTTCTTCTATGCCTTGTCCGATTACTTTTGTATTCACAGCGTATGTTTCTTTAATACCTGTGCCTAATGTACCTCTACGAATTTGACGTAGCTGGTTGTTGTCAACCGCAAAATACTCAATACGCTCTTTGTCAATATAAACTACACCCGGTAAACCAATTGCTCTGTTTGGAGATTGAATACCTGTTGCATCTTTTAATTGAATTGTTTGATCATAGTAATTTAATGGCTGCTGTAATTCATACTCGTTGTCTTTGTTAAGACGCTTGTAATGGAATCTATTGAGCATATCTTTAAATATTCTATATCCAAATTTTGGCTTACTAACAGGTGCTGCAAATTGTAGTACATCAATTGTATCATTTGGATCAACCTTTTCATACATTTGAACTCCGTCTTTTTTATCTACAATCTTATAATCTTTTTGTGGTACAAGTATAATGCCATTTTTAAACACCCAAACATAATTTGCACTTATTGCAGGTTTTTGTAATTTTACATATCCAGTACTCAACAAGTTTTTATCAATATATTCTTGTGTTCCTTCTGGTGCTTGGTTAGTATTCCAAACTACATCATAACTGTTTCTTTCAAGTTCATTTATATCGTGATTACTAAATGTATAGATATCTACTGTTTCCCAATCTTCAGGAGTTTCTAGTAAACAAAGAACATCTGTTTCTTGTAATCTAACTTCTTCAATTTCTAAATTCTGTGTGCTGTCGTCTCCTGCAATCATTGCAGGTGTAGAATCAGTACTCTTTAAATCAAATAAATCTCTTACATAGCCTTGAAGTTCAATTATAGCATCATTTTCGCCGCTGTATTTAAAACTTTCAACTCTTGCATTTACAACTGTACTATCGTCAGTTAGTGCAAATGCTACATCTGTACCTTGAGGAATTTGTGCAAGAGCACTACCTCCTTTGACAACTGCTATTGTATTAAAGAAGAAATATTCAGCATCTCTAATTATGAAAATTTCTAGTAAATCTCCTGGCAAACCGATATTATTGGATAGTATTTCTACACGGCCATTCAGTGGATCATAATTCCATAATGTTTCTGCTAAGACTTCTCCATTTAGGTATATTACAACATCGCTACTATTCACTAGTGTTGTGTCTTCAAACTGCCAAGCATCGATATCATAATCACGTTGTATAGTCATTATGTAAGATTTTCTATACCCTGGATTTAAGAATTTACTTCCTTTAGAACGCTGTACAAGTATGTTATGCGAGTATGGTTTTTTAACAAACGGTAAAGCAACATCATTATCAAATCTATGAACACGATTGTCGCCGTCTACAGTCATTGTTTTATCAATTACCATTTCGCTAAATTGATTTATGTTTGCACTATAAACAGTATACCCAATTACAGTATTTGCACTTGGTGCAGTAGGAAATTCAATTACACCAAAACCAGCATCATTTGTATCATAACCATACTGTGTGGCTGGTTCTTGTTTCACACCGTTTAGTGTGACAAATGTACTTTGTTCTGTTGTAAATCTAATAGGTAATTCAAAAGTTCTTGAATTACCTGTTGATATAATATTATCACTATCGATAATATCAACACCGTTAGTTCCTATACTTAAAATACTAAGATTCTTGCCAGCTTCTATTACTGTACTATCACCTAATGCAATGTATTTGTTTTCATAATCTACTACTAGGTCGCTGTTTGGAATTACCTCACCATCTATGGTCACTATAATTGTTTTTTCAGTCTGTGGAAATAAGTCAAAATTCCAGTTTAGTGTATTTCCGTCTGTAATATAATTCCTTACAGCAATAATACCCTGACCTTGGCTAACTCTATTATATATTGTCATATCTAATGTGTCAAGTACTTGTCCTGGAACTTGTTCTTCTGGACCTTTTGATGTTGTTTCTGTGACAAATCCATCGCCGTCAACAGTAATTTCTGCCGGATCGATACCAAGTGCCGAAGTATTTTCAAATGTACCGCCTCTTAAACTTACATCAAATGCTGTGCTTTCTGGAGTAAACGATCCGTCACTTGTGCTCTTACGCACTATAACAACATCGTCCATTTGCGTTGTAATCACATCGCTATCTAAGAAAACATTCTTTGTAATACCATCACCTACAGGCGATACCATCTTAGCATTTGGATTTGTGCCAGGTAGAGGATAACTAGGATCATCTATTCTTACATTGTTTAAGTATACGTTATAAACAACTCCGGCTTCTAATTCTGTGGATAGACTTACAGTTTGTGTACTACCATCTAAAACAATAATTTCATCTTCGTTAGCAGTATCATATGAATCAAAGTCTACGCCAAAACCTTGTAGGTCCCAACCTAGGCTTTCACCAAAGTCAATACTATCCATTTGCACACCACTGTAATCAATGCCATCCATAAGTTGTGCTAAGTCTTTGCCTGGCATACCTGTAGTCGGATTGTAGAAGAAATTAATTCTGTCTGCTGCTGTAAGTAAGTCTGTAGACTTTTTATAATTAATTACAACTTCTGCATTGTTTGCTGGTGCTGTTGTAAAAGAAATTTTACCTTTGTATCTTTCAAAACTTCTTGTTTTATCAAGTTCATTTGACGAAGTGTAATCACTGATTAATTGTTCTACTCCGCCTACTGTAATAGTTAAATCAGCAGAACGAGTACTTAGAGGCCATTTTAAGTTAAAGTCTGTTGAGCCACCATTGCCTAAGAATGTTTCTGTTTCGTCTAATGTAGTAAACAAATAACTACCAGTCACTCTATCAAACTTCATACGCATGTGCGTATTACGCACAAGGTTATTTCCTATAATTGCATACACAATTGCTTCTCTACCGTCTTCATTTAAACTTCCGTTTATTGTGACAGTAGGTGTGTTAAAGTATTTTGCACCTACAGTATCAACTTCGATAAAGTTAATAGTGTTGCCGCCTAAGTATGCCGATCCTTCTAATGTAGGACCACCGCCGCCACTAACAGTGACGTTTGCAGTATTAGTATAGCCGCTGCCGCCGTCAAAAATAACAAATTCTTTTATTTCAAAGCCAACGTTGTCATACCAATTACGATTAGGATATGTTAATACACTTGTAGGAACATTTACAAGTTGATTGTTAACAAACTGTATTGCCGATGGAACAACTTTGCCTAATTCTGAATCATAACTAGGAGGTAAATCAAAGTCAGTGACATTTGTTTGAGTAGGATCTACTTTTTCATATGCACTTATATATTCACGAACCTTTGCACTAAATGGTTTTACTTCATTTATATACTCTTGATAATTAGGTAAGTTATCATTTTGATATGTTATTTTTTGTTGCAATTCTCCAACATTGTGTTTAGCAGTGACAAAGCTAGATTTGAATATCCAATCAACATCTACTTGCTCGCTTATTGCATAACGAACACTACTAAAGAAAAGTTTATTCCATTCTACTTCTAATTGATCAACAAATAAGTTTTCTTCAATTGCTTTAAGAATGATTTTAATTTCTTCACTTGGTTCTCTATCATAAAAACTTGTATCGTAAATTTGCTTGTCATAACCAACACTTTCATTTTGATACAATTGGCTACTTAAACAAATTGTACCATTTTGCCTACCTATACTTTTGTAGTTTACAGTGTAGTCAACATTTTGTTGATTGTCAATTTTTTCTAGTAATAACCAACCACCAGTTCCGATTGTTTCAATTTTTACTACACTACCAATTCTATCTGGTGTTGCTTCTAGTGCATAAGCACCTGGTATAATAAAGTTGATTGCAGTTTCTGCATTGTAGCCTTCAGCATACCAATCTTTATAATCCCAATAAAGACTAACATCGTAGTCTTGTATTTGATTTCTAAACCATTCGCCTGTACTACTAATCCAATTGTATACTGCCCAGAACCCGCCAATGTCACTGTCGTTTTTAACAAGCACACTAAACGGACGTACAATCAACACTGTGTTATCTAAATAATTTTTACCACTGTTTACTATTTCTACATCTACAATCTGACCTAAGTTGTTAATATAAGTTTTTAATTCAGCATCTGTACCTGTGCCTTCGATTGTGACTGTAGGACCATGTCTTGTACTACCTGTGGTATAATTGCTATCAATATAGCCTCTACCCGAATTAGTAATTGAAACTTCTGTAATTCTGCCATCAACAATAGTAGGTGTAAGAACTGCTTGAGAAATTTTTGCAGTACCTATAAATCTTAATAAAGATTCACTGTCTATTTCTGTATCCCAAAGATTACTAAACTTGCTAGGAGCTGGATCAGCTTGCAATAAAGGAGAAATATCAAATTCGTCAACAACCACATATTCGTTTAAGATTCCGTTTACTCTTTCGATTATTTGTTTTAGTGCTTCTTTTCTGTTTACAAACATACTTTGATTTGGTTCGTTTAAAATACCAAATCTTCTTGCAATACTAACTCTAGTATCAGGCAACTGAATATTTTGTTCGTTATAACCAACTAAACTATCTACCCACTTGGCAACAAGATCGCTGTTAGGTTTACTACTTGCCAACCCTTCAGTTAACAAATGATATTCACTATGAATATTATCATCACGATCTTCAGTGGTATAATAATCAATATGTAATACAGTATCTTTGTCTTTAATTAAATTTCTTACATTGTGTAAGGCAAAGTTTTTACTATCAAACAAGTTTACAAATCTATATCCCTGACCTGCAGGATCTCTAATTAAGTTTTCAACATCTAACGCTGAAATTTTTCTACCGTATGTGTTAGGTAAAGTTGTTTTAGATTTTACCCAGAAATAATATCTAGATGCTGCTACACCTGTAATTGGATCATAAGAATTTTGTATTGTATATGTTTCGTCTCCGTATAAACTTAAACCACTTATACCTTCTGATAAACCTTCAGTTGTATCGGCAATACTATCCCATTCGCTTGGTAAGTAGTTGCTTTCAACCCATTCATAAATGTCAACATCATATCCTGGAATTAACTGGTTCCAATTATTTGTTTTGTACTGGATATCTCCAGTGTATGGATTATACCACCTTACAGTAGTAAGATTCCACCACAATTTTCCAACATAATTAGTTGACCATAAATCTTTATCACCTGTGTTAGTTGATCCTGTATTGTAAACTGCTGGATCATAATACAGTTTATAACTTAATTCTTGTTCTGCTGGCCCAGCAATACGTCCTTGTATAGGATCAATATAATCTATATAACTAATTAGATCTTTAGTCTTAGTATCATATAGCCACACGCCTTTGATTTTGCTTAAATCTACAAAAGGATCTACACTGCTGTTTATAGTCCATGCAGTTTTGCCAATATCTGATCTATAATCTTGTATAATTCCTTTATTGTTTGTGCTATCTGCAAGTATATTTGTTAAGTCCTGTGCAGGCGCAACAACATACAAATGATTTCTATTTAGATATCCGTATGCATTTTTTGCTCCGGAGATGTCAGTACTTGAATATAATTTTTCTGAGTAGATTAATTTATTGCTTATATTTTCAAACATATAAACTTGGTTATTATCTTCTACAGTATCTACAATATTAGTAGCTGCATTATCAAATATTGTTTCTCCGTTGTCAAATTCTAATGCAAAATTAGTATCGCCGTTTTCACTTGTGACAGCAAGTCTGTTATCATCTAAAACTACATAAACACCAAATCTATTGTTTTTCTCACCATCGGGTGCATATAATTGTTGATCTAATTCAAATTGCTGATTAGCTAGTTTATAAACATAAACTTTACCATTTAAAATGCCTTTATCTTTTGAATTAGGAGCACCAATAGCAAGTTTGTTTCCTACACTATTTAAAGAAATACTATAACCAAAATATTCATCATCAACTGGACCATCAATGTTTTGATCAAATACATATCTGTTGTTTTCTTTTCTGTAAATTGCAACTCTGTATTCGTCGCCGGCTAAAATACCAGATAGTGCAATTACTTCGCCATTTGCACTTATATCATATGTGACACCAATATCTGTTGCTAATCCAAATCCGCTACTATCCTCGTTGTAAAGATCAGTAGTGCTAGTTAGATCGCTAGTTATGTATCCAGTGTAATCTACAAATGTATCTAAAAGGTTCCAAGAATCTGTATCAAAAGTATTGCCTGCAAACACTGTTTGGTTAGCTTGATATAGTTCACCGTCGTAGTATACAATTTCATTCTCGATGTATTTTGCAATTGTTTGCCATTCGCCTCTATAACTAGGATCAATATTATATTCATATTCTTCTATATTATCGACACCGAGATTGTTAATAATATAAACTCTACCATTATCGGCTAAACTTCTTACATATAAACTATGATCAAAGTCACCTGGGCTAACTGCTTTTATACCAAGTCCAAACTTTTCATTTTCGCCAGGCGCACTACTGCATATAATATCTATTAGCTCAAAACTATTATCTATTAATTTTTTGTAAATGTATACAACACCTTGATCGTTGTATCCCAGATTAGTTGCCGACGGATCTGCTGTAATCATGTTTACACGCTGCCAGTCCTGGCTTTCTAAATTAATTGTGCTACTTTCTACTGTCACAGTTCTTAAGGCCTGCCATAGCACACCTTTGCTGCTAACAATATCAGCTTGCTGGTATTCTTGTAAAGGATCTAATGCACCTTTGTATCTTGATTTAACATTACTTGCAGTAGGAGCACCAACATACAAATATTGTCCGTTTGGTGTAATTGAAACACTGCTACCAAAATCACCTTTACTATGATATTGAGGCTGAGGCTGTAATGTTTGTTTAACTGTAAACGGAATAGCATCACTGCTTCTTGTATAAATGTAAACTCTACCGTCATCAATATCAGGTGTGCCAACTGCCATTATAGTATTATTAAAACTTGCAGAAACACTTCTACCGTATTCGTTGCTGTTTTCCTCAGGTGCAGTAATATCTTGTAATTTATTGCGTATTACATTTCTGTCATACACTGCACTTACGCCATCACCAATATCGTCTATCCAAATTCTATCGTTTGCATTTAAGTCATATGCTTGTAAAATTAAATTAGACTCTGATGGCTCAGATACTCTACGTATACAGAATTCAGATACAATACCTAGTGTACTATCTTCTACATCTATAACACTTTCGCTAATAGGATTATCAGTTTCAATTTCTATATTTGGCTGAGAAATTGTACCGTCTGTATTGTAAACAATATTTCTTTGCACATTAGTGACCAACCAAAACCCATTTACATCAGGATGTATATTGTTTACACCAATAACCGAATCTTCATCAAACTCAATAGGTTTGTTAAAATACATTTTAAAGCCAAGTTCTGTGCTTTCTACTTTTGTAATAGAAATATCAGATATCATATGCCTATACATTGCCCAGGTATTTAAATCCTTTGTGACCCATACATAATTTCCAATATCAACTGAATCAATATCTACCGTTAAAATATCTTCAATTGTTTTTGCAAGGAAATTAATTTGATCTAATTTTACATATCCTGCTGTTTTAGTATATTCATTTACTGCATTTTGAGTTGGCAAAAATCCTGTGTCATAATTTGCTGGAGCAATTAATACATCAGATTTTGGAAACTGGTAAACTAGATCGGTTCTTGTTTGATCTACTTGATTTACTAGCTGCATAGTTTGAGGTTCAATTCTAAATTGCTTTTCGTCTAATTTAAATTCAACTTCATCAAAACTTTTTAGTGCTCCGTATTGTCCAACACGTATTGCCCATTCTTCAAATAATTCAATACTATCTTTATTAGCACTGCCTAATTTATCAAACAATTTAGTTATACTATTTGCAGTACCTTTGTCTTGAATAAATCCTTGGTAGAATTTGTACTGACTAACATCGTCTTGAATAATATTAGATAGATAACCACGTTTTTGATAACCGATTAAATGTTGTGCTAGTCGTTGTTGTTCTGCATCAAAGTTGTCAGTATCTAAGTCGTAAAAATCTGCAAACTGATTTGCTCTATAGTCCCAGTTTGGCTGTAATTGATTTTCAGGCTTACTAGGCAAACGATTCCACAAATCAAAGTCAAAGTTTTCAGTACCGCTGTGTGTAAATTGTGCAGCATAATAGAATTCTTTAAACTTTATTAATTCGCCAACAGTGTAATCTTTATATGATTTCCATTCTGTAATACGTGCATCATCATATAAAAATCCTGGAATATTTAAACTACCGTTCCATTCGTCGGTTCTATAACCTACTACCTTTAAACGCTGCTGTCTATATCCGGTACTTAGACTATAAATTGTATCATTGAATACTGTAGTGTTGTCAATAAACACTACGTGTTCTTTTTGTATAAGTGGTAATTTTAATAAAAATATTCCATCTTCAGTTGAAGTTAATTGGAAGTTATTAATATTATCTCTATATACATTAAAAAATGATCTATTTAATTTCTTACCGTTTTGATTTAAAATTTGATAGTTATAAAAGCTATCAAACACATCATCAACAACATAATATTCTTTTGAAAATAAAACATTATTTGCCGATGGACTTAGAGTTATAATACTACTAGATGCCCAATTTTGCGAAGTCCAGAACATAAATTCTTTTGCTGCTAATTTCCAGTTTTCTATAGCTTCGGTTTGTTTGTTAAAATAGTCAAACACAAATCCTTCGTCGATCATATGTTTTTCATAACCCAACAAGAAGTCTACAACACTTTGTATATCTACAAGTATAGTACCGTAATCTAATTGCGAAGGAGTATCTTTATAGCGTTTTCTAAATTTTGCATTAACTCCGCCTACTTCAGGAAGTTTAGGCAATTTAGTATATTTGGTATCATCAAACGTATCAGTAGATGTATGATTGACTTTTGTTCTATAATATACATCTTCAAATTCTACTATTTTTCCAGCTATATATGTTTTGTTTTCGCTCCATATAGCAAAACTTTCACTAATGCCGCCTACGTTAATATTTGGATCGTTAGATGATTCTATTGCTTCATAATATGAAAAATACGGCTGTGTTGTATCGTAGCCGCTAATTTTAAATCCTTTAGTAGTTTTTTCTACAATCACACCACTGTATGTCACTACCTTTTGAGGTGCGCTGCTTCTAAATTCTAAGTTGTAATTTTCAAATGGTACAAAAACATTTCCTTGATTCAAAGGTGTTTTACTATCAAGAACTAATTTTAATTTTTCTTTATTTGCAAATCCTGCAAGTTTAAATCCTAATTTATTTTTGATATTTGTAATATCACTAATATATTTACTGTAAGTAAATTCGTTATTTAAACTTACATATTCTGATACAAAGTTAATTAAACCGCTTGAAATGTTTCCATTTATTTTTGGAAATACAATGTCCTTTGTAGTGATTCTTTTATCCGTATCTGTATAGACATAATTACCTGCTTTGTCTCTGCTAATACGTGATCTATCATATCCTATACCAATAGTATGCGCTGGACGTAATAAAATCATTGCAACTAATAATGCAAATGGATAATCACTACTGCGTCTCCATGCTGTTTCTTCTGGGGCATGATCTCCAAACTTGAAAGGAATATTTCTTTGCACCGCATAACTGAAATTTTGTACATAACCACTTTCAAGTGGAGATAGTAGTTGTCCGTTTTCGTTTACCGGTATGTGACTTAACAATTTACTTCTTACATACTTGCTTCGAATACTTACAGGTTTTCCTGGCTCTCTTACTGTGCCGTTTTTAATGTCTGTCCATAATATTAAATTATTACTTGTATAAGGAGCAGGGCCATAAACACTTTCCCACCATGTTGGTTGAGAACTAAATCCTAACATTTCCCATGGATGTGTATGCGGACGGTCTGTATCATATGCTTCAATATATACACCTCTCCAAAATCCAGGAACATTTTGATTGTTTAGGTTTACAGTTTGACTATAATTATAAGTAAAACTTTCATCTAGTCTAACAAAACTGTTGTCAGTATAATCATTAATTTTTGCAACTTCTAGCCATTTTGTAAAATCAGTGATAGTAATATTATTAATGTCACTGTTTGACACTTTAGTGTCTCTACTTAACCCACCTACTACATCATGGATATCAAAAATGTCCGTGTCGTATGTAATCTTTAAGTTATTGTAAATTCTCTTTTCTAGCTCGAGAATCAAATCATCACGATAATCGTCATACGCAACCATCATACTACCGTCATGTCCACGTATAACATTTAACGGTCCAGTACCTCGGATTTCATTACCGTTTTCATCGTATTGCACTTGGTATGTTGTATCTAAAAACTTTTCAGGCTTGTATGCAGGATATAATCCAATCTTTGTAGGTGTTGGAGGAATAAAACTTCCTTCAGTATTTGCATATTCTTGTATTTTAATAATGTCGCCATTGTTTAGGTCTTTTATAATACTAACAAACCCTGTGTCTGTAAATGTATAATCAGTATTATGTACAAGTTGCTCATCGTTAATATAAATGTAAACTGCTGTATTGCTAATTACATTTTTTTGAAATACTTTGCTTAATGCATATGTCTTTAATCTATTATCAAAGACTTCATATTCAATTTCAACACTGCCGCCAGTGCCGGCCATATCAGTGCTGTAAAAATTCATAGTTTGAACTTTATCTTCATTGAGTGTATTAAAAACATAATCAACGTGTTCTTTAGCTGTACCTTCGTAAAAATCATCAGTTGCTATTTGAATAAATTGTCTTTTGAATTTTTGATATTCATTAGATGCAAATCTAACAGCCTTGATAACATTAGCATCTTTAGATACTAGATTATACATTGCTAGATTAATAGGCCCACTATGTTGTACAAATTTTCTACCAAATCCTGCTACATCGCCTAAGTCTCTAAGATTGCTCACACCTGGTTGTAAACCGTTGAATCCGTTGAGCTCACTAATCAGTCCTTCAACATGATCATTAACTTCGCCTAATGTAAATTCAGTAATATTACTGTTTAACGGATTTCTTTCTAAATTATAAGGTACCTCATAATATCCGTTTGCATTTTTATCAGCGTTGCTGTGTGTTTTTACAACAACTATATCTTCAAATTCTAAATCATCTGTAAAAACAATATTTTTAAAATGGTTGTTATTTGTTAGAACATAATCAACATCTGGTGTTTGAAACAAACTATTTACATACACTTTTACTTTTAAGTCTTGTAAATCTGCACTGTTATTGTAAACATCTATAGGTAGATTATTTGTAAACTCTGTACCTGTAAATTTTCGTACTACAAACTGCTGAGATTTAATTGTTGCTTTTTTCCATGCATTTACAAAGCTATCTTTTTCATTTGTGTATTTCTTTAAAAATAGTGTATCACTTGAAATTTTAACAAACTCATTGTCAACTTTGTAATTGTATTTTTTCTCCAATAATGAAAAATCAAAAACAATATCGCCAATGTTAACAAAGTTTTTGTATGTTAAAGGAAATCCAAGTTCTGGATCATTAGCGCCTTCGCCGACACGATAATTAAAAATTCTATTTCCTACAAATTCTGTACTATCGTAAACATTACTATCGCCAATACTATTTTCGTCTTTGTCAAACAAATCAAATCTAGGTGACTGATTTAATCCAGTTTTATCTTGTGCTTTGTTCCACACAATGCCATCATACCAGTACATGCAGCCAGCATTTACATCGCCATCTAAAATTAGAATAGTTTCGTTTTCTACAGGCATTGTATCTGTAGTTTCTGTTAAACTAATTTGTAAATTATTATTATGTGTTATAAAATTTACTTCATATATTTTGCCATTTACTAGGCTATCAGGATCTGCTGTAAATAATACACGCATACCGTCTGCCAAATCAATGCCGTCAACGTTGTATCCAACACTACCTTCGATTGTACTAAAAACATCTTGTGTAAATGTGTCTACTAAGTCTACCGCGGCTTTTGCACTATTACCATGATTGAACAAACGTAAATTTGGTTCAAATTCAATAATAGGTCTACGTGCTCTTAGGTCTTCAAAAATCTCAATAGGCTGATTATTAATTTCTGCACTTTTTTCAATTACACTACGATGTGTCCATCTATTGTATCTACTCCATGGATTTTTACTTTTGTCTCTACGGTTAATACAAACATAGTCCTTTGTGCCAGCAAAACTTTTAGCATCGCCAAATGGTACTCTATCAAACGGATTAATATCAAAAGGAACTTGTGTATCTTGTGTAAAAATTGCAGGAACTTGCAGATCTTTTACTGCAACTAATTCGATACTTTCTCCAACACCTTCAACATAGTACAAACCTTGTGCATAAGATGCAGGTGTGACATTTCCTTGGAAATAAATTTTCATACCATTTGAAAAGTCCCAGCCATCTGATGTTTTGTAAGTTTTCTTTCCTAATATTTCTTCTACTACATTTATTTCAGTAGATTCTTCTATATCAAATAAGTTTAGGTTGCCGCTGACATTTATGTCGTTTTGACTTATATAGTACAATTCAGCTGGAGCGTTTGTAGGTACAGTAAATTTTAATGTACCTTTTTCAATAAATCCATTATCTATATAATCATCTCTAAATTTTACAGTATCGTCGTATTCTTCTGTAATTTCAACACCATCTAAATAAAGATTTTCTGCATATACTGCACTATCTGCATAAGGTACATTTTTTAATCTACTAAGAGCAATACCAAAAGGATGTCCTTTTGTATCAACTTCAAAGATGTAAGTTTGTCCTCTGTACAGTGTTAGCTTTTTATTACGTGTGACTCCATCTGGAGAGAATACAAATGCTGGATCCCCGCCATCAAATTCAACTGTGACTTTGTATGTGCTTACAACTTCAACGCCATTTCCTCTTACTGGAACTTCTTGGGCACCATTAGGCAACCAATAATACTCACGGAAATTTGTAAATTTATCAAAATCAATAT
>Ga0206682_10000601_pt1 | contig 38840 bp, 20 predicted proteins | sample M240m12015metaG_FD_155444 | JGI IMG/M metagenome (GOLD analysis project Ga0206682, IMG submission 155444) | Ammonia-oxidizing marine archaeal communities from Monterey Bay, California, United States - M2 40m 12015 | ecosystem: Environmental > Aquatic > Marine > Intertidal zone | place: USA...
GACGGTTACACCGACGACTACGACGACGTACACGGTGACGGGAACGGATGCGAACGGATGTACGGGAACGGATCAGGTAACGGTTACTGTAAATGCTTTGCCATCGGCCCCGACGGTCGATCCTTCGAATGTTACGGAGTACTGTTTGAATGATCCATCGGGAGCTTCTGCCTTGACGGCGACGATAGCATCGGGCCATACGTATACATGGTACGATAACAGTTCCCCAAATCCACAGGTATTAGCGGTAAGTCCGAATACATATACGCCATCCTTGACGAGCGTGGGTACTCAGGTCTACCGAGTGACGCAGACCAATACGAATGGTTGTGAGTCTTCCGCGTTATTGGTTACGGTTACGGTACACGATTTACCTTCGGTAAGTGCGGGTTCAGATGTGACGGTATGTGACGGTTCTTCGGTGACGCTTACGGGAACGGGTGCATCTACGTACAGTTGGTTGGGTAGTGATGGAAATACGATTAGTAATGGAGTATCGTTTGTTCCCCCGGGCCAACAAACGACGCTGTACACGGTGACGGGTACAGACGGTAATGGATGTGTTGCCACGGATGTGGTTGAAGTGACCTCAAATGCGGCGGCAGTGATTAGTTTATCGGCTTCTCCGTTGACGATTTGTGCGGGCGAGGAGGTTGTCTTGACGGCCAGTGGCGGTGTGAGCTACAGCTGGGGTCCAGGTGTTACGGTGAATACTGCGACTCCGAACCAGCAGACGGTTACACCGACGACTACGACGACGTACACGGTGACGGGAACGGATGCGAACGGATGTACGGGAACGGATCAGGTAACGGTTACTGTAAATGCTTTGCCATCGGCCCCGACGGTCGATCCTTCGTATGTTACGGAGTACTGTTTGAATGATCCATCGGGAGCGTTAAGCGCAGTTGCAGACTTAGGCAATACACTTAAATGGTACGATATAAGCAATAATCTATTGGCGGTGGTGTCATCGGCAATAGGAGCGGGCCCGCTACCTATAACGACGAGCCCAGGAAATGTTACTTATAAAGTGACGCAGACCAATACGAATGGTTGTGAGTCTTCCGCGTTATTGGTTACGGTTACGGTACACGATTTACCAATAGTGGGTATTACGCAAGGCGCAACAGAAACTGTATGTAATAACGGTTCGATAATTTTAGATGGAACAGGTGCTTCTGCGTACAGTTGGTTTGGTGTTGATGCTTTAGGAAACACGATTGTCGACGGCACCAGCTTTATCCCACCGGGTTCTCAGACGACACCGTATACGGTGACGGGTACCGACGGAAATGGCTGTACAAATACCGCATCGATTCAAGTTACGGCTACTACTGGCCCAACGATTACGATGTCAGCTTCGCCTTCAACAATTTGTGCAGGGGAAACAGTTACATTAACAGCTAGTGGATTAGATCCAGCATTACCAGCATCTAATTATGCATGGTCTGCAGGTCTTGGACTTGGTCAAACCATAACGGTCACACCTACTACCACCACTACCTATTCTGTAACTGGAACGGATGCTAATGGATGTATTGATACGTCCCAAAAGACAGTGACGGTAAACCCTGTACCAGCAGCACCAAATATTAATCCATCTAGTGTTACGGAATACTGTAAAGGGGATTTGAACCCAACCGCCATCACAGTTAATGCAACATCTGGCCACATAGTAAATTGGTACAATAGCAGTATGCAGTTCTTGTATTCAGGAGCTAATGGACCAGTTCCAAATACGAGCAACCCAGGAACGCTAACATACTACGCTACGCAGTCGAATCAATCGACCGGATGTGAGTCTTTAACATTGATGGTAGAGGTAGATATTTTCGATTTACCAGTTATCGTTTCAAACGATAGAACGATTTGTTTAGGTGATACCATTATCCTTTCTGCTAGTGGAGCAGGTTCAGGAGGCACATACTCATGGTCTACTGTAGGTACTTCACTATCAAGTGTAAATATTACGCCAACCACATCGGGGGTGTATACTGTGACTGGAACAGACGCCAATGGATGTGCAGGAACAAAGACCATAAACGTAACGGTCAACCAAACTCCAACATCACCTACAGTAATTTCGCCTGTTGAATATTGTAAGGATGAAACAGCAGTCGATCTAACAGCATCTGCAACTGGAGGCTCCACGCTACAGTGGTTTGAATTAGATGGAGTTACCAAGCGAGCAATTCCATCCGTTGCGCCTAGACCACTAACTACTAGTATTGGAAGTACATTTTATCATGTGAGTCAATTAAATAGTGTAGGTTGTGAAGGTCCTCAAGATTCGATCGAAGTTATTGTGCACGTCTTACCACCAACACCAACGGTAACAACTACGGCGTATAGCTACTGTATAAATGAGCCTGCAACGGCGCTTGCGGCCACAGCAAAAGACGCTAATCATACATTGAAGTGGTACGGAACAAGCGGATTGCCGACGAACAACTCAACGCCACCTACCCCTTCTACTACGACACAAGGAACAGAAACCTATTCTGTAAGTCAAATTAATAATGCTACGGGCTGTGAAAGCCCTAGAGTGGACATCACTGTCACTACAGTTAATGGGCCAGGTCTTCCAACCATTATCTCTCCTGTAGAATACTGTAAGGGTGACTCGGCCATTGCTTTAACAGCAACTACGACTGATGCATCATATACTTTGAAATGGTATGATATGGCAGGCGGCCCCATCCCTGCCACCCAAGCACCACCTGAACCATTAACGGGTAATGCTGGAACCCAGACCTATTTTGTAAGTCAGGTCACCTCGAGCGGTTGTGAGGGATCACTTGCATCACTTTCTGTTAATGTGAATAACAATCCTGTAGTTGAAGCGGGACCTAATAGATGGGTGTGTGAAGGCGATGAAATTAGACTGGTAGGCTTAGGAGTATCCAATCCTCCAATCCCCCCTGCCCAAACCTACTCCTGGTCAGGTGGTGTAACGAATGACGATCCGTTTACCATTACTACTACTCAAACGTATACGGTAACAGGTACAGATATTAATGGTTGTTCTGCATCAGATGATATTACGGTAACTGTGGCTTCAACACCTCCAGCGCCGATGACCACGAATACAGTCGTTGAATATTGTAAAGGAGAAGTTTCAGGTCCGCTTGATGTTGAAGTTGGACTTTCAACTCCATTCCCTAATTACGATTTCAAGTGGTACGATACGGACGGAATATTACTGCCGAATGCACCAACACATCCAACAGGTACGCCAGGAACGCTTACGTATTCGGTAAGCCTGGTTTCAAATGACTCTTTGGGATGTGAAGGTCCAACGACTTTGATTACTGTAATAGTTTACGAATTGCCAGATGCTCCAGTCACCGTTGATATAGACAATTGTTTAGGAGGTACAAGCACCGCCTTAACAGCCACTGCTGATCTAGGTAATACTTTGCAGTGGTATCTCCCAGATGGAGTAACGCCTATAATAAATTCAACACCTGGCGCACCTGTATCGAATGTGGGATCTGAAACTTATTACGTCAGTCAAATTGATCCAACTGGATGTGAGAGCCCGAAAGCTTCACTAACAACTACAACCCACTCTTTACCGAATATTTCTGGTGGTTCTGATGTAACCGTTTGTTTCGGGGACCAAGTTATTCTTGAAGGATCTGGCGGCGGTATTGGAGCATCATATACATGGTCAGGAGGAATCTCGAACGGTGTGGCGTTTAACCCAACAAACGCATTAGGGGAGGCTTATTTTGTTACCGGCACAGATGGCTTCGGTTGTCAAAACATAGATACAGTTTTAGTTACCGCTAATGCGCTCCCTGCGGCACCTTCATTGATTGACGCCTCAACGTTTGAATACTGTTTGGGTGAGGCAGCTAGTCCTTTAAATACGGCTTTACAAGGAGATTCAGCAGGTGGTGGTCAACGTAAGTGGTATTTACCGACGGGAAGTGTAAGCTTATCAGGCCCACCTACACCTTCCACATCTGTGGCAGATACTTTTGTTTACGAGGTAAGCTTTGTTGCTACCAACCTTGGTTGTGAGAGTCCCAAAACTCAAATAACGATTATAGTCAATGATGTTCCAACAGCTCCGGTAACTGCAACCGTAGAGTATTGTCTGGGCGATCCTAATCCTCTTCCATTGACTGCTACAGAATTGGCTGGATACACCTTAAAATGGTACGAGACGGATGGACAAACACATATAAATACAGGTGCGCCAACTCCATCCACGAGCACTGAGGGTACTGTGACTTACTATGTTAGCCAAGTCAGCCCTTACATAACCATTAATAATGCTCCAATGTTAGGCTGTGAGGGAGTTAAGGGTACTTTAGATGTAGTTACACATGACCTTCCTACCATAACAGCTGTAGCAACCACCCCTTTAAACACAACGACTATTTGTGAGGGAGATGAAATCACTCTTTCTGGACAAGGAGCGGGACTTAGCGGGACTTATAATTGGACTAATGGGGTGAATAACGGGACAGCCTTTATTCCAACCTCTACAACAACTTACACTGTTACAGGTGTTGATGGCAATACCTGTGAGAATACTGCTTCGGTTACTATTACAGTTAATCCCGAACCGTTGCCTTTTGAGGTTACACCTGACGTTTACGATACTAAATCTGGAGTTAATTACATCTCAAGTATATGTGATTTAGATAGTATTCAGCTATCAACGAACATCGCTAGCACAACGGGTACAGTCACATGGTATAAAATTAATACCGCCGTTACCCCGAACGATACTGTTCTCTTTGCCACTGGATTTAACGTACCTAAAACTAATCAAGCTGGTAAATATTTTGCTGTCTATGAAAACGCACTAGGATGCTCAAAGATTAGTGATAATTATATTCAACTGGATGTTGAGGATTTGATTCAACCTTCATTCTTCCAGTCACCGACGTTCTACAACAGCAGTAATAATACGTACACAAATTGTGCGGTTAGTGCAGAAATAGTAATGAACGCTCCATTCGTTGCTAATGCAAGCTATACTATTCTACGTTACAATTCTATTGCCAGCCAATGGGATAGTGTCGCTTCAGTGACGTCAACAGACCCAAGTTATAGTCCAACTCAATCGGGTCGTTACAGAATAAGAGCGGAACTAAATGGTTGTTCTCACAAATTCTCTCAAGAGATTGTGGTTGTATTGACGGATCTTCCAAAGCCGCAATTATCGCAGGTATTCGGATCTGGGGCGTTATGTAATATCAACGACTTAAAAATCAATATAGATAATGAACAAGCCTACACTGCATTCCCAGGAGCAGTATTTACGGTAACTTCTTCTGCACCTGATTCTTCGACAATAGGAGCAGTCAATCAATTTACTAACGCTGGTGCTGGAAATTATGTACCCTGGTCTCCGAATGTGATTAATGGTCACTATGAAGATTCAACTCATACAAACAGGTTTATTGAATATTACGTGCAGGCAAGTATGGGTGGATGTGTATCTCCAATCGACACCTTAATAGTTGAGCAGCACTATAGTCCCACAGAAACTCCAGTGATACTGGCAGACGGGGTCATAAATACAACATTTAAGGTCTGTGCTTCAGACCCAGTCGTAGATTTGAAGCCAGATCAATTGGTACCATTCGTTCGCTATGAATGGTATGATGCTGATTTATATGACGCGAATTATCCTAATGTAACACCGCTTGCGCAAGTATTTGATTCAACTACAATTAGTTTTAACATATCAGATCCAACAATAACTTCAAGAAGACTTTATTTGACAGGTTATACTCTTGCGGGATGTAGGAGCGCGAATTCAGGTCAAATAACTGTTACTAAAGATGTGGTTACTTCACCAACAATTAGATATGCTCATACGTCGAATAACACGGAATACATCTGTATTAGTATTCCAGGTTCTGCTGCCTATGAAATCGAAATAGAGTCCCCTCAAAATGGTTACAGGTATGAATTATATCGAACCTACAATTCCAACCAAGGTCCGGCGGTATCCACGTTAGAATATCCGCAAGAAGGAGACACCTTTGATCCTATGAATCAAGTAGGAGTTTACGAGGCCTTCGCCATAAACCCTAATGGTTGTGAAAGCGACTTTGGCAATTCCCTTTTCATGGAGGATGTTGAGGTGATTAAGCCTCAAATAGCATACCCTTCAGGAACAAACTTGCCTTTTACTGTTTGTGAAAACGATCCTGTAAATCTTCAGTTGAATAATTGGACCGACTACAGCAATTTATCTACGGTAACTGACTATGTATTTAGTTGGTACAGAGTTGAAAGTGCTGGTGATGTTTTCTTAGGAACGTCCAACGGCCCAGTTAAACAAGTAAATGTAGGAGAGAACACAACTGGTATCCTCTCATTTGATGCTAAGTTTTATGTTGTTGCAGAACATGTGCTTATGGGTGCTTGTGCGATGGTATCGGATACCTTTAACATCGATGTTCGTAACACGCCATCAGCACCAGTGGTTACAGCTTATCCAACAGACACTATTTGTTTAGGAGAAGATATCGACCTTGTTGCGCTGTCATCAGATGCTCTTATCCCTAACCCAAATTACAAGTGGTATTATGTAAATCCTGACGGTACTCTGAATTCTCAAGTTGGGGTTGGCGACACATTAACTAGAGCACCATCAGTAGGAGGAACATATACATTCGCGGCAGTTTCGGAAAATTCTGGGTGCCCCGGGCCAATGACCACGATTGATTTCTTTGTTCGTGATTTAACACCACCAATATTAGAACCAGTTACTGCTTGGTCAGGAGGAGTGTTCAAAGTATGTAAGGATTCGACAATAGATCTTAGAGTGAGCACCCCTATGCTGGACGGTGCCACTTATGAGCTATACAGAAGGGATTTAATAAGTCAAAACTTTAACCCTTACCCGACGCAATCAAACGTCTTACAATTTATTTACGATTCATCGGTGCCGAATTCTAATGTATTCCCAGATGTAGAAGAAGGTGAATACAGAGTGAAAGTGATTCAGGGCAACTGTGAAGAATTTGGAACAGTTTCTATGTCAATAGATGAAATTCTGTTAAATAAACCAGACATCACTTATGCACCTTTTGAACCAAGTAGCTTATGTACGGACAGTACAACTATCCTAGAATTGGATGGCGGTGAAACCGTGGGAGCATATTACTTATGGAACGCTATTGATATAACTTCTGGAGGGACTTCACTTGTAACGAATGGTTCTGATCATTCAATTAACGTTCCTAACACCAACGACCTCTCTGTTACGCCAGGATTTAGTGGCCTTGGTACGAAACTGACTGATTACTATTTAACGAGCGCTATGAGCGCTTCGAATGGCAAAGTGTGTAGAACGTATTCAGATACGTTGAGAATTACAGCTTACGATAGACCAGCAGGTCCAGAGTATGCAGGCGCAGCCCTGACCCCACCTATCATTGAAGTTTGTATAGGAAGTAATGATATTCTCGGGGCTGATGCGCCAACTTCAGCTGTTTATGATTGGTCGTGGTACAAAACAAACAATAGTTTAGCACCAAGTCAGACAGATGTAATTAATGGCGCGAATAGTGATTCCCTTACCGTATCTAGTGGAGGTTATTATTATGCTTCAGTGACGGATGCGAACGGATGTATGAGTAATCGTACGTTTATTATGGAGTATGATTTCGTGGCCCCGGTACAAGCTCAGTTTGAAGCTGTTGCCGACCCTGATAATGGTGTTTATCAAATTTGTGCTGATTCTGTTGGAACGCTTGAAGTCTCGAATCCAGTAATTGGCGCAGAGTATACATTATACCAAGAAGATGCTAACGGCGCTTTCGTGAGGTTACCTGCGACATCATTTATTCATTCTTTAGGAGCGACGCCAAGATTTACAGGTTTGGGTGAAGGGATATATAAGGTAGAGGTAGATGAAGATTTATGTAACCCTATTTTAAGCGACGCATCAATAGAAATAGAGCGAATAACTATCCAAGGCTATGATATTAAGTTAGTTCAAGGATATAATCAAGAAGTTTGTCAAGATGAGCTTACGAAATTAGAGTTGACTCGACCTTTGCAAAAAATAGCGACAGGAGGAAATTTCAATGAAATAGTAAGGTGGTATGATGAAAATGGCAACTTTATTGATGATACTGAAATATTAATTGTACCTACTTCAAATGCGACCCCTTCAAGTGGACTGTATTACACAGCGGAAGTTTATGGTAAGGTAAACGGGGACTATAAGTGTCCTAAATCTCCGGATAACGATTTCAAAATAATTGTTAACCCTAATCCGCCGGCACCGGTTCTTGACTATCAATATAGCTTCTGTGAAGGAGAGTCTCTAGTGCTTCGCACAATGGATAATACTGCAGATTCTAACTTCTTATCTGGATCTGTTGGATTTAGGTGGTACTATCAACAAACACCTTTAGGAGTTGTAGATACTTTAACCTCACATACTTCTGCTGTATTGACGATTAATAACGTACCTACCACAGCTTCAGGTTATTACAGTACAGACTACATCTCAACTAAAGGATGTGAAAGTGAAACTTCATATTACTCAAAAGTAGATATTGATAGTGTTCAGACGCCGGGGTTCAGACCATTAATCGCACCTCAAATATGGCCGGCACCACTACCACCGAATTGGCCGGTAGGCAGAGGACCAGAATGGTTAATCTGTCCTAATGATACGTCATTCTTCGTTGTTACCAATTTAGATCCGTATGATGTGGGCAATAGATATCACCTCCAGATGCAAGCATCTAATGGCCAGTGGCAAGATATTCCAGGGCGCTATTTTGACTATCCTAGTGCAACAGGATCAACTGTACCGCAGAATTATGGATTTGACATCAGCTTGACCGGAAATTATCGGGTTAGAGCCCAGAAGTATAGTGGAGTGCATGCAGGATCGTGTAAAAATAAATTTAGCGCTCCTGTTTATGTTCGAGTGGACGAAGAACCGGATCCAATCATCACGGCTACAAACTTATCATTATGTATTTCTCCACCGACAGGAACACCTGTAACAAGCTCCACAACATTATATGTAACGAATTTACCCGACCCAACTGTTCGTCCCGGAGCTTCATACTGGTGGTATAGAAGAGATGTTACAGGGTTATATGCTACTGATCCTTTAGTGGCTATAACGACAGGGACGCTAACTGTTTCTCAAGGGGGTACGTATTACGCTATCTTAAAATACGGAGCCGACTCTACATCTTTGAATCCTCGTACATGTCAGGTTGTATCAAATGATATATTGATTGTTGAGAATATTAGTCCAATCAATCCTAATACCGAAGGTGCTCCTCCGTACTATATTTGTGAAAGCACTACAAATGGTCTATCGACCAAGCAAGTTCGTATTGATACTGTAACCTTGCGCTCATATTATAACTACTATTGGTACGATAAAAACAATCCTGGTGTGGTTAAGAGTCAGGGATCAATGGCACAGTTCCCTCAAGGTGAATACCAAATTGTAGCGGAGAACAATGGATGTTTCTCAGATACATTCGATTTCGATATTCTTCAATTAGACATAGAACGTCCAATTGTAACTCCACAAGATGGGACTATTTGTCCTCAAGATTCATTGTTGCTGCAAATCGTTAACCCAGAGACAGGAATTAAGTACAAGTGGTACCGAGATGGAACGTCTAATGTCCTAGATTCAGGATGGAATTATTACGCACCGTCCATTGCGGGAGCATATTACACTATTGGATACCGCGAAGGATCCACGGACGCAACTGGAAACACGTCTTTAACGTGTCAATCACAGGCGAGTGCATTTGTACCTATATCCGTTCACTTGATGCCATCTACACCTGTTCACGTCGATTTGTACATGTGTAGCGATGATTACATTACACCATTGAGTGATTTCTTGAATGTTCCATTTGGATTGACGCCTTACTGGTACATTGCTGGGGATACAGAGATTCCATTAGGTTTTGGAGATAACGTGTTCCTCGATCAGGTCTCTTTTACAGGCACCGATACAACGAGCTTATGGGTTGCGTACAAAGATGACCAAACGGGTTGTTTCTCTGCTCGAACGGAAATGGATCTCTATACGATTCAAACGCCGACAGAATCTCCCATTGTAGAGGATACAGTGGTATGTAGTGGCGCTGCCTTTAATCTTGGAAACATGGTTAAAAACTGGACAGGTTCAAACTATGCTTTGCGAATCTATGATGTGGATGGCAATGCCGTTTCAGAGTGGAATAACGAGATTATAACATTGGATCACGATTCTACCTACATATACACCTTTAATTTTGGCTCAAACTTGACCATGAATGGTTTGAGATGTTACTCCGGTAATTCTCAAGCAATGCTTACAGTCAAAGCAACACCGCCAACGCCTAGTGCGGATCCAATAGCATTTAGTTACTGTGAAGGTGAAGACGCCGGCGATATGTTGTATCGCTTGGCACCGTATATCAACGATTCTATTACGGCAAATCTTAATTGGTACACAAATCCAAATATTAATCCGGATTCAGCGCTAATCTCGGCTCCTGCTATTTCAACAGTTCTTCCTGGTGCCGGCCCGATGGTATATGAATATTGGCTGACTAGAAGAAATTGGGTTTGTGAAAGTCAACCTACCCAACTTCAGATTGGCGTTAACCCAAAACCATCAAGTTCAGTATTTAAGGACGATTCAATTGTTCTTTGTAATCAACCAAATTATCAGTTGGCTACGAACCAGATTTATTCGCCAATAGTGCTTTCATGGTACAATAACCAACCGTTTGGTCCTGGAGACACTACCGGAGGCTTTGTTCTTAATGGTTTAGCTCCTACGGAGCAATGGTATTACGCAACAAAAGTTGATGCTATTAGCGGTTGTGAGTCAGATTTTGACAGCGTGAAAGTTCGTATTTCAATTAACCAAGAAACGCCTCGAGCATTGTTCGGAGGTATTGATACTGTCATCTGTTCGTCACAGGCGCCATTTGGGCTAGACGAGCTATTTGATTACGATAGTTTAAACTATGATCTTGTATGGTATACAGACACCGGAGGTTCAAATCCAACATTGATTGCACCGTATTACATACCATTCCTTTCGACAGATAGTGTAGATATTTACGTTGGGTTGGTCGATAAAGAGAATTGTGCAGGTCCTATTACGCCATACTTAATGCGTAAGTCAATAACACCTGCCGCTCCAGTAACTAGAGATACAGCCTATTGTTATGGAGGTGATTTAGCCCCAGTTGAAGATCTAATTCAGCGTCAACCTGGTTTGATTTATAACTATTATGATGATCCATTCTTTGGTCAGGCAACTGGAGTATACACTTTGAATCAACCCGAAGAAGATGTATACCTATACGTTTCAGCAACTAATGTTTACGGTTGTGAAAGTGACCGTTCTATGATAGGTATAGACATCTATAAAGATACAGGCGTTTACATAACTGCTGCTCCAGTCGTAATTCCAGACGGTGGACTTACTACTTTAACGGCGACAGGTTCAAATACGTATGTTTTCTATGGTCCAGGAAGCTGGGATGACGGAGCAATTGGTTCGGATTCAACATCACCTGCACAACTAACTTTGCAACCAGATTCTGTTGGCACCAAATGGTATAAAGTTAGAGGCACCCGTGACTCCACAGGCTGTATAGGCATCGATAGTGTTCAGGTCCATGTTAATGCATTTGAACCTGGTACTATCGGTTTTGATGTTGAGTTGTGTGCGGGTCAAAGACCTACCGAGGTTCGAAACATAACTTATCCAAGCGGAGGTTCCGGAAATTATCAATTCGAATGGTGGATTGGTAGTCCGGTTGGAGACACTATCCTACAGGTCAACACTCCTTCACTTACATTCCCGCTTGGTCTTTTACCACAGTCTTATTATCAGGACACTCTTCTTGTTATGCGCCGGGCAATCGATAGCGAAGCATTAGCTATATCGGATACTGTTAGAATTAGTATTATCAATGTTCCGCCAATAAACATTGTAGAGATTGATGACGACTATGAGATACCTACAGGTCATTTAACAAATTATGCGGCGTTTTTAAATAATCAAGTTGATTTTAATGTTACTTATAAGTGGCTTATTGATAGCGTTGACGCAGGGGTTTACAATGACACACTAACAAATGTCTACCTAGACTCAGGTAGACATGTAATAGAAGGTAGAATTTATTATGTAGATACCTTAGGAAGAATGCGATGCCACCGCTCTTCCATGGTAACTGTTGATGTTTCAGATTTAATTCCAGGGGTTTTAAATCCAGAGCAAACGGTCTGCTACGATGAAAAGCCACAAGACTTATATGTTGTGGATAGTGCATTTGGTGGTAGTGGTGAATATTTCTATTCGTGGGAATTCTACGATCCTGTAGATTCTATTTGGGAGCCCTATTTAGATACTGGAGGCGTTATTGTTACAGATCCTATTCTAGCATTTGACCCTACTGTTGGTTTTACAGAGAGTCAGAAATTCAGAAGAGTCGTAACAGATCATTCTGTAACTAAATTCACGGTAGCTACTCATATAACAGTATTACCTAAGCCAGAACCACCAATTGTAGATACACCAATCGTTTGTTTCGGCGATTGGGTAGGTGCATTAGGGGCGACGCCAACAGCAGGCTATGAAGTAGAATGGTATAATTATAATAATGTTACCAGTTTAAGAGCAGATGCACCGGTATTAGATTCACTTTACGCAGGGGATCAAATCTTCTATGTGGCTCAACGTGATACAATTTTTGGTTGTTCTAGTGAACTTAAAAAAGTAGTGTTTAGAATGCAAGGATTACCGCTACCTCCGACAGTTCATCCAATTGCTGTTTGTGAGAATGACACGCTCCAAATTGAATTAAAAGCCGATTCAACTATTGCAAACTACAGGTTATTATGGTTTGAGAAGGATACAATAACCGGCGTGTCTGGTGTCCCAATTATTAGCGGAGCATCATTGGACTCTAATGATAGATTCTTTGTTGCACAGATGGATACAATTACAGGTTGCGTATCCGAAAAAGTAGAAGCACCAATAACGTTACAATACCTTCCGGATGGAAAAATTAGTGGAGGCGTAGATAACTTTACAGTCTGTCTCGGTGATTACATAACGCTAACATTGCAACCTTACCAAGGCTATAATGAAGTTGTTTGGTACAGCATAACTGCGCTTGACACTATCCCTGTAGATACATCAGCATCAATAAGTGTAAACCCGGTAAAATCCACTCTTTATTTAGCTCGTGCGGTCACAGACTTAGGTTGTTTTGTGGATTACTATCAGAGCGTAAATGTTCAGCCTTTACCATTGTCCCCTAACCTCCGTGATTACGAGTATTGTCAAGATGCAGATGCTACAACAATCGTAGCAGATAGTTTGTATGCAGGTAATGCCTTATTGTTCTATAATACTCTGACGCAGATAGACACTTTAACGTTCTTGCCAACACCTCAAACTGACACCATAGGGATGTTCAGATACTATGCAAGTCAGTATGATTCTATCACGGGATGTGTAAGCGAGGTAGATACGTCAATAGTCTCTATTGTTGGCCGACCCAATAGACCTGTAGTTCAGCCATTAGTTGTTTGTGAAAACGATACCAACCAGATCGAATTAACAGCGTTTGTCAATAATCTAAATACAGAACTGTTGTGGTTCGAGAAGGATACTATTACCGGAGTTTCTGGTATTCCTATTGTTAGCGGAGCTTCGTTGGATTCTAACGATAGATTCTTTGTCGCTCAGCTGGACACAATCACTGGATGTATTTCAGATAAAATAGAAGCACCAATAACAATACAATATCTTCCGGATGGAAAAATTAGTGGAGGCGTGGACAACTTTACAGTCTGTCTCGGTGATTACATTACATTAACATTACAACCTTATCAAAGCTATAATGAAGTAGTTTGGCACAGAATAACGCCGTTCGATACTATAGTTGTAGATACCTCATCTACTATTAGTGTAAATCCAAGACAAACGACTCTATACTTGGCTCGTACGGTTACAACTCTTGGCTGTTCCGTGGATTACTACCAGAGCGTAAATGTTCAGCCTTTACCATTGTCCCCTAACCTCCGTGATTATGAGTATTGTCAAGATGAAGATGCTACAACAATCATTGCAGATAGTTTGTATGCAGGGAATGCGTTGTTGTTCTACAATACTCTGACGCAGATAGACACCCTAACATTCCTGCCAGTCCCACCGACTGATAGCGTTGGTATATTCAAATATTACGCAAGCCAGTACGATTCTATAACGGGTTGTGTGAGTGAAGTTGACACATCTATTGTTAGGGTATTAGGAAGACCGAGACCTCCGCTTCAACGATCGCAATATTTCTGTTTAGGAACCCCGGACACGCTGGTTATTGATAAAGGGTATGGAGCAGACAACAGTCTTTATAGGCTAGAATGGTTCGATATGGATAATAATGGCCTCGTTTCTACTCCAGTAATATCGACTTCCGATACAGGACATTTTTACTTTAAAGTTAGAAATGAAGACTTAAGTACGGGCTGTTTCTCTGAACTTACCGTAATAGAGGCTATTGTATATGAACACTATATAGAATCTGTTCTGTTTGATGATTCAACGACTTGTTATAACGATTCAGACGCTGTGGTTACAGTTGATGTTGAGGGTCCGTTCATTACGGAATGGTTCTATGTCAATCAAAACGGATGGGAAAGTGCAACTTTTGCCGATAGCACTTCTGCGACTGTTCCGGCAGGTCAATATTTTGTTTACACTCGCGATACCGCTGGTTGTGAAGTTCACCGAGACACTTCTCTAGACTACTTTATAGTTCAAGAACCAGATATGTTCACGTTAGATAGCGTTCATGTGGTGACACAAATTCAATGTTATGATAGTACAGATGCTATTATTCAACTCTGGGCTAGCGGAGGAAATATTATTGAATACAGTGTGGACTCTCTCAATTTCCAAAGTAGTGCATTATTTACGGGGTTAGGTCCGGATGAATATTGGCCAACTATTCGGGATAACAAAGGTTGTGATTGGATGAATAGCTCACGTTATGATTCATTAGAGTTGACAGAGCCTGACCCAATTTATGTGAATTTTATTACTGAAGATCTTCTTTGTGCTAGTGACTTTACAGGAAAAGTTACGGCTACCCTACAAGGGGGAAATTGGGATTCGACTGAGATTAATTACGGATGGAATTATCTATGGGTTTATGACTCCACAACTGCTGAATATGGGCAAAAAGGCTATCATTTAAACCTTCATAATCCGATTATGGATTCGTTATGGGCTGGAGACTATTTCTTTACGGCAACGGACTACAAAGGTTGTTTTTTAACGGATACCGTTACGCTCAATCAACCGGATAGTGTGATAGTTGATAGTATTTACAGTAGAAATGTAACATGTTTTGATAGCAGTAATGCAATAATCGAAATTTTTGCGAATGGAGGCACAAGCTTGACCTACTCTTTGGATACTATTGCCACTACCTTTGGTACTCAAACGTATTGGGATAACCTTTCTCAAGGGGATACACTTTATGTGAGCGTTGCAGACACTAATTCCTGTTTTGTTTCATACAAGGATAATCGTCAGGTGATTTTTGATAGCTTAGAACTTTTTGAAGCAACAGATGCGATTATTACCGAACCACTTTGTTTTAATGATAGCACAGGTCGAATTGAAGTAATAACTAAAGGAGGGTCTTATCCATTGCTGAATATTGATAGTACTTCATTTGTTTACGCGGATTCGCTAGCATTCAATAGATTGCCTTCAGACACTGTATACATTACAGTTACTGATACTAATTCGTGTACCCCGGTTTATGCATTCAATAGAAAGATATTTATAGACCAACCGGATAAATTGAATGTAAATGCCATCACGGATAGTAATGTTACATGTTTTGAGGATACTACAGGTATAATCTCAGGTACAGTCTCTGGAGGGACCCTACCGTATGACGTCCTATGGTCAAATGGAACTATAGCATTATGGGATAGTGCCGTAGCAGGGGGATTATATTATCTCGAGGTAATTGATGGTAACGATTGTTATGCTTTTGATAGTACGGTAGTAGGATCGTTCGATAGAGATTGCGATGGAATTCCAGACTCTGTTGAGACATTCTCTGATTGTGATTGGGATGGTATTCCGAACGCATACGATTTAGATAGTGATAACGACGGTATTCCAGATGCTCTGGAGTATGATTATGATAGAAATGGAATTGTCGGCGACGACTGTGACGGAGATGGAATACCTAACTATTGTGATCCGGATTTATGTGAGTTCTTCATTCCGTCAGTAATTACACCAAACTTTGACGGCAAAAATGATGCTCTAGAAATCCCAGGTTTACAATACTTTGATAATTATAAATTCACCGTTTATAATATTTATGGAAACAGAGTATTTGAGTCTGTTAACCAAGGCTCTGGCTTTGGTGGTACTACTCAGAATCGGGTAGTATGGTTTAATAACGATGGTGAATTGCCGTCAGGAACATACTTCTATGTTTTAGAGATTCGTCCTGATAAATGGAGGCAGTCCGGATATATATACATAGCACGATGATGAGAGTATTATATCTGATTATAGCGATTCTTTCAAATTTTGTTTTGATGTCACAAACGCACCCTGCGCTTGAGAATTATTTGTTTAACCCAGTTTCGGTGAGCCCATCGTATGCAGGGCGTCAAAGTGGTTCCTTGAGTTTCAGTCATGATCAACAGCTCGTTGGATTGACCGGAGCTCCGGTAACAACGAATATTTCATATGATAGTATGACAAAGGGTCGGTTTGGCCTGAATATTTCCGTAATGGAGAATTCTGTCGGACCCATTCAAAACACTTCATTTTCTGTTACGACGGCATATCACTTAAGAATAAGTGAATCGGAATACTTTTCAGCTGGAATAAAATATTCTTTGAACCAGCTAGGTATTGATTTAGTAAGTGAGCAATATATCGATCCAGATGACTTTGTTATTTTAAATGGGGTTATTCAGAAATGGTATCAAAACGTTGATATAGGAGGTGCTTATTATGGAAAATCAAAGTATGCAGGAATAAGTTTCAGAAATGCAGTTCGAACGGCATTTTTCATCAATGATAATTATGGAGCACAGGTTATACATCTGTTCGGTGGAGGAGAATACCCAACAGCTTACGGAGGTATTGATTTTTTGTATTCTACGTTGATAAACGTGACTGTTAACTCCCCAATTGATTTAAATACGCATTTCCTTCTAAGAACTAAAGATATTTTTAGTGCCGGCCTATTGATTTCACCCAATAAAGCTGGATTCATATATCAAGTAAACAGTCCTAGCGGATTTAATTTTTTATATCAGTATGCTTATCCTTTGACAGAGATACGTTATGTTTCACAACAAAGTCATACGGCCTGTATTCGTTTCCATTTTGTTCGAGCGAAAACTTATGGTAACCGTATCGTAGAAACCCCTGTATTTTTCTTATAATGAAACGACTATCACTTTTTCTTTTGAGTTTTACATTGCTTTATCCTAATCTTTCGTTTGGTCAGAAGAATATTATTGTAGAACAAACCAGTATTCAAACGCTTCTTCCGTCGTTTTTCTTCCAGTCTTTTAATGTTTCGCCAATCACCAAAGAATCGTATAACAGCATAGGCGTTTGTTATACCGGGGGAACAAATGTTGTTTTTATTTCAGATAAACCGTTTGTGAATTTACCGTCAGTTTCTGCGAAGTATCGGGCATTTGTTTACGATTTAGTGTCTAATGATATCACAAGATTAGACACAAGAAACTTATGTGATATTGATAATAACAATTACAATATCGCTGGAGTAACGGTAAATGATAGTAATTCATTTATGATTGCAGCGATGAACGACTACAGAACGAATGAGTTTATGGCGGAGAGTAGAATCATTCTCAGTCATATGACTTAAGTTATGGGTTCAGTCAATGCGCTACACCACCTTTCGTGCAACTCGGGTATTCTTATACGCAGCCATTTTACGACAGCAAAGGCGACTACTTATATTTTGCTAGTGACATGGAAGGTGGACTAGGGGGCCTAGACATTTATCGTGTAAAGATGCTTGGTCCTAACTTGTGGGGAGAAGTTGAGGCTCTTGACCAAATAAACACCACGAATAACGATGTTTATCCATTTATAGATGGCGACGGTAGGCTCTATTACAGCACGCTCACGGGAAAGAACGGATTTGACGTTTTCTGTTGGTATGAGGGATTGAACAGACCAATCAGATTACCTTCTCCAATCAATAGTCGATTAGATGACTTGAATTATGTACAAGTAAGCGAAAAAGATGCCTTTATCACTCGTACTTCCGGGAACTCACAAGCCACGGTTATATATAGATTACTCGCATTTTAATAGGTAATCGTAATTTCACTTCTACGATTTTTGCTTCTCCCACTTTCTGTTTCGTTCGTGGCAATGGGCTGTGACTCACCCATGCCTATGGATTTTATTTCTCCTGTGAATCCAAGGCTGTAAATATATTCTTCCACTTGTCTCGCTCGTTTTTCACTTAACTTTTGATTGTATGCAGCAGGGCCTTTACTGTCAGTATGCCCCACAATGGTTAAGCGTTTTGCATTTTTTTGGTTGTTATAAACTAACGCAATTTCTCTTTTTGATGCTGCAGAAAGATTGTCACTATCAAACCCAAAGAAAATATTTTTTAGTACAACTGGTCGTGACACATCACTCTTGAGAGCATCCGAATTATTGTCTGCATTTCCAGAGTCTTCTGATGTGTTGGTTAAGTTAGGTTCTGAGAGGTTTTCAATCGGTTGATTTTGACTGCGATCTAAAAATATAATTTTCTCTATTTGATCTGTGGTTTTATATTCTTGCTCTGGGTCAACTCGTAATGAATGCGGTAAATACCCAGTTGAGGTAATAGTTAACCCTAAAGTGTATTCAGGCAGATAGCTAAAATACACCACTTCATCTTCGAATGCAGTCGTAGATTTAACTAAGATATTGGATTCATATTCATAAAAATTTGCTTCGTAACCAGGCATGTTTCCATAAAGGCGATCAATACATTTCAAACGAAGAATGACATCTGCAGGCTTTACTAGAGTGTCATAAACCACGTCGTAAGTGGTAGTTTTAATTCCTTTACGGCTAAAGACTATACTATCTTTTTCTGCTTGTGCCTTCACCTCTCTTTTTGGTCCTAAAATGAAATAGACACTATCTTCTTTATAAGAAAATGATTGAGGGTTTGCAGCAAGCGCCTGATTTAGAGTGACCATAGCTTTTAAAGCATCAGTGGTTCTGCCGATGAGTGTTGACCATCTTCCTTTACCAATATCTCTCTGTTTTTGAGCTGTATATTCTTCTAAAGGAATATAATTTTCGTTAATGACGGAGTCGATCTGGGTAGTTTCGACTTCTTTTACTTGTACTAGTTCTACAGTGTCTAGAGTGCTTACTATTTCCGTTGCATATATTAGCGCTAATTGATGCTCACCCAATCTAACCATTCTTGAAACTAACAGTGAATCTCTATTTAGTATCACTATGTCATTACTGCTTTCGCCGTAATTAATAGGGTATCTAAGCTTTTGGATACGATCTTCTCCTGTTTTAGCAATGAACGTATTATTACCTTCAACTACCGATAAATATTGGACGTTATTAAAAGAGTGCACATCAGATAATGATAGATCTTTTATACTGAAAATGGTATCTAAAGAAGATATCCTGTCTTCAGAAATTTTACAGCTAATGATTTTATTATCTGCAATACCGTAAAACAAGTCATTAGACTCATCGTAACGTAGCTTAGGTAGGGAAGCATAGTTATTAATATTCTCAATCACCTTCAAATCATCGTTAATACTGTTCAAAAGGTAAAGACTTCCATCTGGTAACTGAACAATTGAATAGACAGGATCAATCTTTGTATAACCTACTAATTCTAAATTGCTTACTGTGCTGTCTAAAACGATTTTTCCATTTCTCACATCAGCATACAGAAGGCTAAATGTATCGTCTGTTTTGAAATACACTAAACCGCTCGTTCTGTTTGCCGATAATAAATCAATAGAGTTTGGCGAAGAATAAAGTACTTTTTCAATCAATACGTTCTGTCCGTAACCGGCTGGAGCTAAGAAGATAATGCCTAGCAAGAGTATAATTTTTCTCATTTTTAGAATCTTGTGCTAATTGAAAAACCCACTTCATTGTATGCTCCAAAAATAAATTTAGGACCAAAAGAAGAATTTTTTGAATAGGGTCTTTGAATATTGATAATTCCTACGGGTCCAGTTAGTATTTCTTCGTTATCATAAAAGACCATTCCGAGCGCACCAGCTGAGAACACACCGCTCCACTCAGAGCCAAATAGAGATTGGAAATCATTAGAAAGCCCCACAAATAGAAAATGACTATTCAAATCACCACGATAAATGGAAGTTCCTAAATGAAAGTCGATTCCAAACCCTTTGTTGTAACGTATCCTAACATTAAACTGGTCAGTATGTCTTCCAATAGCGTAGCCTAAAGATATTGGGCTATTGTAAGTGCTGTCAGTACTGCCATCTGAATCTGGCGCCAAAATATTTAGGGTTTGATATGTTATTGTGTTATTTGGTTCAACCACTTTTAAGATGGTGGTTTTATCTTTTTCTATACCTAATCTTTGGGCGATTTTAGGAAGTGATTTTTTAACAGGAACATACTGCACCATATCGATAGTGATTGTGTCACCGCCCTTGTTTGCATAGAATCTAGCTACGATTTCTCTAGAATCTTGGGTTCGAATGACGCCTTGCCCAATAACGACAGCTTCAACTTTTTCTTGAGCGTTTGAAGTAAAGCTGATAAGAAATAAGAAAATTATTATAGGAAGCTTTTTCATGGTAATGTTATTTCTGCACCGATAGTGAATTGCATTCGCGAAATTCCCTTAGGCGCCATGGTTTGATTTAAGTAAATAAAATTTGTAGCAGTGTTACTATAAAAGCGAACACTAAGTCTTGGGGCTACTTCATATCGGGCACCAAAGACAAGGTTATAAAAAGACTGATTGGAGTTCAGGTTTTCCACAAGTAGGCCAGCTAATAAATAATTAGCATCGAAGTGTTTCTTGATGAGCAAACTATGTCTATTGTTCACAAAAGTAGAGTAGTTTGTTTGAGAGGTGCTCAAGTTTAATTCTAAAGTTGGTGTTATGATAAAGGTCACGTTAGAACCAAGCACCTGTGGTTGTAAGGGGGTAGAAAAAATGGTATCTCTTTTATTTTCTCTTCTCTCATGGTAAGTATAGTTATTGTTCGGACTAATTACGGGGTTAACACTTCCATTAAGTAAATCTACAGTTTCAATTACTGCTGTATTTAGGTTCAATTCGTAAGCGTTGTCCTCTTTAACGGCAGTCACTTCGTGAGAGGTACCGAGGTGATTTCCAAAAGCTGTCAGGGCAATACGTTTTCCAAGATGAATTTTAAAATGAAACCCAAAGGTAGGATGCAATGGCGCATAGCGATATATTGAATAATGTCCTGAATCAGCTACGGCTATTCCTTGTGGTAGATTAGCGATTCCTCTGCTAGTATCCACGTAGTCTGAATTAAATGAATAATAGCTACCCGTAAAATCAGCGGAAAGTGCTGTAGTGGACTGGGTTAAAATACCGCTATAATTTAAACTTGAGAGAGAATTTAATTGGTGTCCATTTAGTATCCCGGTAATATCAAAGACTCCCCACAATGAGCGGCCAATACTCAAGCTATGTTTTAATGAGCTCATATTACTTACAGAGTAGTTGCCGCTGCCTATAGCTTCACCTAAATATAGTGTATTAAACAATTTTGGACTCAGTGAGCGTGAATTAAAGTTGTAGTTCGTTGTTGCCATACCAATCTGCCATTTCTTTCTGTGAAATCGCAAATTGAATAAATCTTGAGTGGTTTCACTAAATGCATAGACATCTTCACTTATCGATATAGGACTGTGTCCGTGCCAATGTTCTATTGAAGTATTAGATAGTGTTTTTTGTTCCCAATTCCCAAAGTATAATTCTATTCCTGATGTATCGCTTATGTGGTCATAAAGTTCATCCATCTGAACCGACCATTGGGCTTTAAGCGGTGATAAACCAACAAGAAGCGATATGAAAAGGAATTTACAGCGCATCATGGTAATCCATATAAGTTCAAATAAAGATTAAGAAACAAGCTGTCATGGCTAGATAACTGAATATTTGAGGCCGCAAAGTCGACACTATAGTTCATGCGTAAGTTATCAGTCAGTGCTGTAATATCATCAACCAACTTCCACTCTGAATCTGCACTATCATTGGGAGAAAGATAAATATTTGAAAGAGAGAGAATTGTATCGAACCCAGCAGAGAGCGATACTGTGTTCACAACGGGCGAGGAGGTTTTAGAACGAATTGAAGCGTATATGGTTACGCTATCACAGGCCATTATAAGAGAATCGATTTTCTGGTTAGCGCTTAAGTTTAATAGTTTTTCCGAAGACAAATAAGCTTCTCCGTTATTTGAGCTAAGTACAGTTGTTGAAGTCGAAGAAATGGTCGGCTTCGAATTTATTTTAAAACCCCAAGGTGCTTTAAATGTATAATTCGTAAATACATTTAGACTGTCCGGTGTAAGTGCATTAAAAGCGTTTACGTCAAAGCCATTTATTGTCCAATCGGTGATATTAGAAACAGCACTGTCTAAATGAGTTGAGCCTAGGTTGAGCAACGCCGAATCGGTTACAAAAGTTCCCATATGGTTTTGATATTGGGAATTAACAACCACATTACCCCAACCTTTAGCGTTGAACGTTTTATTTATTAAGGATTGTTGTGGCACAAATTTTAGAACAAGCTCTTCAGGCCAGTCTTTATAGGGCGCAGTAGTACTTGTAAATGAATACTGCCAGTCCTCGTTTAAACCAAGCCCTAATATATCCGGTGATTCAGTGAAGCCGTAATCTATTGACATGGATTTATTGGGATCTATATCTATGATGGCGTTCGGTGCGCTTTTTAACAGGTAGTTTACCGTTACTGAGCCTTTGGTAGGTTGTATAGATTTATAAGATAAGCCCACTAGCCAATTTATTGGATTAGGATTAGAAATCACATAAATGAGATCTGAATAAATTATTCCTGAATCATCGGTAATAGTTCTGAGCAACTCAAAGTTTGTTGAATTTAATCCACTTCCCAGGAAAAAGTTGTTTAAGTCAATGTCCGCTGCTTCGAGATAGTTAATTTTTTTTGAATTTTTCAATGGAATTGGCAGTTCAATGCTAATAGTTGAAAAAGTATTTGATAGTGGTCTGAATTTTCCCGAAGACAGATAGGTGTTTGATCTACGAACACGGACTTCAAGCGTATTTAAATTATTGATTAAGACAGGGTTACTCGAAGCAATGCCGTTCGAACTTGCCTGAAAGATGGTCCAGCTGTAAATGGCATTTGCATCTTTATCTGTTACCTGGAACGAAATGGTCGTAGAATCATTTTTAGCTATTGTGACCACCTGACTAAACAAGACACTCGGATTAGACTTTAGCGAAACCCCTACGGTGATGTCAAAATCGAAATTATTCACTAAAGCTACTTCATAGGAACCAGAATCTATGTGAACGTCATCAAATATTTGAGTTGAATTTAATGGTGGGAAATAATAATTATTGATGGAATTAAAGCCGATCCAAGTAATATTGTTACCGTTATTGGTATTAAAATAGTTGTAGTCTTTGGGCGCAAAGGCCTGTATGAACTGAAGCTGATTTACACTTGCAGATAAAAATCCATGATCTGCAATTAAAAAGTTCTTATCGCTTCCCAAAATCGATAATGAACGGGAGTATAGGGAGTCATTAGGAATTAATGCGCTGAAGTCTATTTCATCGTTACCTAGATTATTAGACAACTCGATGATTTGATCAGGCGAAGAAGGGACACTATCGACATGAAAAAGATCTAGGACAGCAAAATTTCCTTCAAGTATTTTAACTGCGCCCCCAAGGGATGGTTCGAAATCACCCTGTCTCACGAAATTCCCCTGACAAGAGACGAGCGTTAAGAGTAGGAACAGGAAAGGATTCTTATATTTGAGCATCTATTTAGCTATGGTTCGGTTCTTTCAAATATATAAAAAAGCTTTTGCATTTAATGTGCTTACCATACTCCTTGGTATAGTTTTGAATTCTTGCGCCTCTAAAACCACAGATTTATTTTCAAAGACTGATTCTAATGCTTTAGAAGACAAACTCTTGCCGAAGGCGTCGGTTGTGCCCATTGATAAATCGTGTACTTATTACTTTGGATTTATTTCGACAGGGGAATACGATAAATTTGATTCAAATATTTATGATCAATTAAGAGGGTCCTTATTATCGGAGGCACGGTATAATTATCCTGACTATGATGTACAAAATTTGTCTCAATCGGAGCAAAAAGGATTGTTAAAGACCGTTTATAAAGTTGAGGCAAATTTAGTTTTGCGAAAAGCGATTCGAGAAAAGTTAAACCTCATTATAAATCATACTGCAATAACTACAGTACAATTAGACTCTTCAGAAAGCAAAGAATTACCTGCTGCTAACCAGCTGTTCAGCGAGAGTATAGATACTAGTGCTAAAGAAAAACCGTTAGCACTGAAAGAAGAGTTCTATAGTGAAGCGGAAAAACTTGTAGTGCTTTTGGAAAAAGTTAAATCTGAAACTACACAGTTAAAGACTACTGATGACGAAAAGAGTGTTTCCATTAGTAGTAATACTGACAACAGGGAGATTCATGAAGAAAAAAAGAACACAATTAGTGTAATAACGGAAGTAGGACTTCCCAATCATGATACGGAACTAAATGTGCTTACATCCGTCAGGGAAACTGAAAAAAAAGATACCGATAGTGTTATAACAGACTTAGGACTACCCAATCATGATACGGAAGCAAATGTACTTACACTCGTCAGGGAAACTGAAAAAAAAGATGAGGTTAAGCAATTAGGAAGATTGGAATCAGAGGCAATGTCAGGGGAAACAGTATATATCGTTGCCTGTTTCCAAAAAGAGGGTTTTGTTGAAGAGAAAGTTTTGATAACAGAGGAAGAACTAGGACACCCATTAAAGTATTATGTTACAGATAAATGGATACGAGTTTATTTGAGTGATGTCCGTTCCTCTCAGGAGGCTAAATCTATTTATTTTGAATCTTGGCCTTGTCGCTATGGTAAATAGTTAGATTGAAAAGCACATTCCTAAATAACCGTAAACTAAACCGTCTAAAGGTATACTGATTGCCCCCGTAGAAAAGGCAATTAGTTTCTTCCAATTGTAGTCAATTTTGATATTAGATGCAGGCAAGATTGGATAGTTAGGGAAATTATACAAGAGACCGGTGGTATGTACTCCTAAACTCATGGATACATCAAACGGCTTTAAAAAATCTTCCTTCAGGGTAAAGGATGGCCCAAGATAAAACCGATCAGTCATGCCAAGTGAAGGGTGCAATACATCAGTTAATGTAATAGCATGAAAACCTAAATTATTTGAAAAAGTAGTTTCCATGAGGAATATGTGGCCATTAAGATTCCCCCCATAGGTAAATGCGATATTGATTTTTTTAGTTGTTGAGTCTTTTTTGACAGGAAAAAAACGCTCTCCCAAACTGTATGCAAAACCGATGGTATTGGTGTTAAAGTCATTCTGCCTGTTTACATTAAGCCCTAATCTGAGGAAATAGGCATCACTGAGTTTATAGCTAATTTGGGTGGCAAGTCCATAGTTTACTGGGTATAAGGGAAAATTATATATGGCGCCTGTAGTCCATACTCCAGGACTTATGGTTGCGCTGAAATTGGTATTAGCGATGTCAAAAAAGGTATAAGATGGACCTGCGAAGAATTTATCCGAATAAACAGATGGACCAACAGCACTGATAGTTCCAAAGCCTAAATAACCTAGACCGTTCGAATATTGCTTACTAAAGCCGATAAGATGGTGGTCAGTGTTCACACCATAAAAGGTCTCAAGCTTTGGAATAGTCAACGACTGCGCGATTGTATTAATGGAAACAGCAAATACGGCAATACTCAGCCAGATTTTTAGCTTCATCTATAGTATGATTAAAGTTTTCCTAAAGACCCCCTTGTTACTCGTTAAGGTGACGATATAAGAACCTTTCGATAGATCGTTCACATTTAGAGCGCGTTTATCTTCAGAAATAAACTCTTGTGAAATCACGACTTTCCCACTAAGGTCATGAACACTAGCATAGAAGCCCCATGCATCAAAGAACAAAGCACCCTCTATATTGGGATTAGGATACATGTTGATACTATTCACTATTTCCTCTACACCAATAGGGGAGATGAAATTTAAACAATCACTAATAACGTTACAGGTACCGTCTACTATGATGACTGCATAATCTCCACTCGAGGCCGGTGTAAAGGAACTTGCATTTGCATTTGGAATACTCGTATACCCGGTTGAGTCGCATCTGACCCATTGATAAAATGTATATCCCGGAAAAGCAAGAAATTGAGTTCCGTTAAAGTATATACTCGTATTTACTAGAGAGGTTATGGGCGCAGAATACGTCCAATTGGTAAATGTAGGATTTGTGGCGGCTATGATATATCCATATAAAGACCCTGGAGCGTTGACTGAATCTATAAATGTGCTTGTTGACCATGTGTAAATGGTATCTAAGGGAATTGGGTTGAAAGTACTATCGATACCGTAGACTACATAACTACCCCAATTCGTTGTATCCGGATTTGGACTCCAGTTCAGAATTGGAAATGCAGTTGAATCAATGGAAATACAGCTGCTTTGCACACTAGGCGCTGCTGAGACGGGATCTTCAACCTCAACGATGACAATGATTACCGACGATTTATTCACAGGGCATTCATCGTCAGAAACCTTAAAGTAAAAAGGATAAATAGCTGGTGCTATAGTGCCCATAACTATTGGGTTCAGATGCGATGTTGAAACCGTCCAATCAAAATTAATTCGTAATGAATCGTTTCCAGTAAATCCACCATTAGACATGGTTGAAGATAGTGTAGCACAAGGTCCGTTTAATAAACATGAATTAGTACTCGAGTAGTTCAAGGAATCGCTAAGCGTTGCGCCGAAGCCCACAAATGAAAGTTGCTCACTTTGACAGTTTGCATGTGGGGAAAGGTCCTTCGCTAAAAGGGAAAATGAAATAGTATCCCCAGGTATTGCTGCAATTTTATAAAACAAGGTGTCCCCGGAAAGGGATTGTATCACCGAAATAGGATTTGAAGCAGTATCATTAATAATTTCAAATGAAGGCGGCTCATTAATGGCGCTTGAGGCGCAGACTCCAGAATCCGGTAAACAGTTCAGCGTAAAAATAGGGATGTCTCTGTAGACTTTACCCACCATGTAATTTCCGCGCCAGGACTCTACTTCTACACACGTCGCCCAAGATCCTGTCATGTTGCTGTTGAAGGTAATTACTCCAGTTAAAGAATCTATTTGAGCAGGTGTTGATCCAATACCACTAGGCAATGGGCTTAGGTCGTAGTAGCCTGTATCCCAAGGCACAACAACTCCCGAGTCGGTCAAAGGTGAAGCGAAACGGTAGTATAGGGAATCTAGATCGCTATCGAGACCTAAATTATTAATCAACATGTTATCTTGGTTTGCACACGTTCTTGACTGTGGCCCTTCGAGAAAGTACGGCGAGGAATCATAACAAGTCCCTATACCTGCAGTGGTATCTCCAGCACTTAATGCGGAGGTGCTCCCTGTAGGGTAAACAGGATACATGTAGGCGCGTAAATGGTATCCTACAGAACCGGGATTTATGAGGTTACTCACGCTATTGGGTCTGCAGCAGCTACTCCAGTTAAAGTACCAGCCTCCGGCAGGCGGTGCACCATGAAGGATTATCTCACCAGATTGATACGTTACTTTTTCCATGTACCCTTCACCTGAGATAGCACTACCGCAATTCGGTGTAGTATTCGCGTAACAGCTAGGTAATAAGTATTCGCTGTTTACACTGTCTAAAACTATCGAAACGCCTGCATTGTTTTCAAGCGTTTGGCTGCTGTAGGGCAGAAGTACACCGCCACAATCTCTGTATAGAGTCATTGTAAAAACGTAGCTACCATTGTCTTGGCAGCGCCATACGATTTCACCGCCGAGCAAGTGCGTGGCTTTTGCTACTGACGGACTTATAAGGCATACGAATAATGAAAAGAGGATTGTTTTAAAAGATGTCTTCATGGTTTGAATTTTTGTCTTCGAAAGGTACATTAAAATTAAAAAATGTATTACCGGCTAAAGGAGCACAAAAAAATCGCCACGAAGGCGGCGGTTTTTTAATCAATAAAATGATGGAAAGTTCATCCTATAGTCTGGTCGCTAAAGTCCACACTGTTAGAACAGATGTGACTTGTGCTATTAGATTTTGAGAAAATCCTTGCCAATCTAAATCTTCGCGTTCTTTTTTCTTTTTCTCTGATTTTTCTCCTACAATAATGGTCGATCCAACCTTGACTTTAGGATACTTTCCTATAAGTCTCCACGGTTTCGTTTGTTTGGCTGATCCGTTGGCATAAATCACAGTAGTTTTCCAGCGTTTGGCATCTTCAGCATAGCCGCCGGCTAAGTTTTTAATGTACCATTTTGCGCTCTTGCCAGCTATAAATGCTACGTGAAGGTTTTCCGTCTGGGTTGATGAAAAGTTCTCAGCTTCAGTGTTTTCTTTTACTATACGGACGGTATAGTCTTTCGATGGAATAAATATCTCATCTCCGGCAAGTATTCGTATATTCTCAAAGGAGGGGCTGTTGTTAAGTACTTTATCGATACTAATATTTATTTTTCCTTTACCCACTCTTATGAATTCTGCGGCCTCCGGGAATGCTTCGCTGGTAAGCCCTCCTGCCTTGCTTAATAGGTCTTTTACAGTCTCACCTTTTTTAAGTGCATAACGTCCTGGGTAAGCAACTTCACCTTTAAGCATAACAAAGTCTTGATATTCAAATCCAAATTTTCGTCTAACGACAACAGCATCATAGGGCTGAAATGAAAAATCAGCGTCCCGCGGCAAGGCGAGAACACGTTCCTCAAGCTGGCCAATTCTCTCCCCATCAAAAGGCATACGGTAAAAAACAAGCTGTGTACTGTCCCCTGCGAATGTTAGCCCGCCTGCGAGCTCTATGGCTGCCGCTAACGTGATGTTTTGATCATAAGGTAGCTCCACTGGTATTTTCACCTCGCCTGAGACATTGATCGTAGCGCCATCGAAAAAAGCCCTTTCCGATAGTATTCGAAGTTCATCGCCGTCGTTAAACAAGAAGGAGTCGTCTGTTAAAGGAACCTGAATTACTTCAGTTGCTCCATTTGGGTAACTTCGGTAAACATAAGCAATGTCTTTCTTGGCTTCCTTAGTAAGTCCATTACTCAGATTAATTAAGGTCTCAATGGTAACGTTGGAGTCAATGAAATAATCGCCTGAATTTCTTACCGCGCCACTCACTTTAACCATAGTGGAGTCCGTGAAATCACGTTGGTTTAAAATTTGTAGCACATCTTCCGCTTCTAAGGAGATATTGATTTCCCCATTTAAAACTTTTTCTGGGCTGAACGGCTGAACGGAGGACGCGCCGTTAGCTGCAATGCGCAAAAGGTAGGCGATATCTGTTCGTGACTCTTCTTTGAGAATGACTTTCTCTAACAAACCTTTTAGCGATGGGTAGTCACGTATACCATAAATACCAGGGTAATTTACCGCACCTTTTACCTCTACGTAATCTTTTTTATCGGAGGTTTGAGTAGAAACAATAACGCGGTCTCCATCTTCAAAACGCAGAGCGGTGAGCGCTTTACCCGAAAATTCTTTCACATAGGAACCTTTTTCATCTTTACGAACCAGCTGAATTTCATCTTTTAATGCATCCGATACATAGCCACCAGTGTATTGGAGTAATTCAGTAAAGCTTTCATTTTCTTTCATCTCGAAGATGCCCTTTTGTTTCACTGAACCCTTAACCTCAACTAGAGCTCCCGTGAAAGGCACGAAAAGGATGTCATTATTTTGAAGGTAATAGTCACTTTGTTTTTGAGGATTGAAAAGGTACTCGTAGACATCAAGAGTCTTAACCTTACGGCCGTTAATGACCTGAACGCCCCTGACCGTTCCTAACTTCGATGGGCCTCCAGCAGCCATAAGTGCATTAAATGCGGTGTTGTACGCACTTATGGTATAGGTTCCTGGCCGCTCGACAGCGCCGGTGATTTGTATAGTTAATGTTCGTGCAGTGGTAAGGGTCAATGCGAACTGTCCTTTTTCAAACTGATAGAAATTTTGTAACCGTCTTCTTACAATTTCTCTAGCCTGACCTAATGAAATGCCCTTTAAATAGATTTTGGGCAAGTTTGCAGGCTCAATAAATCCGTCTGGCTTAATCGTAAACTGAAGATCAGCTTGAGAGCGCCCGAATATACTTACTGTGACAACGTCGCTGGGACCTAAAATATAGGCGTCAGAAGGCACGTAATCTTTACTAACCTCAAAGGTGTTGATGGAACCGTCTTTAAAGATATGTTTACCGAAAACACTCGCCTCTTTCGCTACGTTTTCTTGAGTAACGTCTTTCGTGTCAAACGCTTCAACCTCCTTAACTTCAATCCTTGTATTGAGACGTGTTGAATCCACTACGGGCGGGGTTGCGTAGGTTTTTGTGGGTAATTCGCCTTCTTGTATGGCTTTCATGGCCGCTATTTCTCCCTCCACGATGGGCTGAACTCTCTGGATATCATCCGATGTCAATGACTCCATATCAATGCCCTTGTCCCTGAGTCGCTGCTCGAGGACGTCAGGGTTAACGCCTTGGGCTTCAGCTCTAGCTCTTGCCATTTTCTCGTAATCACTTGAAATACCTTGTGCAAAAGAAAAGAAGGGAACAAGGAGTAGTAGGAAGTAAAACTTTTTCATTGTTTAGTTTGGCATCAATTAGCGAAGCAAAGTTAGTCAATTCAAAGTAGAAGGTTGATAATAACTTATTGTCTCAGCAATTATTCAACCGAAAGTTTTGCTAAATTGCCATCAGAAATAATAAATCAATAAAACCATGAAAAAACTTTTAATCGCTGCTGTTGCATTTGTATGTACAACAAATGTGCAGGCACAAATGTTGCCAGCAATGGATTTAGAATTAGGCTACTCAGTTTCTGTTGATGGCGCAAATTCAATCCAATCATTACGTTATGTGAAAGACAATGGGCTTTCGGTTCAATTAGACATCAACACTTTTGACGGCCTTGTTCCTAACGGTTTCCCTGGAGGTTCTAATGAATTCGGTGCGCTCTATGTTGGATTTGAACACACTGTGTTTGCGTCTTTGATGGAGGGCATTACTTATGAATTGGCTACCGGTCTTTTGTATGACGGCCAAGGTAAAATTTCAGAGACCTCATTTAGCGGAGGAGACTTATCCTTTAAAAACTCTCTAAAATATGCGCTACCCATTGACGCGGTGGATGCAAAACTTGAAGTAAGTTATTTGTTTTCGAGCTACCTAGAGCAAAACGGACTTTATTTAGGTCTTTCTTCGCGCTGGTCACTCTTTAAATAGAGACTCAACCTCATATTTTAAAGCCTCCCTAACGTAATAAGGAGGCTTTTTTTTGTTCTAAACTTTACCGACCTTTGTTCCAGCATCAAACCTATTCTTACCATGCAAGAGTCAACTAGTTCTAGACCTAACCAAGAGTCTGACGAAATCACCTTCAAGGACATCATCTTGAAGATTCAGGAGTGGTTCTCTATTGTTTGGCCGCACCGCGTAAGAATTATTGTCCTGTCCCTTACCATTGGACTCATGGCAGCATTGTACACGAAGTTTTTTTCAAAGCCAACCTACACGGCCTCATACCAGCTGTTTTTTCAAGAAGAAAGTGGCGGTTTAAGTAGCGCGATGCGCTTGGCTTCAAGCTTTGGCTTAGGAGGAGGTGGCGGTTCAGCATCTTCTAGTGCAACGGTACAAGAGTATATCACCTCAAGAAGTAACATTGCCCATGCCATGACCGCAGAGCTTCAGAACGGACGCTTGATCGATCGTTATTATGCCGAGGCGTTGGAGGACAGTGAAGAGTTTGCCCAAGCTTTTAATGAAAAGTTCGGGGTGAACCAGCGCTATACAGATTCTACACTCACTGTCCTTTTTAACACCTTGAATGAGGGGTACTTAACCGCTACTTTCGATGAAGAGTCGGGCACCCTTGCTTTTAGTGTTTCTTCAGAGAATGAGGCGTTTGCTTATGATTTAGCCAATTCTTTAGTGAACAATACCCAGGAGCAATTTAAAGAGTGGAAGAGAGAGAAAAGTCAAACGGCAGTTGTGGCTTTTCAGAAGAAGGTGGATTCTTTAGAGGTAAGTATTGATAACGCATTGTACCTCCTAGGGCAGTACGAAGATCAAAACAACTCATTGGTGAGTTCAGTGGATAAGATGAAGCGTATGCGATTGACCATAGATTTTGAAAGCCTAAAAGTTGCTTACGGTGAATATGTTAAAGGGTTGGAGATGTCAAAGGCAGAGCTCATGAATCTTGAAGCACCGTTTAAGTATTTTGATCAGCCAACGTATCCCCTTTTAAAAGAAAAAGGCTCCGCAGCGAAAGCGGGAGTCTTCGGCTCTATCATAACGGGGTTCTTGCTCGTGCTGTTTTTCATTGGCCGCGTTGAGGCGGGCAATATCATGGCCGACTAACACCATGGATTCCCCTGAGGCCTGCTGGCACGTACTCTATACGAAGCCTAGGAATGAGAAAAAAGTGGCCGAGCGACTCACAGCCGCTGGCTATAGTGTCTATTGTCCCTTACAAATGGTTCAACGCCAGTGGAGCGACCGCGTAAAAGTGGTTGAAGAGCCGCTGTTTAAGGGCTACCTGTTTATTAAAATAGAAGAGAAAAAAAGGGATGAAGTCTTCTCCTTTCCCGGTACGGTGCGCTACCTGTTTTGGCTGCGCCGTCCGGCGGTAGTTCGCGAAGAAGAAATCCATACCATCCAAAAATGGCTTGGGGAGTACGATCACGAGGATATTGATATTTCCGATATTCTTCCCGGCGATTATGTGCGCATCACTTCGGGCCAATTCTCTGGCGAACAGGCCATACTACTGGACCGTACCCATCACAAAGCCATCGTTCAACTCAAAGAACTGGGCATTCAACTCTCCTTATCGCTCACGAACAACGATCTACTCGCGCTTTAAAAAGTAGGCTCATTCGAGACAATGTGTATAACGAGTAAAAAAAGTACTTGATAGCAGCAAATTGCGTCTGTTTCTTCCGTAATTTTGTCTTCCAAACCAATGCTTCGAGTGCCCTATCCAACAAATGACGGTGTGAGCACTTAAGCCGAACCTGTGAACCAAAGCTACCCTTTACTACAAAGGCGTTATGGGACTCACAGCGGCGAAGCCGTTAAAACCCAAACCCATTCTTTGGACCTTCTAGGACCTCTTATTACTTCTAAAACCCGCTTGAAGCTCTTACTTCGCTTCTTTCTCAATCAAAATTTGAGCGGGTACCTCCAAGGACTCTCCAAGGAGCTCGATGAAAACACCAACAGCGTACGGGTAGAACTCAACCGACTGGAAGCAGCCGGATTGCTCAGCTCTGAACTTCAGGGACGACGCAAACTCTACCACGTCAATACCGCCCACCCCCTTACTTCTGATATCACCTCCATAGTGCGCAAGGTCTCTGGTATAGATGCCTTAGTGGAGCGCGTGGTAGAAAACTTACCGGGTCTTAAGCAAGTCTGGGTATGTGGCGATTTGGCTCTCGGGATTCAGTCAGAGCGAATCGAAGCAGTGCTCATTGGGACGGACTTAAATCCTGAGTACATAGGGGGTCTCAGCGGTAAAGTAGAAAAGCTCACCGGTAAAAAAGTAAATGCCGAGAACTTGGAGTGCATGCCTAGTGAAAGGGCAGCAGTGTGTCTATTGGTGTGGGAAAAAGGGATAGAAGAATGATAGCCCGGTTGCAAGCAAATCGACCGTTAAATACGGTCATTTACGGTGAAGTAGACATAAAAGTGACATATGCAAAATAAAAAAACAGTCATAGCCTTAATGCCCATGAAAGGCGAATCTGAGCGGGTGTATAATAAAAACATGCGCCTTTTTAATGGACAGCCCCTATGTTCTGTTATGTTGGATAAGTTGTGTGCATCATCTCTTATTGATAAGGTTATCGTTAATACCGACTCAGTAGAAATTAAAGCTTTTATTGAGAGTAGATATAAGAACGTTGTAGTAATTGAAAGACCATCGCACTTACTTGGTCACGATGTGAGTATGAATAAAATCATTGGACACGACATTGATATATTCCCTGCTGATTTGTACCTACAGACTCACTCTACAAATCCTTTATTGACTTTACAGACTATAGATGCAGCAGTTGAGAAGCTGATGACAGATAAAGAGAACCATGATTCGTTGTTTTCGGTTACCAAATTTCAAACTAGATTTTATCATGAAGATGGGTCAGCTTTGAATCACGACCCTGAGGTGTTGATTAAAACGCAAGACTTGCCTGCACTATATGAGGAAAACTCATGTATTTACTTGTTCACTAAGGAGGCATTTTATAAAAATAAAAGACGTATTGGTAGTTCTCCGATGATGTTTGAAATGGAGCCAATTGAAGCGGTAGATATTGATGTTGAAGATGAATTTATATTAGCCGAAAAACTGTTTAAAGTACTATAAGATGCCATTATTTAGACACTTAAGAGGAAATCTCAAAAGAAAACTTGAGAATAATCAATTGACATTTGGTTCATGGTTAACCATTAATCATCAATCGGTGATTGAAATTATGGGAACTGCAGGATTTGAGTGGCTTTGTATTGATATAGAGCATTCTGCAATTGCCATTAGTGATGTGATTAACTTGATTGGACATATTCAAGGGAACGAAATGCAGGCATTGGTGCGTGTGAATGAAAATAACCCGGTAATTATCAAGCAGGTGATGGATGCTGGAGCGGATGGAGTAATCGTACCTATGGTCAATTCAATTGAAGATGCTAAGAAAGCTGTTGCTTCTGTGAAGTATCCTTCTGCTGGAAACCGAGGAGTAGGATTATCTAGAGCACAGAATTATGGAATAGGATTTCCTGAGTATCAAGAATGGTTAAAAAATGACGCTGTTGTAATTGCTCAAATTGAACACATCAATGCAGTTGATGAGTTGGAGGGGATTTTGGAAGTTCCCGGAATAGATGGAATTATAGTTGGACCCTATGATCTCTCGGCTTCTATGGGTTATCCCGGAGAGTTTGAACGTGATGATGTTGTTGAAGCATTGAAGCGAGTTGACCGCATTTGTTTGGACAAGGGTAAAACTTTAGGGTTCCATGTGATTAGTTCTGATCACAAGAAAACGCTAGAAAAGGTAAATGCGGGATACACATTTTTGGCATTTAGCCTGGACTTTTTCTTCTTAGGCGATTTGGCCCGCCAGGAAATGGACGCTTTGAAAAATGCTACAGAAAATGGAAAAGAGTAATTCGATACTTGTATTTGGTGGTTCAGGCTTCATTGGGATTAGCTTGGTGAGGCAATTGTTGAAGTCGGGATATAAAACAGTTTATATAGCAGATATAAAATCTCCTGAAGAACAGGTTGAAGGGGTAGTTTATTTGCCTTGTGATATTACCTCTGAGGAGCTTATTCAAGAGGTTTTTGAAACATCAAAGCCTTCAGTAGTATATAATTTGGCGGGCTTTGCAAATTTGGACAATTCTATAAAGTACCCCAAGAGAACTATGGAGCTAAATGTAATAGGCAACATTAATCTATTGGAAGCATCATCGAATTTTAACGTTCAACTCTTTGTCTATGCAAGTAGTGCCTATGCAATGAGCGATAAAGGGTCTTTTTATGGTATCTCTAAATTGACTTCAGAGAAAATTGTAGAAGAGTACTTCAAAAAGTATGATTTGAATTTTGCAATCCTTCGATATGGTTCCATTTATGCTGCCGCCGATTTTGATAATAACTATCTCTATCAGTTGGTTCAATCGGCTATAGAGACGGGAAGTATTGTGCATAATGGAGATGGAGAAGAAATCCGAGAGTATGTACATGTAAAAGATGTATCCGAGCTTTCGGTCCAGGTAATGGAAGATAGAAGTTTGTGGAATTCGGCTCTTATGCTAACTGGAAACGAACGCATGAGGCGCAAGGAACTATTTGAAATGATTCAGGAAATCATTGGGAATAGCAAACTAGAGATTCATTATCTAGATGATGGATACACTAGTCATTACAAGTTCACCCCCTATTCTTTTCAAGGAACTAGTGCTAAAAAAATTACTGCTAACCCACATTATGATATGGGGCAGGGCATTTTAGAATGCGTTCAAAAGGTTATGGAAACGCGAGAATATGAAAGTTTAGGTGATTAATATTAGACGAATTCGCTCATTTTCTGAATGGGAGCGAGCGTGCTATCTTGAAATAGCAAGTGTGATTCTATCTACCTCAAAAAAAATGAATATAGCTCTTTCCGGAGGTAGTACTCCGATTCCTATTTATCAGAGAATTGGAGAGTTGCTTAAAACTTTGCCAGAGTCAAAAATTAAGAAAATTCGTTTTTTTTTGGTGGATGAGAGAAATGTATCAACAGCGTCTTCGCGAAGCAATAGTGCTATGATCATGGATACTATTGGACGAAACTTAGTTGTTCCTTTTGATCCAACCAAACAGTCTCCGGAGGGCTATTACCAGACCATGTGCTATGAGATAGAAGAGTCTGGCGTATTAGATCTTGTTGTTTTAGGGTGCGGAGAAGATGGTCATACAGCCTCATTGTTTCCGAACACACGTCTTTTAAAAGAGAAGTCTAGCTCTTTTATGGAAAATGAACTTCCATCGGGAGAGCTTAGATACAGTATGACCTTTTCACTAATAAATAATGCAACAAGAAGAGTTGTTTTTGTTAATGACAACAAGGAAAAATTCCAATACTTTAATACTGCTATTTCAAATGCCGGAGCTTATCCAATCCATAAAGTTCTCTCCACGCCAAACACTGAGGTGATTCTTCATGAAGCATTATAGCGCATACATTTTTGACTTTGATGGTGTAATCAAAGATTCCGTAAAAGTGAAATCCGAAGCCTTTGTACAGCTTTATGCAACGGAAGGAATAGAATTTCAGAGCAAGGTAGAAGAATATCATTTGACAAACGGAGGTATCAGCAGGTATGTGAAGTTTAAAGTTTGGAATGAATGGCTGGGGAGATCTACTTCGGAGGATGCTATTGAAGAGCTTGCTAAGAATTTCGCTCAGTTAGTTATCAATAATGTTGTGACATCACCATTTGTTCATGGTTCAATGCAGGCTTTAAAATCGGCAAGTGATAATGCGTTAACCTTCCTTGCTACAGGTACTCCTGATGATGAAATAAATATGATTTTAAGTCAGTTAAGGTTGGCAGAGTTATTCAGTGAAGTACATGGGTCTTCAAGAAAAAAGACAATAATAGTCAACGACATCTTGAAAAGATTTGACCTCACTCCGTCCGAAGTTTTGTTTATCGGTGATGCTCAAACGGACTATTACGCCGCATTAAATAATGGTCTAGATTTTTACCTACGTAAAACGGATTACAATTCTGATTGGTTCGAGGGTAAACCAGGCATTTCCTACCAAAGCAATGATCTTGATTATTTAAAAGAACTAATTACCAAGTAGAATGAAAGTATTATTAACAAGTACTTCTTTTCAAGATTGTGATGGCGCACATAAAGAGCTGCTCAATCAGCAGGGATGGGAAGTCTCTTATTTAAGAGGGCCATTAAAGAAGTCTGAAATTATCGATGAGGTTGCATATTTTGACGCATTAATTTGTGGTGATGATGAGCTAGACCGAGAAGTGCTAGAAAAGGGCTCCGGCGGAAATTTGAAGTATATCTCTAAGTATGGGGTTGGCTTGGATAAGATTGATTTGGATGCAGCAAAAGAATTGGGTATCCCTGTTACTAATTGTCCCGGAGTGAATCAAATTGCTGTAGCCGAACACGTACTTGCAATGATTTTTTCGTTTTTCAAGAACATTCATTTAAGCCATGAAATAACTTCACAAGGAGGTTGGAAAAGGCCTTTGGGCAATGAGCTCTTTGGAAAAAAAATAGGAATTGTAGGACTCGGTGCCATTGGTAAGGAGCTAGCGAAACGAACACCATTTCTTGGAATGGAGACGTATGTTTATGATGTATCTATGGATTATCAATTTTTGGATGGCAAAGAACTATCCGTTTTGGACTGTGTAGAAGATGTATTCAAGACTTGTGATATAGTTTCTTTACATGTGCCCCTGACAGAATCAACGAAAGGATTGATATCGGTAGAACTTTTTAATCAATCATCTAAATCGGGATTGGTGCTCGTAAATACGTCGCGTGCAGGATTAGTTGAAGAACAAGATATTTTATGTGCCATCGAGAGTGGCAAGTTAGGTGGGTATTTAACTGATGTTCTGGCAGAAGAGCCTATGGCAGACTCCTGTCTTCTTAGAAATAAACCTAAGGTATTGATCACACCTCATATTGGATCTAGGACTCACGAGACAATACAAAGACAAGGGTTAAAAGCAGTTAAAAATTTAATAACAATGAAACAAAATGGATAATAACAACTTTTGGGATAATAAGTCTGTATTAATAACGGGAGGTACTGGTTCATTAGGCAAACAGTTAACAAGCCATATTCTAACTCATTTTCCAAAGGTACGTAGGATAGTGATTTATAGTAGAGATGAGCAGAAGCAATTTG
>Ga0206682_10000604_pt1 | contig 38772 bp, 38 predicted proteins | sample M240m12015metaG_FD_155444 | JGI IMG/M metagenome (GOLD analysis project Ga0206682, IMG submission 155444) | Ammonia-oxidizing marine archaeal communities from Monterey Bay, California, United States - M2 40m 12015 | ecosystem: Environmental > Aquatic > Marine > Intertidal zone | place: USA...
TTTGAATAATATATCTTGTATCATAAATTCCTGAAACATTATAACGATCTTGTAATTTTTTTAAATTTTCATATTCTTTTAAACATATATCTTGATTTGTAAAATGTTCATGAGTTAGGGAACCCTCGTTCCATCTATTTTTCATTATTGTCTTTCCGTTGAATTCCATATTTTTTCTACACATGGGACAATCAAAGTGAACTGTATTTTGGTGCCAATTTTTAGTACATTGGTAGCAAAATGAGTGACCACATTCTGTATGTATGAGTTCTTTATTTTCATAACACACTGGACACTCCATTAAGGAGTTATTTATTTATTTCTTTAACGCATCAAACAAGCGGCGCAATACTTTTCTTTCTTTGGTTCACCGAAAGTTTTGAAACCAAATACCAATAATATTATAGCAACAATGATAATAGCTGACATTTATAATTACCCTAGATAATTATTCTTCGTCCTCTGTATCATTAGCATCTGAATCAACTAACGAAACACTCTCATCATCTGCGGTTGTGTAATCTTCATAACTGAAATCACCATCACTTTCGGATTCGGGTTCTTCATATCTTTCGTATACATTATCCCTTATTGTTCTATACATTCCAGTGATTGACATGTCATCCGTATCATAAAAACCCTGTATAGCTTCTCTAGGTATAACTTCAATATCATAATCAAATGCATATGTATTTTTTCTTATCCGATTAAGAAATTGAACAGTGACATAGCAACCCTTACCTTCAACAACACGGGCGAGACCAATTGTTCCGTCGTCGGTGAGAACGTCGATGAGTTCATTTTGTTTCATTTCTCTTGTGTAAAAGTGTTCAAAATCTTTATATGTTTACATTATAAATGGAGAGACAATACATGTTCGGTGTAGAATTGTTACAGAATAGAGTGAGAGATATTAAAGATGCCGTTATGTTTGACATTGATGACACACTCATCAGTGTGAGTGGAAAACCACTAGAATTGATGATTGATCTTCTCAAGGAGGCTTTGGATTTGGAATATTTTGTGATTGTTATGACTGCTCGTCCAATTTCACAAGATAATGTTCAATGGACAATCGAACAAATGAAATCACTTGACATTCCCTACACACAATTGTTTTTTGTTCCGGCAGAATTTAAGGGAGATGCTAAAATTAAAAGTGGCTACAACTATGTTTTGTCAGTAGGTGATATGCCCACTGACCTAACCGAGACTGAACATTGGATAAATACTTCAGATGGAACTTACGCTTAACATTTCCAATGAATATTGCAATTAACGCACGTCACAAATGTTGTCATAGGTTCATCTGCGGATCTTGTCTGAAGCTGATAATATGAAGTGTTCTTCTTTTTGCATTTTCTGCACGCAAAGAATCCTTCGAGGTTTTCTTGGTTTTGTTTGAGGTAATCCTTTCTAAGAGACAACGCAAGTCTCTCTTGGAATACCTTGTCATATGGACCTCCAGGCCAAAGACCACTGGGTGAAAGAGATGTGATATTTTTACATTTAAAAACACCATCTATTATATTTTGTCTCAAAGTATCTGAGTTTTCAAGATTATATTTAATACTCAAATACTTTTGTTTATACATTTCCTTGACACGCCTATTTTCCCAACTTGGAAAGTGTGAATTTTTTCTCGCTTCATCAATGGTCCAATTGAATATGGACTTTTCAATATTTGTGCATCTCGAATCATCAACTGGAAGATTCAAGATTTCGGATACTTTAGTCACAACGAAGGGTCTCATTTTATTGTCGTTGGTTGAGACTAAAGTGCTCATGACTTAGTTAAAATAAAAACATAAATTATTTACTCACCTGGTGCGCGATGAAGGAATGGTTCGGACACGCGGCGTTGGGGGTTGGTTATGTTAAACTCGTTTGTTAGGGAACCCAAATTCACATAGTTCCTGAATTTTTCACTTTTGAACATGAGATTTCTAACAATGAATGCCAACAATATAGCAATTATGATGTAGTTGAAATTTTTCATTTATATACACTCACATTATTTTTTCTTTGATGCTCTCTTTTTTGCTGCAAGTTTTATTTTAGTTGATCTTAAGGCTTTTTTATATTGAGTATCATAAGATTTAAAACGCTTGGCTAATATTTTCATTTCACCGGGACGTCTTTTTTTCAATTCATTAGAAAACTTACTACTGTGTTCTTTATTGAGGGCTTGGATTTTTTCATGTCTCTTTTTTAATGCATTACTTACCATTTCACGATAAGATTGTTTATCGTTTCCACTTAATAGTTTTCTAAGTGCATTTATTAAACCCGAATAAAACTGACGCTGTGTTCTATTCAATTCGTCTATATATTTTGAATCAATTTCCTTGTATTCATCTTCTAATTTATTAACATAGTTGCTCTCTAAAATTTTTAATTGTTCATTTGTGTATGCATATCTACTTTTGAAATAATCCAATGGATATGGAGTTCCATCTTTTTTGAATTTTTTAATTTGTTCATTTTTTATTTGGTTATAAATTTTAAATGGTATATTACCAGTCTTAGTTTTACGTGTTTTTAATGCAGTTTGAAGTTTAATAAAATATGATGATTTTTCACCAAATTCATTTTTAATAGATTTTAAATTTATATTATTAGTAGTATTTTTTATTCTTTCTAAATATGCTTCAAACTTTTGTTTTTTATTCTCTTTTGATTCATCTAATTTCTTTTTTTTAATACCAAGAGATATATTTTTAACCTTATTACGTAAACTGGATTTATCTCTAATTGATAATATATTTGTGGAATTATATAAATCGGATAAATCAGCATTTATTTTATTTATAGTTGTTGAATTTAAAACCTGTAAGTTTATTTTTCTTTGTGCGTCATCAATTATTTTTCCTAAGATACCAATCAAAGTATCTTTAATATCTGATTTAAGTGAACCAATTTCGCGATTGGAAACTTTTAATGACTCAAGACGTGTAATGTCGTTGTTAATTTTTTTAGAGTTGACAAGTGAAGCAATTTTTTTGATATTTTTTAAATCAGATAAACCCTTGTATTTTTTTAATATCATAGATTTATATTCTTTTATATTTCTAGGATTTGTTTTATTGAACACATTTTTGAAATTTATATTTATTTCCGATAAATCATTTGTTTTCAAATCTCTTAAAAATTTAATATATTTTTTGCGTATATCTAACAATTTTTCAGCTTCCCTAGTGAAAGGTTCTGTTAGTTGTTTTGTTTGTTCAATAAATGAAACTAATTCAGAAATCTTTTTATTATCTAGACTCCCTATGTCTTTTACTTTATAAAGTTTAGAAATTATAATATTGAATATAGCTCTATATTGTGGTATTATAATTCTTTGAATAATTTTCAAGTCTTTATATTTGCTACATGCTCCTATCCATTTATCCATTTTAATTATATCTTGAAAAGTCCCCCTTTCGTGAACATAATTTAATTTTTTCTTATTTTTCTTATTATCAATTATTGATTTAGTTCCGGGTAATTTACTACGGACTTTACTTCTATTATTTCTATCACTTGGGAGAGATCCATAGAAACTGTAATTATAAAGAAGCTTATATAAGCTCTCGTCTAGTCTGAATATTATGTTTTTTTTATTCGCATTTTTTATTTTTGCTTCTTTTATATTAGAATTTTTATCAACAGAATTTCTCAACCAATCCATGTAGTCGTAAAGTGTAGTTATTCTCAAGTATCTTTTTGTTGGATCTTTTGATAATTGTTCATCTGCGTCATTAAAAATAATCCTGTTTAATTTAATAAATTCATCATCAGATGTATCGTACTTAATTCTACCCATAATGAAAACTTTTTCTTTTGGAGCATCAGTCATGCTTATACTATATAAAAAGATAATTTGTATATCCTGTAGATGACAAGCCTCTCTAAAGAAATTATTGACTACTTTGATGGAAGCACAAAAGCACAGTATATTTTACGAACAGTCAAAAAGGTTACTGGGGTTCCAGTGACTGCATATGTGACAAAGGATTTCTATTTGTGTGTCACATCTAACTGTCGAAGAGACATGGTTTTAGTGACAAAAAAGTTTGAAGGAAATGAAGACCTCGCAAAAAATATTTATGAATGTTTGAAAAATTTAAAATACAACAAAAAATACGATCAATTTGAAAACATTTCTAAACACGAGATGGAAAGTGCCGTGTTTGGAGATGAGTTTCTAGATTTAGAAAAATGTTGTGTGTGTCATGAGGACACTATCGCACGAACAGATTGTGAACATGCATTGTGTCTCATGTGTGAAAACATGCTAAAATCTAATTCTTGTCCGGTGTGCCGAGAGCCTTTGTTTGAGGAAGCGTTGGGATAAATGCTTTCCCTGAAAGAACGGCATCGGTATATTTCATCGCAATGCTAAAATGTGCATACGCCCAATCCATGAAATTGTCTAACCTTTCATGAAATGGGTTTCCATTAACAAGTTCTTCAAGGTCAAGTTTTTTCTTTCCTGGGTCGACATTCTTAATCGCTTCGCCAACTTTTTTCAACCATCTAACATGCTCTTCCTTTGATGGATCAAAAGCAGCAGTGAACTTCTTTGTTGTGGAGTCCATTCTGTAAGTATACCATGTTTAATTATCATTGTTTAGACGCGATTTTATATGATTAGCACTTGGATCAGATATGTCAACCCATTTGGGTCTCCATATTTCACTTATCAAGTGTTCATTTTTCCTACCGAATTTTTCCCAAAACAAAAATCTGTAAAGAGCTTCTTCTTTTGTTGTTGGTTTGTTGTGTTCAGTTGTTTCCTTAATCATATTGAAATGCATGTCTGAAATTGAATCATTACAGAACTCTTTAAGATTCTCAACCCAACTTTTTCCAACTGCATCACTCATACCATCTTTTTGTCTCCACAATACATCTTCTGGTAAATATTCTGCAAATACTTCTCTCAATACTCTTTTTTCAATGACTGGTTGTCCTTCTGAAGGTAATTTTAATCTTTGTTCAATAGTCATGGCACATTCAACAAAATATTTATCCAAAAATGGAACAACCAAATCTAATCCATGAGCACCTGCGCAACGGTCAGCTCTCAAGCCGTCAAATTGATGAATGAGTTTAAGTCGTCTAATATTTTCCATTGAAAATTCAATTTCTGATGGTGCGTAATGGAAATACAAATATCCACCCAAAACTTCATCACTTCCTTCACCTGAAAATATATATCTGCATGGTGTATTCTTTTTGATGTATTGACACAAAAGATACATTGGAATACTTGCCCTCACTGTGGTGGTGTCATATGATTCAAGGGTATTTATAACATCTTGTAAAACATCTATTCCTTCCTCTGGGGTAAAAATAACTTCAGTGTGGTCAGAATCCAAGTAATCAGCAACTCTTCTAGCAGCCACCAAGTCTGGACTATCTTTAACACCAATTGAAAAAGTTTTTATTTTACCTAGTTGTTTTTGAGCAATGGAAGCAATAAGACTACTGTCTAAACCTCCTGAAAGTAAAAATCCAATGGGTCTATCAGTTGTTTGTAATCTTAATTTAACTGCATCTTCTAGTGTATTTTTTATCCATTCCTTTTCAATGTATGTTCTTACATCTAGTGAACGAGACCAATACATACTGTGATAACAAACAAAATCACCAATGAGGGAATCATAAAAGTGTCCTGGTGGGAAAATATTAATTTTTTTATTCAAAAACAAAAGAGCCTTCGCTTCACTTGCGAATGCATATGAATCCTTATCATATTTAACATAAAACATGGGACGAACACCTAGGGGGTCTCTAGCAACTATAATTCTTTTTCCGTCTGAATATATAAAAGCATAGTCTCCGTTAATGTTTGATAATGTTGATTTAATCCCCGTTCTTTCAATCATATCTGGAACTACAATGCAATCACTGGTTGTCTTTTCTTTTCCTTGTCTGAACTGTTTATGATTATAGATTTCACCATTACATGCAAAAATAGATGTATCCGTTTTAAACGGTTGCATTCCATCCATCGTTAAATCATTAATGGCAAGACGATAATAATCAATTTGACATATACCGAGTGTAGCTCTTCTAAAATCATCGGGACCTCTGTGATCTAGTAAATTCTTAGGAACATCTATGGAGTTTCCGAATGTACATACAATGCCGCACATTTAAATATTACAAATTTATTCTTCTTTAAAATTTTACTCATCTTGATTAAAGTCATTCATTAAACTTAAACGATTTCTATACAATTCAATATTTTCTTCAACAACAATTTCCTGTCCTCTTAATGATACATTTACAGTGTTATTTGAACTTGGCAATAAACGAAATTCATGACAATAAAAAAACTGTGCTCCTGAACCAGCTGCAAAATTTGAAAATTCTTCTTGGGTCATTTTTTCAACAATAAACCATTTCTCCAAGTCTTCTAATTTTCTTTTTCTTGAAAGTGGTTTTGGTTTTATAGTTGCAATTTGTTGTGTAAAATCTACTGAAGGCCATGAACCATATTCACATCTGTGTTCGCACAATTGTCTTATGCATCTACGAGCTACAGCTTCTTCTGGAAAACAAACAAATCTAGGGGTTCCTTTGGGGTCAACTATTGAAGTATATCTTTTCGTTGGTGTAAATTTTATTAATGAATAATGATAGTCCAAAGACATCCTCGTTAATCTATAATGTAAAATAATGTTTATATATCACAAATGGAATATCTCGCAAAGACACCAGGTCAAGCAGTTTATATAAAGGCACTACAGTCTCAGAAGCCAATCATTGTAGCCACTGGTCCAGCTGGGTGTGGTAAGACAAGATTGGCATGTGAGATGGCTGTTGATTTGTTGGAACAAAGAAAGTGTCAAAGAATTATATTGACACGACCAATTGTAGCTGCCGATGAAGATATGGGCTACTTGCCCGGTGATATTGACAAAAAAATGGAACCTTGGGTCAGACCAATGTATGATGTTTTTGAAAAAAGTTTTTCAATGTCAAAGATGGAAAGATACATTGAAATTGCTCCCTTGGGCTACATGAGAGGTAGAACATTTAACGACACTTTTATTATTGCCGATGAGATGCAAAACAGTACAATTAACCAAATTAAGATGGTTATGACCCGTTTGGGTGAAAACTCAAAAATGGTTATTTCTGGTGATTTGGAACAAAGTGATCTTACAGGTAAGCCCAATGGTTTGTGGGACTTAACTGAAAGAATGAAAACTTTCGAGGGTGAATTTAAATACATTGAAAGAATTAAAATGCGCAGTGAAGACATTGTCAGACACCCCGCAGTTGAAGAAATTCTTAAAATTTACAAAGCGTGAGTAGCTTGATATTCTCGCTCAAACACTGTATTTTCATCTTCACCAAATATCTTTGCTGCATTTGGAGCAGTGTAAATAACTTCACCAACATATCCTGTTTCAAGCTTCTCTGTATCTTGTGCAAAGGGTTCATATTTATTCGCACAACAATGAATAAATGCCCTAGACACAATGAATGGATACAGATAAGCTAGGAATCGTTGATCGACGATATAAGTATCTGTTTCGGGGCGGAGAGTTCTTAAGTAATTCAAAAAGAGGTCTTTGCCTTCTATGAATTGGCATGGTGCTTTATTAATATCTTTTTCCTTCATGTTATTTGGAATGTAATCCAATAATTTATTTCTAACACCAAAAGTTCCGGCTAAAATGGGACATGTATGACCCTCGTGGTCCCTGATGATATGACAGTCTTTGTTTGAACAAAGCCAGTCATCAACAAAACAGCGTTCTCTTTCACCCAATCTAGAATCACAATCCCTGAATAAAACGGTTGCACCATAATCATCATTCATACCAATGAATAAATCATTGTATCTCCAAAGTGTATTCCCAGACCTTTTTTCTTCTCCTTTGTGTTTAACTAAACAAACATTTGGTTGTTTTCTAAGCCATTCAATAATATTTTCTGGAACAGTTGCATTATAATGAATTCTGATAATCCACATTGGAAAGTATTTTCTAGCCAACAATACATTTTCAACCATTCCATATGTATAGACTTTATTGTCGCCCCAAAGTGAATATGAAATAAACTTTCTTGTGAGAATATCGGACCAATTATATCTTAATCCATGCCTTTGAATAGTGTCTTCTGCAACTGGATGAAATATGTATCCGTCATTAAACACATAATATGGAATAACACCACCGTAGAGAGCTGCTGAATATCCAAATGTAGAAGTTAAACCTTCTTCAACATATTCCACAACATTTCTTCCATTTACACCTCCATTTGTCATGTATATTATTGGCATTTTAGCAAGTAAAAACCATTCGATAAAGCTATTCATTTTATGGTCGTGGGATTCATCTTTGACATCTACAAATTGTGAATGTTCATCTGCAGTAAATCCAATTGGTAAATCTAACATAACAGCTTTGGGAACTCTTGTTTTAATGTATTCCTTTGTAGATTCAGAATCACTTGTAAAATAAACTGGTGCATCTAATCTTAGAGCTTCATGAATCATGGCATCGACTGCTTGAATTGATGCAAATGGAAAGTATCCAAACTTTGCTGAATCTTCACATGATAATCCTCTTCTACAATGAAATCCTGCGACACAATCTTTTACTTGTTCATAATATTTATCAATCTGTTCTTTCAAAAGAGTGGTGGGTCTTATCATGATATTCATGACTTCCTTGGTGTTTCCATATTTCAAGTGAAGAATCTTCATTTCTTCTGAATTAATTTCTGCATTACCAAGTGGAACATCTATATCTACTGTTTTTATTCCTTCAATGAATTTATCTCTTCCATACATAAATACATCTTTGTGAAACTTGGGTTCCTTTGCTGAAATAAAATGTGACAACATAGACAACACTAAATTACCGAAGGCACAATCTGGTTTTGGTCTGAAGACATTTTTATTAGTATTGGTGTCCTCCATCTTTTATAAACCTAGAATTTTCATTTCTTTTTTTAGCACATATAGAACATCTTGTATTTTGATTTTTTAAACGCTCCACTTTATATTTGACTTGGTGTGGAGTATTTTTGTAGCATAACATGCATGTTGTGTGTTGACAATTATTCCATTTTATGACATCAACCTTTCTTCTACCACAAGATGGGTCCTGACAATCGCCACCCTTTTGCATTTTAACATGAAAGTTTACATACGCATAATGACATCTTCTACAAAAATAGTTTTCTGTTTCTTCACCACATTCTAAACATATTGTGCTGTCTGTGTTTTCTGATTTTTCAACGGTTTTTTGTTGAACAAATTTAAATTGTTTTTCTCTTTTCCCAGATGGTTGATTTTCTCTTTTCCATTTCATTGAATTTTCAATATTATCTTTGTATGATTCATTTGTTTCAATAACTTCTTCTATCTTTTTTCTATTTTCTCTCTGCCATTTCATTGAGTTTTTTATATCATGTTTATCATAAACCATTTGCTGTATATATTGAAAAAAAATAACTAAGTATAACTCAGATGTTGAAAAGGGAACTTGACGACTATGAAAGATACGATGTTCACAAGAAAATAACAAAGGAACTGTTTGGAGATAGTGAAGAATATATAAAAACCAAAATATTTGATTCATCCTTTACACCACATGTTTTGTGTTCAAATACATTCCCTTACAAGACTCCTTACAAACACAAGGTTTTGTTTATAAATCCCAAGTATGAAAAATTCTATTCCCTCGAAAGAATAAAAAGAGAGATTGTCCCTAATTATATAAAAATGTGGATAAACGACCCTTCTACCCAGAGTGTTCATACAATAAAGCACTATCAAATTTACATATAACTTAAAGATATTCTTTTATAATAGAATATAATGTCTGACCTTACCCGTGATATGTTGACCGTTCCAGGCCAACGCTTTGTTTTGTTGTCTGTTATTGGCCCACAATCCCCCCAAAAGCATGACAAGTTTGGAATTAAGATTCGAGGTTGCTTCGATACACACGAAGAGGCTTCAAAGCACGCGAAGAGATTGCAAGCTGAAGATTCTACATTTGACATAATGGTTGCTGATATGTATCAGTGGCTTCTTATCCCACCAGATCCAACGAGGATTGAAGATGTTCATTACAACGATGAGAAGCTTCAAGAGATTATGGAGGGCTACAAGAAGAACCAAATTGAAGCTGCTCGCCACTTCGAAGAGCGTAAGCGCGATATGATGGCCCAAAAGTATGGTGAATCAATGCCATACATCAAGCCAGGAGATGAGCACAGTAAGTATTACAACAAGCCAGATGAGGCTCCAGTAAGCCACCCAGCTGAAGTTTTGGAGCGTCTTCAAAAGGAAAAGCCAGATGCTCCAATGGAGGAATTGGTTAAGGAAGCCGATGCCATCGTTGCCGAGGAACACAAGCAACGCCAAGAGGAGCGCGAGGAAGTGAGAGCGAAGGAAAAGGCCGAAGAAGCCAAAGCGACTGAAGAAACTGAGGAACCAGAGGAAGGAGAAATTACAGAAGCCAAGGAATAAATCATAAATTTAAAAAACACGAGGTAAGTATCAAAAAAAATAATTGGCTATTGTAAATAATGGAAAACTCTACAGCATTATTTACAATAATCTTTTTGTGTTTGATTTTCTTAGTCAGATGGAGTGTATTATTTAACATTGCTACGCTCGCTATAGTTGGTGGTGTGATTTTTATGACCTATGTTGTGTATACACAGAGAGAGGACAGAGAAACCACTGCTGCTGATGTCGGTAAAGATTTAATAACCGACCCATTAGTTATTGGAAGAGCTTACTTTTCTGGAACAAAAACAGGTCCAATTGGCGATTTCAGTGGAAGATCATCCTGGCCTGATGATAACGGGTTGAAAGCTCTTCCCGAAGAAGTATCCTAATACGAAGACTACTGCTACTATGATATAGCTTGTCTTATTCATTTGTGCTAAAACGTCAGTCTGCTGATATATTATTGGTTGTTGTGGCATTTGCTGCTGATAATACATCGGTTCTTGATAATATACTTGGTCTGGATAGTCATCTTCTTGGAGATGTTGAGGAATTTCCTTTTCTTCATCTAAAAGCTTGCTAATTGATGTTGTATAGGGTTCCTGCTTCTCCCTGGCGATGACTTTATCCTTGAAATCCATTTCATTATTATAATCAATTGGAACACCTATCTCAGTCTCCATTTAGTAATAAGTATTTTATCTTTTTAAGCATTATCACCGCACCTAATCCTCTTCTTCCTCGCTGTCGGATTCGTATTCATCCTCTTCATCTGTTTCATATTCATCTTCCTCATCATCTTCTTCTTTTTCGTAATCATCATCTTCTTCTTTTTCGTAATCATCATCTTCTTCTTTTTCATCATCATCATCTTCTTCATCGTCTGAATAAACAACAAAATCCTTCAAATTACCATTATCGTCTGCGTCTTCCTCATTATCCTCATCTTCTTCATCTTCTTCATCTTCTTCCGAATCACACATATCAGATTCATATTCTTCATCATCCGTGTAATCATCAATTATTTCATCTACTTCTGGTTCATAACGTTCGAATTTCTTTGAAACACGACCAGAACGAGTCTTTAAAGGGAGAGAACTCATTATATACTAATTAAACAATGTTTTTAAGCTAAATTAACTCATTTAGAAACACTGGATTAAATCGAGCACCCTCGTTTATTGCTGAGTTTAGTAATATTTGCTCGAAATTATATCCAAGTTCCTGTATTAAGTAAGTCATTTCATCATGTATGTCTAAATCCCCTGAAACGCCGTGTAATGAAAGTTCTTCAAGGTTTGCGAGGGCATTATGTAAAAATAAATTAGCTTTCTTAGAATCAGTTATATTTGCTTTGGCTAAATTCATGAATGCTACATATTGCTTATAATGCTCTGGGTGAACACCGGAATATTTATGAATTTTCTTCTGAATTGTTGTTATTTTAGAAAAGTCATCAACATCGCGTTTTAACATTTTGAGGACAAAATATACGACAACTGCAATAAGTATTACACTAATCATTACAATATTCTATTATTTTTTCTTTGGTGGAATAAGCTTATCTGTTATTTTACTAAACAATTGATGTCCCCTAGGTGTGTATTTTTTCACCTTACATGGACAATCTGAAATGAGAATACCCTTTTCTATCTTGAAAGGAACACAAAAATCATGTTCTTCATTTGCCTTTTCACAGAATGTTGCTGTTGTTTCAACTGTAAATATATTTCTTTTTCTGAGAATTCCAATAACTTCAGTTTCTTTTTGACCCATGACATATCTGTTGAGAAATGCAGTCAACATTGTATTAACATCACCATTAATAACAGGTTGGGGTTTAACTTCAGTCTTTGATGGTTTTTTATCTTCTTCTGTATATAGTTTTTCAACCAATTTATCTGGTATAACATGTCTTCTTCCACTGAAATCTTTACAAAATCCACTCCTTCTTCCACGAACTGTTTCACATGTGCAGAAACATTTTTGCATGATTGTATTTTTATTCAAGTAGAACCATATATGATTTGAATTATGTTCTCTTCCTAAGTTTTCACAATAATGTGAAGTTGTTGAAATTAAATATGACATTTTGTTTTTGAAGATGTGTGTAATTTCAGAGTTTTGTTGTCCTTCCATGTTCTTACGAATAAATGTTTGTAAATATGCAATGATTTCACTATCAATGACTTCATTTTTTGTTTGTGTCTTTGTGAATCCACCTTCTTTTACATAATTCATTTTTCGCTTTGCTACGGGTTTAATTGAAACAGGGAGTTCACATTCTGTTCGGACTGTTGTTTTCTCGAGCATTTCCAGTGTTGGTTCTTGTGATATTTCAGTCAACATGTTCAATGGGGCATGTGTGTATTTGTATATGGGTAAGTATGGACTTTGTGTGATTTTACCTGTTTTATTGCATGCATCACATCCTCTTCCCATACATGGTTCATGTTTCCCTATTTTGTGGGACCAAGGCATTCTAAAACCAGCGCCTTGGGTTTGTTTTTCAATACTGCCATATACAGCAACATCAATAATGTCATTCCAGTCTTGGCTTCCATAAGCTATTTTCAATGTTGAGACAATGTGGTCCCGTAAGGAAAGAGCGCCCTCCTGGTCTACAATAAATCCATGCCAGTTAAGATGAATACCTGTTTTTATAAGATTTCCAACTGGTTTGGGTTCTGCGACAGAAATAATACAATCTTTTCCACCCAATGTCTTGACTTTATCACAAATAACTTTGCAAATACTTTTAATATTATCCAAGTCTAGGGCTTCTTCATCTTTGTAATCAATGTCCAAGAAAAAGTTATATAATTTAGTTTTTTGTTCAACGACATAAATCTTATGACCACTCTTTATACATTCCATACACTTTTCATAAAAATCATTCAATCTATCAAATGGGATTGACAAGGAACCGCCGTCCATGAGAACATGTGATAGAGTGCTGTGTTTCTGTTTGTTATACACAAACCCATTTTTGAAGCACCACTCCTTGAACATATCTACTTACTGTTCTAAGGAGTTAATTTTTTAATCTTGTTGATATGGAGACATCTTCCATCTCTTCTTTATCATCACCCAAGATTGTTTCCTTCAATTGCTTCTTATAAACTAAAAGTTCATAAGCCCTATTATTTTTCTTTTCTTCAATAATAGCTTCAATTTCTTCTTCGCTTTTATCGAACTTATCCTGTAAAATATCCCTTATCTGTTTAAAAATATAAGCTTTCGATGACATCTTCCTATTTTATATTGAATGTTTTTCTAGATAAAGAAGAAACACACGAGTAAAATTTGGGATTTTTAATGATGTTGTCAACGATGAGGTCCCACCGTTTTCTGTTGTTATATTCTTCAAGGGTGTCCCAACTCAAATAGTCATTTTCATCAAATGTTTTTTTGATTGGGAGACGAGCGATTTTCTTTTGGTTAGTCTTTACTTTTTCGTTATTAAACTTTGAAATTATTTCAATTTGTTCATGTCTCTTGTATGAAACAAAAAAGATAAAAACATTATAAATAAGTTCATCGTTTGCACTGTCTTTGACAGAAAAATTGTATTCTGTATACTCACCATGCTTTAAAGAAACAACTCCTCGTGTTTCTTCTTCTAATTCCCTAAGTGCACATCTTATGGGATTAGGTATTTCTCTTTTTCTACATCCTCCTGTAACAAATATCCACTCTTTAAAACGACGGTCCCTAACTGTCAGAAAACGAGGTTTATCACCTGAAAATGACACCGGAATGGCTATAGATTTATATTTCTTCATTGCGAGGTCGCAAGTTATAATAACTTTATTTTTTATTCTTCGTTATTTTCGTCCTCTTCATCAATTTCCTCAACCGCAAGCCTTTTAGACTCTTCTCCCTGTTCTGGGGAAATTGGTTTTGGGGACACATGCACTGGGTATGGAACTTTCATGATTTGGGGAGGTGTATTTTTCAACTCTTTCAATTCTCTATACAAATAGACTGTGGCTAGAAGGCATACAACTACCGCCACAATACTGATATTTTCTTTGGTAAACATCTTTTATAAATATACATACTGTTAGTTTTTTAAGCAACTATCGCACCCATCTTAGCTTTAAACCCCAAGTCTTCTGCTGGTTGTGGAACAGCGAATTGAACACTTTGGAAGTGCTGATGCTTTTCCTTGGGTTGTTGTGGAACCTCCACATATTTTTCAATAACTCCAGATTTAGTATCATAGGTCAAGACAAATACAATCGCCAACATAATTATAATCTTCCAAAAATCCATTTATTATATAATAACATTTTTACTATGTTTGATTGTCCCATAGTAAAAGTGTTTTGTTTTTCTATATTTTTGTATTTAGTTCGCGTACATAAGACCTCCCATACCCTTTTCAATGTGCAAAACATTGTAGTTAATTGCGTACACTGGTTGTGTAAAGGAAGAATCAGAGGAAACGAATCGAGCTGAATCAAGGCGAGAGAAGTTCAAAGAACCAGTTGGTTGAGTCTTGGAGGTGTCCAAGCAGAATGGGTAAATAAACAATTCCTTCTCCTTGCTAGTCTTGTCCTGGATGTGGTAGAAAGATGGAACGGTGGAAAAGTTTGGATGCGCAAATTTGAAATCAGAAACATCAACACCATTAATTTGCAACTTAACCTTGTTGCCATCGGCCAATACATTGACTTCACCGTCGAATGTATCAACATCTTGTGGACAAGAAACCAACAATTTAATTGGGTGGTTAAATACAAGCTCTTGAATCTTGTTTGTAGAACCCAAAATCTTTTGCACTTGGAAGCACAATATATCAATTGGACGAGAAGCGAAAGCATTGCGTTCATCAGCATCTAGGAAGATGAAATTAGCCATGCAATCCCACTTGTAGTTGGCAGCTTCTGGACCCCATGTAATTCGCATCTCAACATCGTGATACTGAAGAGCAACCAAAGGAATGGCGGCGTGATAGCTTTCACAGTTGAAGAAACGAAGTGGGTAGAAAGCGCTGGACTTTCCGCGACCAAAAAGAACTTCATTAGACTTAGAATGTGTAGACGCCAAAACATCTGGCGCAATTCTTTCTGTAAAGAAAGCATCTTGGGTGTCCACAACCTGGCCCCCAACTAGTAATTCTACACTAGTTATCACATTAGCCCACACATCAATATTCGCATGTTGATCACCTGTTGAGGCAATTGGAGCCAAGTAAATGTAGCTCAACAAATCACCCTTTCGCTCAAATCGAACAGATGACATGCCGTTGTTCTGAACATTACCTTGGATAACTTGCTTTTCCACTGTTTGCGCAAAATTTGTATATCTACGGTATGAAGATTTAAAAAAAGACACCTCAGGGTTTCCAACCAAGTGGACATCCTGGGCTCCCACTGACACTAACTGCGCGACACCGCCAGACATATTTATACTATTATATGATTTTATTTTTTTTCAAATGTTTAACACATTTCAAAAAAGATATTGTTTTATATTTTTTTTCCTAAATTAGAATCTAATTATTATTCTCAAGTTCAACTATTCTCGCCTTGAGTTCCTGGATGGAACTAATCAAGTATGGAATGACTTGGTTGTAATCAATTGTAGAAGCCACATTACCCCAAGCAGAGTAATCATCTGGGGTCTTGTCTTCCGCTGGTTCCGCGTCGCCACCCAAAATCACGGCATGTCGCAATTCTGGAGTGTCATACCACAAGTCTTGGGCAACCAAACCAGATTCTGGTCCATAGACCTCATCGCCTTCTTCCATACCAGCTCTCTTATCATACACTTGTGGTGTCAAGTTAGACACTGTAGCCAAACCATTCACAATTGTTTGTCTGTTAATCTTTGTTCTCGCATCTGATGTCACTGTGTGGATTTCACCAGTAGATGAGTTCCAATTCAAGGCTGCACTCGCAGCGGAGGAATTAACTGGTTTCACGAAGAACTTAGAATTACCAGTATTAATGTTCAAAGCAGAACCAGTTGCATTCAAAACAATAGAATTATCAGGCATTGTTTGACCCGCATATGCACCAATAGCAACGGAATAATTACCTTGATCTGTTAAACCAGAACCTCTACCAATGGCAATAGCATGGTCTTTTTGTGAATCAATACCAGCGCTTCTACCAATAGAGATCGCATTCTCACCTTGGTTAGATTTACCCGCAGAAATACCCATTGCAATAGAATATGAGTTCATTGCTTGAGCACCAGCGTCATAACCAAGTGCAATAGAATAAGAGTTTATACCATTCATACCAGAATTATGACCCATTGTAATAGATCTATAACCAGCGTAGCTCTTACCTGCGTTAGTACCAATACTGATCGCCTGTTCAGCTGCATAGCTTCGACCAGCATTTAAGCCAATACTAGTACTATAATTACCTGGTTCAAGGTTTGCGGCATGCCTACCAACAGCTACATATGAAACATTTGAGGCTTGATAATATGTAGAACCCAAGTGAATGACCCCTGTATCATCTCCACCAGACTGGAGAATTCGTAATGCACCCAAATTGAATAGCTTACCATCCTGAACATACAAGTTAGAATAATTCACAACTTCACCTTCGGTGGTGTAAGTTAATATACCAGTTGAATCGTGAGCATTGGAACTTCTAATTGGATTAATGTATGTAGAATTGGCGTTAGAAGCACTGTAAACCTCTCCTTTTGCGCTAATAATAATTGAGTTTGACACGGGGCATAGGGCTCGGGGACCAATAGCAACAGAACCAATACCCTGGCTTGTTCCCCCTGCGTATGCACCGAGTGCAACAGCATATACATTCTGTCTCACTCTACCCGCTTGGTGTCCAATTGCGATGGCATGTGTGTTTTGGTATTGCCAACCCGCTTGGAAACCAACTGCAATAGAATTATCTTCTTGGTATGATTGAGCCGCTCTCTCACCAAGAGCAACGGAGTACTGTCCTTGAGTCTTTTGACCAGCGCCATAACCAACAGCGACACCACCACGATGTTGGGCGCTTAAACCTGCGTTATAACCAACTGCGACACAGTATGTGTTTTGTCCGCTTTTACCCGCAGCAAAGCCAATCGCCGTCGCAGACTGACCCTGGGTGCTCATACCTGCGAAATAACCGACTGCAGTACCGTAATTTGCTTGGTCACTTTCACCTGAACTATAACCTAATGCAACCGCTGCTAAACCCTGTGATGATTGACCTGCCTTACCACCTATAGCAATACTGTAATTACCTTGGGTGTCTGTAGTTCCTGCTTGATGACCAATACGAATCTTACTAAAAGTGTCAGTACAATCAATATATACTTGACTTGCGAAATTTGGAGTGCCAGCTGCCACCTCAAATGATGTCTCCGCGTTAGAGAAGATTATAGTATTTGATGTTATGTTTCCAACATTGGAAACTTCGGCAAGTGTTGCTTCACCAAGCACATTAGTCAAGAGACCACCATCACCATAGTATTGCATGGCAATCACATTACCTGTGACTGTCAAGTCTTGGAGATTGGAAACAATCATGTTGCTGTAATTGACAAGCTCACCTTCATCTGTGTAGGCAATGAGATTAGCTGTCACATCTGTTGAATCTCTGAGTGTGTGAATGTATGTAGCTTCCGCGTTGCCAGTTTGTCTAGCATAACCAGTGGCATTCAATATGATTGAACTGTGATGTTGGCTTGTTTCACCAGACAATCGACCAATAGCAACCGCGTTGGAACCTTGGTGTGACCTACCCGCGCTGACACCAATGGCAACAGCACCTTCAGCTTGACTTGTTGTGCCAGACCATGCACCCATTGCAACAGTTAGTTCTCCTTGGTATGACCTACCAGCTCTATAACCCACGGCTGTAGCTTTGTCTGCCTGATAAAAGGAACCCGCAGTACTACCAATAGCTGTTGCGTAAGCATTTTGATCAGTTTGTCCCGCAAACTTACCAACAGCAACGCCTTCTGTTCCTTGACTGGTCATACCCGCGTTATGACCGAGTGCGGTGGCACTGGCTCCTTGTGTTGATCTACCCGCGGCGTAACCAATCGCAACACCAGCTGCACCTTGGCTTGATTGACCCGCACGCGCACCAATGCCAACGCTATAGGAGGTTCCACCAACATAATCTTGGGAACCAATCTTAACAGCAGCCAATGTACTGTCAGAGACAATCCATAAGTGGTCCTTAATTTCAACATTACCGTCTTCAAGACGGAAAGCAGATTGTGCGTTAGAGAAGATAATAGTGTTTGATGTAATATTACCAACATTGGAAACTTCCGCCAATGTTTTATCAACATCAATATTACTCAAAATACCACCATCACCATAGTATTGCCAGGCAAACACATTACCCACGACATGTAAGTCTTGGAGGTTAGACAAATACAAGTTGGAGTAATCAACAACTTCCTGTTCGTCAGTGTAAGCAATGAGATTCGCTGTCACATCGGTTGTGCCTCTGAGTTTGTTAATGTATGTGGCATATGAATTACCGCTATTCTTGACACCAGCAGCAGCAATAATAATACTGTTGTCGTGTTGGTCTAATGCGCCCGCTTGTTGTCCAATAGCAATAGAAGCATCTCCCTGGTTTATCAAACCTGCATTTCTACCAATTGCGATGGCAGCTTCACCCTGACTTGTTGAACCCGCAGATTGACCAATGGCAACGGCGCGTCTGGCTTGTGTATTATTACCAGCATTCCAGCCTATAGACACACCACCTACACCTTGGACATTTGAACCAGCATCCAAACCAACACCCACGGCATAGTTAGATTGGCTTGTTTTACCAGCATTCAAACCAATACCAACTGAACCAGCACCATACGCATCGTATGATTCGGAACCAAGATGGACATTACCAGCGCCAGAACCAGTTGAAATAACCGTGAGAGCACCATCGGTGCCAAGGTTAGATTGTTGGATTAACATGGCGGTTTCGGCATTTGAGAAAATCACTGTGTTTGATGTAATGTTTCCAGCATTAGAAACTTCGGCAAGTGTTTGTGTTAAGAGATTAGCAACTTCTATCTTGTAGAAATCATTCTCAATGTTGCTCACATACACATAGTTAATTTCACTCTTTTCGGCAACAATATCCGCATTTGGAATATCATTGGCACGACCCACACCAGTAACTTGGGCAACACCTTGGGAAGCATGCCCCTTGACAAGGACACCAATGTTTTGGATGAGGTCAGTCAAACCATGTGGCTGAACATTAGAAACCTCACCAGGTGTGGCATTACTCACATACAAAGTATCACCTTCGTTGAAATCAGCCGCGATGCTATTCACGAGACCGAAAGATACGGCAAGACCCTCGGCATTAGTAGCCAAGTTCTCAAGGGCTATACCAATAGCTGGCATCTTAGCTGGGTCAGAAGCATCGGCTAAACCAATATTAATCATTTCATTACCAGTGGCACCAGCCGCATAGACAACTTGACCCGCTGATATTGGAGCACCTTCAACATTCTTCACACGAATGTATGTGTGGTCAAGATATTCATTGACCCAAGAGTTTGTAGTGTTGCTGTATTTAATCACTTGACCGTTGCCAATATCAGTAATTGTGACATTGTTTATTTGAGACAAGTTCATACCAACATTTGATGTGTAATCAGTGACGAAAGCCATTGTATTATTGACAAATTGAACGGTATTTGTAGTCACATTGCCAATGTCTGAAGCATCTTGGATAGACACTTGGACATTAGACAAGAAACGACCATCGCCGTGGTAGTAGTTGGCAGAAACATTTCCGCTAATCACGAAAATATTAGTCATTTGGTCGCCAACCACAACATTAGCACCAACTGTCAATAAGTTGGAAACTGAGAAATCATTTTGAACATTCAAATTACCCAAAATATCAACATGAATATTGTTGGCATCTGGTTCAATAGATGAATCCGCAGCTGTGTTTTGGGTGTATCCGATAGTAAATCTATCTTCATCACCATGGTGAATGAGACCCACATTATGACCTGGGTGCTCCATAACAATACCAGTATCCAAAGCGTGGCTTGGGTTATTGTTGGCAATACCAATAATAACATCATCCACAACCATTGTTTCTGTGGCAAGTGTTGTTTGAGTTCCATGAACAATCAAATTACCACTGATTTCTGTATCAGTATTAATAATGACTGTTCCATCTTCTTCATAGATGTTGGAATCAATCAAATAGTTGTTTTCATCAACCATTGGGTATCTCAAAGCACTGAGACCGCCAATGTAAATGTTGCTTTCAGCCTTGACATTATTGCCAGCTTCCAAATCACCAGTTGTGTGAATGTTTCCAGTCACATAGATGATATTTGAAGCCACATCATCAATGACCAAGTTGGCACCAACATTAATGGCGTCGGTAAAGATACGCTTCGCGTAAATGTTGCCAGAGACTGACAAATCACCAACATTTGAAGTGTAAATGTTAGAGAAATCAACAATTTCACCTTCTTCGGTGTAAGCCAAGAGGTTAGATTGGAATTCAGTCATGTCTCGGATTGGTTTAACAAACAAGGCATCTGTGTTAGAAGACCCGAACGCATTACCAGATGAGTTAATAACAATACTACCTGTGTGTTGACTTGTGTCTGCGGCTAATTTACCAATAGCCACGGCGTTTGTGCCTTGGAAGTTGGAACCAGCTCGGAAACCCACAGCAATAGCATCTTGTCCTTGGTTAAGTAAGCCCGCCTCAACACCAACAGCAACCGCGTTGGAACCTTGGTTTACTGAACCTGAAACTGAACCCAAAGCAACGGCATTTGAACCTTGCGCGGATACGGCAGTTCTACCACCAATTGCAATGCCACCAGCTCCTTGGTTGAGTTCACCCGCGTTGTAGCCAATACCGATGCTTTCTGGTCCATAGTTGTGATAGTTGTCGGAACCAATGTGGACATCACCGAAACCAGTTCCTTGGTTTGAAACAATAACCACACCACCTTCAACCATAACATTACTATCAACTTTCAAACCAGTTTCAGTGTTTGAGAAGATCACAGTGTTTGTAGTAGTGTTGCCCTTATCACTGGCAACTTGGATTGTAATGTTACTCAACAATCCACCATCACCGAAGTAATAGTTGGCAGAGATATTACCATTAACAGAAATGACATTAGAAGAAACATCATCAATTGTCAAATTCGCGCCAATAGCCAAGACATCTAAGAAGATGCGGTCAGCCACAATGTTTCCATTCACAATGAGCGCATTTGAAGCCAAATCATCCATTGTGATGTTAGAACCAACTTGGAGGATTGGATCAATAAAAGCATTTCCACTAATTGTTAAAATGTTTGAACCAAACTCATCAATTGTAACATTTGAACCAATTGTCAATAAATCTGAAATGTGAGCATTACCAGAAATTTCAACAACATTGGAACCAAATTCATCAATAACAAGATTGGAACCCACGGTCACAACATTTGTTGTGTGAAGGTTGCCAGAAACATAGACAACATTAGAACCAAATTCGTCAATGACAAGGTTGGAACCCACAGTCACAACATTTGAAACATGGGCGTTGCCTTCGACGAAAACAACATTGGACCCAAATTCGTTAATAACTGCATTAGCACCAACTTCAACAACATTTGAAACATGTGCATTACCTACAATTGTTAAAACATTAGCACCTTCTTCTTCAATGAATAAATTGGCACCAACTTGGATGACATTGGAAACAAATATATTACCTGTGACGGTTATGACATTTGAGAAAGTATCATCCATAACAATATTGGCACCAATTGTCAAGGCATCTGTGAAAAGACGCTTTGAATAAATATTATCAGTGACACTTAAATCACCAACATTTGATGTGCACATGTTGGAGTATCTAATCACTTCTGATTCTTCACTGTAAACCAAAAGATTAGAGAAAACATTTGTGACATCTCGGATTGGGTTAATATACAACGCATTTTCATTGGAACCATCTAATGTAGCTCCTGTCGCATTGAGAATAATTGTATTACCTGGTTGGTTTGTTTCACCTGCAAAAGAACCAATAGCAACTGAATTAGCACCTTGACTAACTGCTCCCGAACCTGCACCAATAGCAATAGCTTTTTCACCTTGACCAGTAGCACCAGCGGTATAACCCATTGCAATAGCATTTGCCCCCTGACCTGTAGTGGCAGTAGCTTGACCAATCGCAATAGCGGATAAACCTTGGTTTTGAAGACCAGCGGCATTACCGATAGACACTGATTGAGCGCCCTGGTTAATTTTACCTGCACTTGGACCAACAGCTACGCTTTGTTTTCCGTAGTTGAGATAAGAATCGGAACCAATGTGAACATTTGCGTTTCCATCAAGATTCTTTGAAGTGATTGTTATGTCAGTATCAAACACAACATTTTCAGCGAGAGTTATATCATTAGAAGTGTAAGTGTCTCCGTGAACAAAAATAACATTTGTTCCATATTCATCAATTGTCAAATTGGAACCAACTGTAATGACATTGGAAACATGGACGTTGCCTTCAACGAAAACAACATTAGAACCAAATTCGTTAATAACTGCATTGGCTCCAACTTCAACAACATTGGAAACATGGGCATTACCAATAATTGTTAAAACATTCATGCCTTCTTCTTCAATGAACAAGTTGGCACCGACTTGGATGACATTGGAAACAAAGATATTACCAGTGACAGTAATAACATTTGAGAAAGTATCATCCATCACAATATTGGCACCAATTGTCAAGGCATCTGTGAAGAGGCGCTTGGAGTAAATGTTGTCGGTGACAGTCAAATCACCAACATTTGAGGTGCACATATTGGAATATTTAATAACTTCATTTTCCTCGCTATAAACCAAAAGGTTGGAGAAAACATTTGTAACATCACGAACTGGTGCCAAATACAAAGCATCCGCGTTAGTTGTTTCCAAGGCAATAGCGTTGGAAGCATTAATAACAATAGTGTTCATGTGTTGATTTGTAGTAGCGGCTAATTCACCAATCGCAATTGATGAGCCACCTTGGGATGTTTGACCCGCGAAGGAGCCAATAGCAATTGAGTTCGCACCTTGTTCTGTCTCACCCGCGTTTGAACCAATAGCAATAGCCATTTCACCTTGGCTTGTCACACCAGCCAACCGACCAATACCAATAGACGCCGCACCGTAGGCATCGTATGATTCAGAGCCAATATGCACTGAATTCTTTGTTGGGTCTCGGTTGAGGATTGTAATGGAAGTGTTCGCTTCAATGTTGCTATCAATAACAAAGGCAGCGTGAGCATTTTCAAACAAAATAGTCTCAGTTGTCACATTTCCATTGAGTGAAGCATCTTGAATATTGACGCTCAAGTTTGATAAGAGAGAACCATCACCAATGTGGTAGAACGCAGTAACATTACCGAAAATGTTGACTGTGTCAATCAAGTTGGAGTGTTCAAATGAATCAACTGTCAATGTTGTATCATAGGCAGAATTCATTGTTCGGCTAATGATTAATTCATTGCTTGAATTTTTGTAAAAGAGAGCAATGTTTGAATCCATTTGTTCCATGACAAAACCTGTGTCATATCCAACACCTTGATTTGCATTTCCTAAGTGAACAATTGGGTCTTGAACCACAAGATTTTCAACATTGAAAGCGACCAAATTACCATCCGCATGAATGTTTCCAGAAACTCTCAATGTTCCCTCAATAGACACCAAATTCTCACTCATGGTAATAGTTGAATGGTCAACAATTTCATTGTTCGCAGTGTAGCCCAAAGCAATCGCAGTCACATCTCTCACAAATCTCACTGGTTTCGCATAGAATGCATTACTCTCAACACCCTCTAACGCCTCGCCTGACGCATTAATTATAATTGAATGATTTGGTTGCAAATTTGTTCCAGCTTCCGCACCGATGGCAATGGATGCAATGCCTTGGTTATTCGCCCCCGCATTTGAACCAATGGCCACCGCCAAAGAAGCTTGATTATCCAAAGCCGCACCAGTTCCAATAGCGATGGCATGAATATTTTGTGTAATCATACCCGCATTTTCACCAATAGCAATAGCATTGAATGATTGCATATTTGAACCCGCGTTGGAACCAATGGCAATCGCACTCACGCCTTGCTCAGTTGCACCAGAATCCAAACCAATCGCAATAGCTTGAATATTTTGTGAAATCATCGCCGCATTCGCACCAATCGCAATGGATGTAGCACTCTGACTGTTCGCACCCGCATTTGTGCCTATCGCAATCGCATCATCCATCTGTGTAAAGTGTCCCGCTTTGGAACCCAACGCAATTGTTCGTGAAAACCAATTACCTTCATAATTGGATGAACCAATCTTAATTGGAGAGTCATCATCTACACCCAATATAATGACACCATTGGATGTAAGAATATTTGATGTGACTTGGAATGCCGTCACCGCATTCGCCATAAGAAGGGTTCTAAATGTGTTCGCATCTTGCTCCGCCACAACTTGCAAGTTAGATGTAATATTACTTAAATAACGACCATCACCGTGATAATAGAAAGCAGAAACATTGCCATACACAGTGAAGACATTATCTTCGGGATATAAATCTTCGAAAACTGCAATATCACTAATGGAAATCAAGTTTTGTGGCTCTTCATTCGCAAAACCTGTTAATCCATACGGAACACTCATCGCCGTTGGAAAACCTTCGAATCGAATGGTATTACCAGTTGCATTACCAATCTCTGTAATTGAGTGCAAATTCATCTGATCCGAAAATGCACCAAAGTCATAAAGTTGTTTTTGAGTAGGGTCATAACCTACTAAGTTTGAAGCGTCCTTATTAAAAGCCAAGTTAAACTCGAGAACTCCGCCTCCGCCTCCGCCTTTCACCATATTTAGAATAACGGTAGAAAATAATTGATATTAGTTTGCATACATTACAGCAGCCATACCGTTCTGAACCCTAAGTATATTATAACTTATAGCGTAAGTAGGCCATGTAATTTCATAGTATAAACTGTGGAGTTTGAAACTAGAAATGCGACTAAAATTCAATGTTCCTGTTGGCTGAAGCTGAGTTACTGATAGACCGAAAGCCCAACACATAACATCGGGAATCTGAGTATTGTTTGTCTGATAGTAAGCCGGGATATGAACAAAGTGAGGAACACAATAACGATAATTTGTTAGATCCTCACCATTTATTGAAATTTTCATTTTATTGTAATTAATGTTGATGTCACCATCAAGCCGTGTATCAGAGTTGATAATGGCTTTTACCGGGTGATTAAATGTCAACTCCTGGACCAATTCACCACTGGCCGCTGTCTCCTGAACCTGGGTAATAAGCAGATCAATTGGTCTTGACCTAAGGGACCTTCTTTCTTCTTCACCCAAGTGATAGAAATAAGCATAACATTCCCAATTGTAATATTCTGCTTCTGTACCCCAATACACCCTAACTTCTACATCGTGATATTGCATCGCACACAATGGAATTGCGGATTGCACATTTTCACAGAAGAAGAAACGGAATGGGAAGAAATATGATGTCCCTGACAAACCCTTGTGAGAACCGTAGAAACTCTTACTAATGTTGTTCGCCAAGAAATCAATAGCACACGCCTCGGTAAAAAGGGAAGTCTGACGATCCACTAACTGTCCCCCAATATAAAGCTCGCAGTAATCCACCAAAAGTGTCCAATCTGCTTCTCTCCACGCTTCACCAAATGGTTCATATTCTGGTGCAATGTACATGTATCCAAGTAAATCACCTAATTTATCAACTTTAATTGTTGAAAAATTACCATGTTTAGGCATACCAGTCATCTTCAATTGATCAACCCCCATTGAAAAATTTGTGTGGCGTTTGTATGTCGAGTTAAAAAAAGAAATTTCTGGGTCACCTGTCAAATGGACATCTTGGGCTCCCAAGGTGACAAGTCTCGCTGCTGCTGAACTCATCCTTTAATTATTAATCATATTTTTTTAAAAGAGAATAAACATGATTGATAATTTTTAATTTTTTAAAGGAATTAATTTATGGAAGAATAACACTTGGGGACAAACATTTGAACCTCAAAATGAACATATTTTCATCGGTTCCCACTGCTGGGTTTGGAATAGTGTTTCCGGATTCATCTAAAAGTGAAACAGTTAGACGATCAACTCTTCTAATAATACTTGGGTATTCATTAGAAATTTCATAATCTGATTTTTCTCTAAAATTAATAACTTGGTCAGATGCACCTGTATGGTCTGAAGATAAAGCAACACTCGCAAAAGCACCTCTAACACGAGAAATCGCTCCTTGTCCATTCAAATCTTCAGTGGTTCTATCATTGAAAATACTATTTAATTCATTAATAGAAATATACAAATGTTGAACACTATCGGCACTGTGAATGTGTGTCGCCAAAAGTTTTGCTTGCACAACATTTTTCATTGGCTCAGTTAAATAAACAGAAAAAGTATTTTTACTAGCCTGATCTAAACTATCGACTGTCACCGTGTAATAATCGTACTTATTATCAGGCAAATCCATTATACTATATGTTTGGTTTTATTTTTTAGATAAGTGGCTCACCAATACCGCCGACAACTTCATAATCGGATTGGTCGTAGACAACTTTTTGGATGCCACAGACACCCCCTGGTGTTAAGTCCTTAGTGTATGGGGAACCCTTAGCTTCGCCTGGAACGCATTCCAAGGAGTATGGGAGTTCAGACAAATTTTGGACGTTCTTTTCTTTAATAGCAATTTCATGGAGAGCATACTTAGATGTTCCCTTGAACATTTGGACTAGGACAGCAAGCGCGAAGAGAATGACAATCCACCTGAGCATTTGTTTGGTAGTCTTGTTCATGCCTTTCATTTTGATATATAAATACTTAAGAAAAAAAGTGAGTTAAAAACGAAAAGATAATTTAAACAATAAGAGTATAATGGTGGACGAAATTTTACTCGACCGTGGTGAAGGCACAACCATGAATCTTAATGAAGACGAGCAGCGCCTGTGGGAAGAAATTGAGGTTTCAAAACAAAAAAGAATGAAACCCGTTAAAAGACCAGGTGCGAAACCCAGGCGCCAACCTGAAGCCGTCGTTCAAGAAGAGTTAGATGCATTTGCCAATCCAATGAAACAACAGGATGAAACGCCACAACAACCCATGTTTGGAAATCAATATGGAGGTGGTGATGATGATGACGATGAAATGTCTATGCCAGCTCAGTCAGAATATGGAAGCGACATTGTAGAAACACAAGCTGAAAAACCATCTACTGGATATTTTTCAGTAGATGATGAAAAAGCAGACTTGCTAAACAAGCTTACCAGGCTTGAGAAGAAGGGTTTCACTATAAACAAACGATTGAATGCCTATTCAGATGTCAATGAGATGAGAGGGGAATACAAGCGTATCATGTATGGAATAGAGGTAGAACAGTCCATCAAGTTTTCCAGGAGAATGTTGGTGGCATGTACAACAGGTTTAGAATTCTTGAACAGAAGATACAACCCTTTCGAAATACAACTCGAAGGTTGGAGTGAGTCTATCATGGAGGATATTGATTCATATGATGGTGTTTTTGAAGAGCTTTATGCGAAATATAGAGCCAAGATGCAAATGGCCCCAGAAGTCAAATTGATTATGATGTTAGGTGGTTCAGCTATGATGTTCCACTTGACAAACAGTATGTTCAAGGCCGCTATTCCAAATGTCAATGATATTTTGAAACAAAACCCAGGACTCGCACAATCAATGATGAATGCCGCTAAAAACACAGTTCCACGGGGTGCGGTTCCAGCACCCTCTTCTTCAGAAGGGGGTTCAGACCAATATGAAATGAGTGGACCAGGCATCGATTTGTCTCAATTGATGGGAACTATTTCAATGCCACCACCACCACCCGTATCCTCAACCGCATTCAGCCGCCCAATCGAAGTTGATGACCAAGCGGATGATGTCTCTGACATAGTCTCAGAGCACGAGGGAAACACAGGAGAAGATGAGGAGCAGGTCAAGGAAGTTGCAATTCCAGATGCCAAACCCAAGAGGGGGAGAAAGTCTAAAAAGAATGAAATAAATCTTTGATTATATAAATGTTAAGCTACGCATATTTAGATGAGGAAGAGGTAGAACAAGTTAAACCTCCCTCACTAGAAAAAAAAATTATGGAAACTCCTAAAATGCCCGTGTCTCAAGAAGAAACTGAGTGCAATTTAGTAGTTATGTTTTTCGTGGTTGGTGTAATTATACTAGCCATAATGGATTCATCTAAAAACTAAACCCCCTCAGTTTACCAATTTTTATGTTTAAGGATTGGTAAAATGATTTATGCTACAGCCATGATGTAGCAAAGTGCATAATATGGTGGTCGATTTTCATGTGCAGCACCTGAGCCAGTTGAACCAGTTGTTGTAGATACAGCTACAGAGCCACTAAGAGTATGTGAATGACTACCAGATGAACTCGTAGAGTAAGTTTGGGTTCCACGCCAAACTGAATAGGGACCAGGACCTCTCTTTGTTTCTTCAGTTCTGAACGCATATGTGTGTGAATGTGCACCAGTAGAGCTTGTAGAACCACTGAGAGACGCAGAACTAGATACAGAGTGTGCATGCGAGGGTATTTGAGAAGCACTCAAAGTCACACTAGCAGACCCACCTGTATCACCTGGGTTATAACTAAGCGCAGCGCCAACAACAAATTTATCTCTCAAATCAGGTGTTCCACTACCACCATCACACAAAGCCCAACCAGATGGAATTGATGCAGCCGAACCAGACCATAAAACAATTGAGCCTAGGGGTAAAGGTCTCATGACAACACCATTTTGAATGTAATCACCAGAAACATCTAAATCACCGGCAGAAATTGTTTCGGTTGGTGGAGCAGTGATAGTTCCAGTAGCTATGATATTACCTGTCGTGTGAAGAGAAGTCGCTTCGAAACCACCAGAACCATCTCTCACAACAACTGTATTAGGAATATCAGATGTTGAACCATTTACATCCCAAGTAGCATTTGCAGAACCATTCCAATCTGGTCCGTTAATCATGTATCCATTAGAAAGAATTCGTGAAAAGTAGCCATTAATACCATTTTCATCAATAGTGACAATATCAACATCATTATTTCTAAATATAATCTGTTGTCCAGTTTTGGCATTTACATGTGTAGTTCCCGATGCATCTTGACGCAATGCATAACTCGTTGAATTTCTAAAATCCAAATGAGCAAAACCAGCATTATCAGCATGTCCTACATTACCAATGACTGATTTACCAATGTATGAATAAGTATCTAGGTCATATCCAATACTTATGTTTGTATCTGCTTCTATTGTACCATATACATGGAGATGTAAATTACTATCCTTTGGTGTTATAGTAGAAACATCTTGGTGGTCATCCGTATAAGCAAGAACCATTGCATCTGCAGATTCATCATAACCAATAACTACATTACTTCCCGCGCGTTGCATGATTATACCCATATCAAGTAATCCACCAGTATTATTGTTCGCCAAAAGAAGAATATTATCATCAACCGCAAAGTTTTCTGAAGACACAGTTGAGAAATTACCAGTCACAATCAAGTTGGCATACAAATATACATTACCAGCTTCTGACATGTAAAAGTTATTTTGTGAAATAATTTCATTATTTGATGTGTATGTCAAAATAGATGAATATTCAGTTTGATAAAAGTAATTGCGGACAGGGGTTATATACAATCCATCACCGATAGTTGGAGCAAATTCTTGGTTTGTTGCATTGAATGCAATTGTATTGGCAGTTGTTAAACTTGTTAATGAACCAATAGCAATTGAATTTGAACCAGTCGAATTTGATTTGTATCCCATAGCGATGGCATTATAACCCAAAGTCTTCGCTGCAGTTCTATCACCAATAGCAATAGAACGGTCCCCTTGACCTCTGTAGCCAGCCCCTGTTCCTATGGCTACAGCACTATCTCCCTGGTTTAAGAAACCAGCCTGTGTGCCAATAGCAACCGAATTAGAACCTTGGGTAGATGTGCCTGCTTCTGAACCAATAGCAATTGAATTAGCACTTTGGTTTTTAGTTCCAGACAAATAACCTATTGCAATAGAATAATCACCTTGGTTAGATGCCGCTGATTCATAACCAACAGCAATACCGTTTTCTCCTTGGACAGAAGCACCCGCACGCTGTCCAAGTGCTATAGCATATTGTTTTTGTGAAGTTTGTCCAGCTTCGAGACCAATAGCAACTGAATATCCCCCTTGTTCTACCTGACCAGCACCATGTCCAATAGCAATAGCATTAGAACCTTGTTGAGATTCACCTGCATTATGACCCATCGCAAGAGTGCTGTCGCCTTGTGATGTTCTACCAGCACCATGACCAATCGCATAAGAGTTGGAACCTTGTTGAGATTCACCCGCATTATGACCCATCGCAAGGGTGCTGTCGCCTTGTGATGTTCTACCAGCACCTTGTCCAATTGCAAAAGAATAATCACCTTGCTCTTCATTACCAGCATAGGCACCTATAGCAATAGAAGCATCACCTTGGCTCATTCTACCCGAGTGTGCACCTATAGCAACAGATGTATCACCTTGTAAGTAAAATCCTGAATCTTCACCAATAGCGACAGCATTAGAACCTTGGTAAAGTGAACCAGCATTACTACCAATGGCTGTTGAAAATTGACTTTGACCAGATAAACCAGATCTGTAGCCAATAGCTGTTGAATAAGCATTTTGACCTTCATTACCCGCTCTCTCACCTATAGCTACAGTTTTAGCTCCTTGGAAATATTCACCGGCAGCAATACCTAATGAAACAGCAGATTCTCCTTGAGCGGCATAACCAGCTTGGGCACCAATGGCAATGGCTCTTTCTGCTTGACCTAATTTACCAGCTTCTGTCCCAATAGAAATGCGTTCAACATTTGATAAACCAGGGGAATGCAAAGGTCCGTCAGGTTTTACACCACCAATACGGATTGAAGATTCCAATGGAGCATCAATAACACAATCACCATTTGTCTTAATGTTTGATTCAACTATAACACATTCTGTTGGATGAACAAAATACGCAATATTAGTTGTTATGTTGCCATTATTAACAACAGTTTCTAAATTCGAAGGTAAGTTATACAATTTACTACCATCAGCAATAATGTAATTACATTCAATATTACCAGATGTCCAAACAGTTGTTTCTGTTGGGTCGTTAAACCAAATATTTGAACCAATGGCCATCGAGTGCACTGGGAATTCATTTGCAATACCAATGTTTGATTCAGTTATAAGACTTGTTGTATTACCAACAAAACGAACTGTATTGGCAGATGTATTACCAATGTTTGTGACATAATCATATGTCGAACATATACTACATGTTGGAACATTACTCAAATATCTTCCATCACCCTTGAAATAATAAGCACGAATATTACCAGTGACAGTTAAAATCTCACCCTCACCAACATCATCTTGAATATACAAGTTTGAACCTACATCTAAATTGTGCACAGGGTCAGTATTACAAATACCAACATTTGAAAATGTAACAAAACCAGTGACAGAGTTCGCAAACTGGACGGTATTAGATGTCACATTACCATTGTCTGTGCACCCCTGAAGACTTGTTCCACTAATAACATTTGTGACAGAATTACCATCACCAATAAATTTTTGAGCAACAATAATACCATCTACAACAAGCACATTTGGAGAATTCTCTGCAACTCGGAATTTTGTCCCTACATCTAGGGTGTGCACTGGTTGTGTATTAGCTACACCTACATTACCGAGCGCAAGAAGACCGTAATCAGGATTTAACAAGTGAAGAGTTTCATATGTAGCATTACCCTGTTCTGTCGCAGATTTAAGTGTAGCAGTCGCAGTCACATTTGTAAGAAATGTACCATCACCAACAAAATTTGTAGCTATGATATTTCCGTGAGCTGTTATATTACCTGTGACAGTAGTATTACCTCGCACAAATAATACATTAGGTCCAGTATCATCAACATACAAATTTGAACCAACATCCAAAGTGTGAATTGGGGATGTATTTATAATACCTACATTACCAGTTGTTGTAAATGCCACATCGTTATTTTGAAATTCTAAAGTGTATATTGTATTAGCACCGCGACTCAATATATCATCCAAATCTGATGTCATAACAACATTACTAATTAATCCACCATCACCGGCAAATGTATCCGCTATTATAGCACCACGCACTACGAGTGTATTATCTGTAGACTCATCATCAAAAGATACATTGGAACCAATGTCAAGAGTATTGACAGGTGCAGTATTTAAAATACCCACCTTTGAACTCGTCACAAAACCAACTTCTGGGTCGAGAAATTCTATGGTGTCATTTGTGACATTACTCACAAACACAGACATAGTAATATATTAAATACATAATTTTTTTTATTCAATTAAACACGTACTAAATAAACTATCTCTAGTTTCTTCTACTGAGCCCTTTACCCTAGGAACATTAAACCCACAATCACGATATACTTTAGATCTCTTGTAATACATCGCGTTCAATATGGACCAATTATCAATTATATCATAAATGTGAGGGTCATTTTTCTTACCAGGTGTTTCTCTCAATATACGACCAACTGATTGTTTTATATCACTCTTAGGTGTAGCCAATATAACAGTATCAAGCGCAGGAATATCTAAACCCTCGTGGGCCTGACTAAATGTTGCAAATATAATAGGCTTCTCTGCAGATTCATTCAATTTTTCCTGTTTCATTCCTCCCATATATAATCCTGAACTTTTGGGAAATCTATTATGTAAATATTCACAATGAAAACGACGATCGCTCAATACCAATAATTTACGACCTTGTTTATGTATATCTTTTACCAAATCCAATATCATCTTATTTCTCCCTGGGTGTTCAACAAGCTCTGTAATCATATTCACAAGAGACAATTTACCATTTCGCTGCAAAGGTGGAGATTGTGTGTACATTGGACACTCATACTTAATTGAAAATACCTCTACTTGTTTCTGGTTTTCCCTAAACGCTGAAAAAAAGATTGGTCCAATAAACCAATGAAGAACCTTAGACAATCCATCTTTCCTTTCAGGGGTTGCAGACAACCCATAAATGTGTTTCGGACACAATTTAAACATACTTTGGGAAAATACTCTCGAGCAGATATGGTGGCTCTCGTCAATTATAACTGTTCCAATTGAATCAAAATCATTTGATTGATATTCCCTAGTTGAAAGAGATTGAAGCATCGCAATAACAAAATCACAATCAGTTTGTAATTTATTTTGTTGAACTCGACCAATTGTTGCATTTGGACAAAATTGTTTTATTTTTTCTTCCCATTGATTTGCTAAAAATTCTTTGTGAACAACAACCATTGTTCTATAACCTAATCGACACGCCAGAGCTATGGCTGTGACAGTTTTACCAAAACCACAATCAAGAGATAAAATACCATGACCAGCCTCTAGACCCTTTGCAAGAGCTTCATTTTGGTATGTTTCGTCTCGAAGCTTTCCCAAAAACTTTACATTTGAAGACATCATTGTGGGTTCGGGACGCCTATCTTCGACAGGGGGGCCAAATTTTTCCAATCCATAAAATCTTGGAACACATAATCCCTTTTTCGATTTTCTAAAAACTTTGAATGGTGGGGGAGGAAATCCAAACTCACCGTTCACGACTGCTCGGACGGTAAGTTCCTTTTTTATCTCGGGTGTCTCTTCAACAATATAACCTGACCGAATCAACATTATATTTTATTACAACTTACATTTTAAGTGATTTAATATTATTAATGCTTTTGGGTTTTGTTTCATTCAAGAAGTCAACATATTTTTTAAAATCAATTGTATAATCCCTAGGAATAAGACACACAATTTTATCAGAAAAATGAACACTTTTTTTTATGAATGATTTCTTTGAACGAGTATCATATAAAATAAATTTTTTACCAAACTGTTTTTCAAATTCATCAATATTACTCGCGTTAGACCATGTATACCATTTATGAAAATTATTCATCATTAAATCCGCCTTATATTTTTCAACATGTTCATTAAACTCTGGGATGCAACATGGATAATCACCCTCGGGAAGATAAATGTATCTTTCAATTTTATCTTCATTTTCAACTACATAATAATTACCCCTTGGGTGAATAAAAAGTCTATCCTTGGGAGAAACATATCCTTTGAAAATATGAAATAAATTATTGAATGGAACACCACTATGTTTTTCATCCGTAAAAGAATATTCCTTGTCCCAAACATTTAAAAATTTTTTTTCTCCATTCACATCTAAAGTACATGTATAATCATCATTAGAATTTTTTCGTCTCATAATAATTTTTAATATTTCATCAGTCATGTCAATACTTTTAAAAACATGTGATTCATGATATCGTAAAATTGCTTTACGCAATATTTCAACATCGGGAGAACAATTTATTACTACATCTCCAGAACAATTTGCAAGCTTTGATAAATTGGGAAGTTTATCAAAAGTTGTATCTTTCATATTAAATTACATATAGGTTGTTTCCTTTAACACCCAAGTGTAGCCGGAATGATTATCGTCTATTTTCCAAGTTCCTTTAAAATCTATAATAAATTCAACTTTATCACCAATAACAAAAGATGATACACCCTTCAATCCATTCATCTTTACCATGACACGTTTATATCTATAAGGAACTTTTACAGTTAATATATTTCCATCTAAGGGATTAAATCTTTGTCTAGGATGCTTATTGTGCATCGCGATGACTCTTTGTGAAACTTGTGGAGGTATAAGTATTCTCACATACTTTCTTTCATTATGTTCATAGAGTGGTTCATAAATTTCTCCTACGAATTTCATTAACTATAATGAGTACTAAAACTATAAGTATTAACACATGTAGAACCTTAAGGGGTTTGCTCGCCTTTCTCGTGTTGAATTTTTGATGACAAAATGTTCTACCAACTTCTATAGCCGCCTCAATGCTCGCATATGGAGTATGTCTAGGAGACATCATACCACATAAAGCAACTTTTGGATTATTTCCAAAGAATGGAATTTGACCGTATTTGTTGACAACACCTGAACTTTGTTTAAAAGTCCAGGAACCATTATCCCAAATATTACCTGTCGCAACTCTAGAACGTTCGGGTTCTCCTAATCCAAGTTGCTCAACTATCTCCTTGTGGATTACATCTGGTGGAGTTGTTAATATTTCATTTGTTAAATTACACATGACACATGAAATTGTTTTTCCATCGGGAAGAACTGAAGCCAATATGTTCCATCGAGTATTGACAGATGTTTCTAATTCATTCTTTAATTTCATGGGTTTATCATATTCCAAAAATACATGTAGACAGGTGTAGGAACTATATAATAATTTTTCTTTAGCATTTGGTCCCCAATTCTGTCCAACCATTTTAGATGCAGGGTAATGGTCAACACATAAAATTAATAAATCTTCCGATGCAACTGTTTTGTCAGAAAACATTGCTTCAAAACCATTTGGAAGATATGTTAAATTCACAAGTTCTGTATTCAAATGCAAATTCAATCCCTTTTCAACCAATGCATGTTGCATAGCAAAACCCATTTTTCTTCCAGAAATTTTTTGTTCCCATTGGGATGATAAACCAACTTGATTAAATGATTCAACAAATTCATAAGCAGTCATTACATCCCAACCAACTCCATCTATAGAATATGTCACATTTGAAAGTATTTTTTGACCACTCTTAGACAATCTTCCAATAGCATCTTTGAGAGAAACTTTTTTATAAAATTCTGGCATCAACAAAACACGAATAGACAATGATGTCAAGGAAATGTAATCAATAATATCTAGGTTTCTCAATAAATAATAATACATATCGGATGAACTTTTTTGAAGAAAGTAATCATTCCATTCCATATCCATCTCCCCAAACAAACTTTGTGTGTTGACAAATGCATTTTTAAAAAGCATTCTAGGAGCATGCATATCTCTCATAATACCGTTGGGTTCGTGCCATGAACCACCGAGTGCGTCTTTTTGTTCATAGAGATGCACTTGATGTTCTGTGTGTTTCAAAAGTTCCCAAGCGATGGAAATACCAGTTGGTCCACCACCTACTATATGAACTTTCATCTAATGTATACTGAGATTATTCTTCACTACCTTCAGAAGTCTCAGTAATTTTGACACTATAAATATTTTGCGTGGGGTGTTTGAATACAGTTACGCGGTCATCAACGACAGATTTAAGGAAACACTTATTACCTTCACTGTCATACGCCATGTAATTACAGGCAGCTAAGTTGGAACATTTCTCTTGACAAGCCTCTGGTGTCGCAATGTTCGCATGTTCTTCAAGGTCGTTGTTATACAAAGTAAAACCTTCCATAAGTTCATATGTTCTCGCAGCGTTCGCATCAATTGGAACACCAGTGGCTATTTCAACTTCTTGAACATATTCAGTTTGACCAGTGTAATCTGGTTTCTCGACCTTATCCTTTTTGTATCCAACAACTTGGGTATGAACATTAGAATCAAATTCAAAACTTATGGAATCCAAAGTGTCTGGGGTAGTGTAATAATAGCACATACCATTTTCAGAAGACCTTGTCACAAAGTGGCAATTACTGGTGGCGGTGCAGTTAGATACACAATCAGTCATAGACATTTGTTCACTAAACATTGGTGAATTGTCCATTGGTTTGCCATATGGAACATGCATGTAGGAACATTTATCGGCACTGCAAACCTTTCCTTCTTTGTCCCCAGCTTTATTAGAGCAAGCCTTACCCAAAATATTACTTTCTTTGGAAATTGAATAAGTCTTGTATACTTCTGAGCACACATTAGCTTGGCATTCACCAAAATCACTCCATGTTCCCTCACAATCAACTGGTGTACAATTGCTTGTGAGTTCCATAATTTGTTCAGTTATTGTTTTAAACTCTTCGGGTATTTTACCCTTGTGATCCTTGATGTATGTACAAGCTTGCTTCGCGTTATCAACATTTTCGAGAGTTTGGTCTTTATCTTTTATAGACTTAACAGCCTTTGTAAAATTAATATCAACTTTATCTTCTCTTTTCAACACCAAATCAGTAGATTCTGGATCGGTGGCGCTGTCCTTACGAGCACTGAATAGCTGAGCTATTTGTTTATAAAATATGAGACCAATAATTACAATCGCAACAAACACAATAACAAATCCGGGGTGAATTTTGAATTGATTTTTAAAATTTTGGACTAATTCAGATGCCATATTACAATATTATGATATTTTTATTTTTCTTTCCTGTATCCAAATAGGGTATTTAGGTATTTAATCTGAGCGCTCATCTTTAGCCACCGAAAGCATTATAAGTACAATAATCCCTATAATTCCCAATCCGATAGTAAACCAAACAGCAAGAGGGGGGACATCTATATTTTTGAAATTATTAGATATTCCCATTTTACATTACCATGTTATTTTTATTCTAAGACGTCTCAATTTTTCTTCAAATTCTCTCTTCTCACCTGGTGCCTCAATTGGTTTTCCTGTATTAAGAGCTTCATCCAATCTGAAATCTTTAAATTTAACAACCTAAGTTGTAGATGAATAAAATGTCAGTAAATAATTAAGATGTCCCTCGCTTGTATTTGCCAAGTTGGAACCATTGATGAACTTCGTTCCAAAACACCTGATATCATTGAAAAATTTAAAGATGTTGATTTTTCTAATATGTTGTATTGGTCTTCTAGGGATCAAAATTGTGAAAGAGGTTATAAAAAAACTAAATTATTGATTGATTGTGCTAAACAAAAAAAGTGTGATTTACATGTTTGTTGTAAAGGTTCTATGGAGGGTCTTATTCAATCACAAAATTGGGGAATTTTAAATGAAATTAGACCTTACATTGACATGAATGTATTCCATGATGAAGTAGATTTAACATATGATTTTGACACTTTCGATAAAACTAAAATTTTCTTATAAAGAAATAGTTTGTAATAAAGTAAATGAGTATCGAACATATTAATTGTTTAGATGGAATGAAAAAAATTCCTGATAATAGTATCGATATGGTATGTACCGACCCACCATATTTTTTGGATGGATTGGGAAACGATTGGGATAAAAATAAATTAGACAAAAGAGGTTCTTCTTCAACTGTTACCAATTTACCCAAGGGTATGAAATTTGATCGTAACCAATCTAAAAAGTTCAAGGAATTTTATAATTTAATTTCGAAAGAAGTTTTTAGAATATTAAAACCTGGTGGTGCGTTCATATCTTTTAGTAGTCCAAGATTGTACCACGCTTTAGCAAGTTCTGTTG